>Ga0116227_10000910_pt1 | contig 62398 bp, 38 predicted proteins | sample S1TSphgellanicum_FD_89693 | JGI IMG/M metagenome (GOLD analysis project Ga0116227, IMG submission 89693) | Host-associated microbial communities from peat moss isolated from Minnesota, USA - S1T2_Fb - Sphagnum magellanicum MG | ecosystem: Host-associated > Plants > Peat moss > Unclassified... | reverse complement strand
TATGATAGGAGGATGGAGAATAATTTAACAAAAAAAAAAGGTAGGATAAAAAAAAAAAAAGAAAGAGGGGGGGGGGGGGGGGGGGGGGGGGGATTTATTTCTTCTTTGGAATTCTGTTGCAAATATGGTGTAAGACTAGGTGGATGGAAATCAATCACTTAGAATTTGAAGACAATGGTTGATATCCCTAGAAGAAAGGGGGGCTTTTTCCGGGCACAACAAAATAGACATTGCTCCCCCGGATATTGATCTTCATCACACAATATGTGTCAAAGAAATTCTCACAGTTAATTACCAACCAGAAACCCTAATCTCTTGTTCTCACAGTTACCAAGCCAGCAACCCTAATAACTTATTACCCGATCCAAAGTTTTGGGGGGACTAGGATTATGCAGCAAAGTACGAACAAAACATTGGGGACAGGGCAAATGGGGGCTTTTGAGAATTTGCAAAGCTCTAATAATAAGAGTGTCCATAACAGCATTTATCAGTGCAGACTTCGGAGAGCCCATACTGTGGGTGATTGTCTTACAAATTCCAAGGTAACCAAAATTTTGTGGGAGAACTCATCGGGTGAATTTTTGGACATTATGATTTGTCGTGTGTCCACGTTCCAAGGGAGGAAAACCAAACCAAAGTAAAAATTTGAGACAATCCATCACTAGATTCGTCCAGCATGAGACAAACGGTCTTGGGAATTGCAGCTTTTTTTTTTCTTTTTCTTTTTTTCCCGTCCTTCACTTTACTCACTTACCAGTGACCACTTAACCCAACCTTGGAAACTGCATCATCATCATCATCTTCTCCCATCCTGCTCCCCTTCTCTGTCTACTGTTCTCTATGCACTTTATACAATTATGAAGCAAACAAATTTTGAAGTAAGAAAACCAGCAACAAAAAAGTACCACCATGTGTGTGTCATATGTCATAATGTCCTTTCTTTTCCTTTTTTTGGAGTGGAAATGGAAGTGAGTAAAAAGGGTATGTCAAACTTCCTCTCTTTAGAATAAAGTGTTCTTTTTTTCTTCCACTTGGGAAAATACACCCTTCTATCTTTGTGTGGGCAGCCTGCAGGCAGGCGTTAGAGTTTCTAACTCTATCCATCTCTCACAATTTGTGCATCTCTTGATTAAATTATAATTGCCCAATTCAGGTATTGCTTTTCTTCAGAAGTAAAGAAGCAGCAGCAGGTAAGAGAGTTTGACAAAGACGCAAAGGCCCTCACTACTGCTGCTGTTCTCGTAGCCTAAGTACACTGTTGGTTGTTATTTCATTGGTTTCAAAGTTGTGGGTTCTCATAATAATGCCTGCCTGCTATGGAGGAATGTTGCAGGGGAAGGACCAAAAAGTAACCCTGCCTACAAGCATACAGATAAGCATGGAGTCTAATTCACCCACAATTGACTTAAATTTGAAGCTTTATTGTCCCTTCAAAAGAAGGGGGAGGGGGGGTGGGGTTTCTAAAGTCTAAACTTTCTACACATGGCAAAATGTTTGCAACTCCTTTCAAAATTCAAGGGCAATAATCCATTCAATTTTTTCATTGAGAATTTTTTTCCTTCAAAATTTTAATAATTAATTCTTATTAATAATTACATATTCTATATGGCTTGAGCCTTGATGTGAATATGGTTGCACCTTATCTCCCATCACCTGACAAAATCTCTTTGTGATTATTTTGAAACGGGAAACTCTGGATCAAATCCTTGTCTTCATAGAGGAGAGATGATGAGAGTTGCCTTTCACCACTAAAGGCAACCCTGGCTTTTAGATTTTAAGATCTGGTCCCCCTTGAACGCTTAAAGTGTAGTAGGGCAAGGACCTTGATCCTGGCTGTTCTGGGAATGAAGGCCCAGTGGGAGGTGGGAGCCAAGTGTGGGATCCGCATTCCCAAAACCACCATGTTCGAGGTCCAAAGCTTTGGTAGAGTTGAACCTCACCCCCATGTGAAGCTCTGGTCAAGTTTAAACGGCTATGATTTTGTCTGAGAATGAGAGGAGACACCTTACACTTAAGGCTCCACATTTTTGAGGAAAAATGAGGAACCTTATGTGTAAGATGCCATCCTATGTTGCGGCAGAAAGTTTACTGAGGGTAAGGAAGGCGCCCTCCACATACAATGAACAATCCAACGCACCCATTCTTTAGGCGGAGGAGCACAAGTGGCCTCCCCCCATCTGCGTCTTTCTTCTGGGGCCACCCGCCACACTGCCATTAACTGAAAGTACAGCCACGCAAGAAAAATTCTCCCTTGAAATGTGGGCTGGATGTCACTTTTGTTGATTTTGAAAATCAACTTCTCATAAAACCAATAATTTTAGTTAGGTGATCTTTGCACCGTGTAGGCTAATACTTCTTCAGATCAGATGCTTAACCCGGATCCAGGATTTACTGCACCAACAATTTTTTCTTCAGGCTGCATGGAGATCTGACCACTGGATATGTGGATGTCCCACACTTGGACCCTTTTCCAGGGCAGTGTGTCCATCCATTAGGGTTTTGAAATATTTTCTTCCATTTGCACATTTTGGGTCATATAACTTACAATGGCTACTAGATGCACAGTGTTGATATCCTGGATTTCTGCTTATTTTATTGCTAATCCTCTCCATTTCATGTACCCCAGGCTTAAACAACGAGCTACCTGCAAATCCCTCCCCCCCCCCCTTCCCCCAAAAGAAAATTTGTTTATACGTCACCTAATTACATTTAGAAGTTGACTGTACATTGGAAAATTCTGCCATTAGACCCCAGGTAACAATGAAATGAAAAAGTTTAGCTGAGGATGGAATCAGACTAGCTCTATTTGCTACTTACACATAAAATGAGCTGCCATTCCAAACTTTTTAAAAACAATATGATATAGGCTTAGTTGCACCTGAATTTGACACAAATTTCCATTAGTTGCAAGCATGGGTTTATGGGTTTAAAGACCCAACTAAGTTGACAAAAAAGCATGTTCGATTGAGAATTTCAGGATTACAATCCACCTAATTTTGATGAGTCCTAACAGAAGTTAAGAGGAACATGACAGATACTTTACTGTGTCAACTTTGAAAGTGTGTCATAGTTGACACAGTAACTATCATGTATGTCCAAACTTTTGTTAAAGGAACAGTGTGTCACACTGCAATTCTTATCCCAGTGAGGAGGAGTGTTTCAATAACTTGCATGTGTTGTGTGCCTATTTGTACTTGTACAGGCCTGTACCCAGAGATCCTCCTCCTCCTGTAAGGGCAATGCCCTTACAGGAGGTGTGCATCCAGTAAAATCAGCTCAGTCTCCAATGCACATAGGTAGTGACTAAGTTTGAGCATGCCTATTGCTTTTTACATGCATCAGGAACTCTCTAGCAGCCTATGGTTTGCGTTCTGGCGTTGGACTATAGTTTGACATTTTGAAAGTGCATTTGAGAAAGGTTTGGACATATCATCCACTTTTCATCATAAATTGTTTACATTTTCCATCCATTTTCTTCAAGGATTTGACGTTTCTGGTTACTCAATGTTTTGAATATCTCTTTCCTGGCTTCCGTTAAGGCCCCCCATTTACATTGTTGTGAGCGATGGTGACCATGAAAATACTGAGGGCCTCAAAACAGATCCAAAGACTGTCCCATCGAAATTCAAAAATCATTTATGTGTGGGCCTTGGTTGTGCAGGGTAATGTAAAGTGATAAAAGACTTTGTCGAGATATCTTAACATGGTAGTATATTAATTAGTCAGGAGAGTCCCCAAGTTTTTTCTTTTTTTAATTTTTTTAATGTGATGGGCATCTTTGTTTGGCCCATCAAACAAGAATTTTAAAATCAAACTTTGGACAGTCTCAAAATAGATATGTTGTAACCTCTTCCTTTGGCCTAGATATATCGGTTTTCAAGAGTAGAACTTACCCCAAAGAGTATGGGATAAAGTGAGGAACCTTTGGGTTGTAGAACATTGGAACCAAATTTGGTTGTTGGGTACATGAATTGTTGGATTAGTTTGCAAATCAAGGTTAGGATTTGGATTCTAAATAATAATTCTTGTAAGGAATTCAATTTGCAAACTGGTTGAGCAAACTGGTTTGGGATTACATTGTATGCAGTATGTCTAGATTGATAATGAGAAGTCTATAGAAGCAATTGGAACAAGCAAGTGAACAAGATGCACAAGGTGCAAAAATGATGCAAGTGGAGAACAACAACAGAGAAGTTGCAAGCATTCCTAGAAATGTGCATTGAAATATTCATGTCATACCAAGATTTGAAACAAGATATGTCGGAGATTGAAGTTTTTTGTAGCAAGTGATCAATAGCATGAGATACATTAGTGGGTGGCAAATTGATGTAGCATTACTTACATAGTGTTCTTGCAAGGGCAAAAAACAATATGGCGAGAATGCAACAAGTAGGGGAAGAACCTATTGAAATCATTTCCCATTAATTTGAGTCTCCATGGTAGCAAAATGTAATCAAGTGGTTACACACTTAGTTGGGATAAAAACCAACATCAACAGGAAGGGTACCTATTGGTTTAAAAGTCTTACCAGAATAGGAAGAAAAAAGGAAGACCAAGGCTCCTTTTTTATTAGCTGGTAATTTGAAATATTTTCAAGGAGAACCACATGTTTAGTGGTATTCAATGAATGAAAATGAATTCGATGATGTGGAGTTGGTGGTAGAAATGCAAGAGGTGCATGTTTTTAACACTAAAGCATATTCAACATATCCACCGACACCAATTGTGCAACAACCACTAGTTTGATTGAAGCAAATGATTGTTCAACCAATACAATTACAATAAGGAAAATCAAGCCTAGCAATGAGAGTGTTAGGCACTTCTCATGTTGGTGTTAGTGATCGTAAATGTCTACATTAGACTTCGAGAGCAATGTTTAAAACCATGTTTTTGAGAAGGTTTCAACTAAGGTTTGTTTCAAGACTAGTTAAATCATTTGATTAAGAACAATGTACCTTCTACAAACAAGAGGGACATTTTTTACAAACATGTCCATTCATACATGACAATTTGTGAGAAATGATAACAAACTACCTAATGGAACAATTTCCAAATCAACTGGTCATGCATGAAAAACCACCAATAACACAAGTACTAAAGTTGTTATAGATTAACGAGGTGGGCAATTAAACAATTTTTTGACTTAAAGAGATTGTTTCTTTAAACTTTGTTGGTAATTTGAATTTTTTTCACAAGAACTAGTGAATTTGAAACTAATACTTTCACAACTTGATGCATAAGCTTGATCAGTATTTGCTAAATCTTTGTACCACATAAAGATATACAAATTAACAAAGTAAGGAGGTCAAGAGGTAGATTGAGGCATGTAGTCAAAAAATTTAAGATACCAATAAAAGCAATTTCATTGTCAACAAAACAAGTACTCAATCAAAAATTGATGATGGTTGCTGAGGATGGACATAGGCAAATGTTCAATCTTGATCCAAGTGATGTCGTAGGGATTATTGAATCCAACCAATGATTTTGGAAGTTCACATAAAAGTGTTTAATGTATCACATGGATACCCACCATGTAAACATGTATGATGTTTGGAGTGTGGTTTTTCCCACTATAACCACAAGCATACTAGGAGCAAGAGTCGATTACACCCAAATGTTAAATTGATGTGGTTTCCTTGTTATGTCTATGGTATGGTGAAACACAAAATGGTAGATTGTCCATAGTTTGCTTAGGACAAAAAATGTCAAACTAATAATTTTTTTGACAAAATTAAGAAAGAAACCACCAACTGCTTCGATCAATATGGTTGCATTAGTGACTAAAAATCAAAAGAATGAGGAAGAAGTATTCAAAAAGAAGAAGCCATTGAAAAAAAAAGGGTTGTTGCATATTGGACAAAAGAAGAAAAGATGAAAAAAACATTCGTGAAAATAATCCAACAACTATATGTAATTTAACCTAAAAAAAAAGAAATCGATATTTCCAAAAACTTGGAATAATATTCAGGCATAATTACATAATATGGAGATATAGGTTGAAATACATGTTACATCAAAGCTTAATACCATAGGGAATGCATCAGTGAGAACCATTGAGGAAATATTTCAAAACATCAACAAGCAAATGTTGGAAACCAAATATACTCTAGATTTAAGGCATCTGTTGAAAATAACTCTTAATTTGAAATGATACTTGCGGCAAACGATGAAACCAATTTAAGAACATAATGGAATCAAAATCAATTTTGGAGAAAACATGTAACGTAGTTAATGGAACAACAATGGAAACAAGTCTTGTTGCATTAGGAATTGATAATCACTTGGCAGGGATACGCGTATAGGTGGGTAAAAACACCATCAAAGATGTTATATTAAATGGTGGATCTAGAATAAACATCTTACATAGCAACTTCGTAATAAGTTAAGGTTACCAAAACCCAAACTTGCACTTTATAACTTGAGGATGGCTTATTAAAACACTATTAAAGTAGTAAGTTTAATTCAAACATGAAGATTCTAGTCCATGGGATATCATATGTAGTAATTTTTACAATATTGCAAAACAATGTAGTGGATGCCAATCATTCAATGTTGTTTGGTAGATTATGCAATTTGTAATATGCCAAAGTTTCACACGATTGGGGAAACAACTTGGTAACCATCCAAAGTAATGGTACAATCAAAATGATTGTTATGACCAAACACCTGAGGAGTGACACTAAATGACTAAAGGGTTAATGCATTATGATTTCCAGCATGGAATCACAAATGAAAAGGAGGATGTTATATTCACAACAAAACCTACATTGTTTTCCTTTCATGAGAAAGAATTATGTCCTTTACAACCATGGAATCAATCATTAGATGTCCTAAATGAATATATAATTGATTGTAGTCATAGGATATTACTTGAAATTTTACATGGAAAAGTTGTAGTCATGTATTAATGATGTATTCAACTAATAGATGATGATGTGGTAACAAGAAGGATGACATCGTTTTTTAATTGCAATTTTTCATCCATATAGCATCCATGATTGATAACAAAGTGATATGCATAAGTTAAGTGTTTATTGAAATGAATTTAAATAGGTAGATTGTGTGGTCTGCTTCACCATTTAAACTAGGTTTTCAACCTACTTTAGGTGTTGACACATGTTAACTATTGATAGATTGAAAAAAAATGAAATTAAAAATAATTGAAACAAAAATATATCTTATTATTTATATTTTATATAATAAATATATAGTTTAATTTAAAGTTTTAATGTTCCCCAAGTTTTTGGATCTAATTTATTATTATAATAAATAATAAATAATGATTAAACTATTAATAATGATTTCACATATGTCTTTTATGACTCGAATACTAATCATAAATTTTGTCATATATTTGAAAAAAATTATAGTGATTGGTACTATTGCATTATTATAAAAAATTGGAACATGACCTGAATCATGGGTGGAATTGAATGTTATACCACCAACACACTATGAAAAAATATAAGGTTTTACAATTAGGCTTGCAACTGGGTTTTCCAATTGCAATGGACACTTTTAATTCATGGTATTTATATAACCTTGAGTGCTATTAGATAAGTTGTAACGGACATCCTATATTGTATATATGGTGCAACTCACATGCAACTATATGTAACTTCTTTGTAACTAATCTCCATGTCAGATTCCCACACACATTCCAACGTGGCTTTTCATCCATTTGTTGACAAATGACATATGTTAATGTTTTTGCAATTTATTTACAACTATTTAACAACTAGTTCGACAAATATATTCCTTTATTATTTCATTCATCCATTTGACAAATGGATTCTAAATATATTTATCTTTTGCAACTTATTAACAACTATTTTATAAATAGTTTAATGAATATATATTTTAATTATTTCATTCATCCATTTGAGCAATGAATTTTGTTTTTATCCTTTGTAACTAACTTACAATTAAAGATGAAATGAAAATAAAATATTTAATGACTAATTTACAACTATGTGTTTAAATTTGGGTTTCAAAGCAATTGTATGGTAATTGATTTTAGTAGTAATAAACAATTAAATTGCAACTTACAACGCAATTATCCATGCTTCACACAACCATTATCATGTTGCTCTAATTATAATAGATAATATTTAATTGCATTGGATATCATTATTTATAAACATGAAATGGATTTGAAACTTTAAATACATTTACATTCCATGTTGAAAAATACAAAACAAATAAATTAAAAAATGTTTATATCAAAAGATAATTTAACTATGATTTAAACATAATGCCTAAGCTATATATAACAAACATTTTTAAAAATCTAATCAAAAGGCCAGATCATAAAAATGATGATCCATAATAATCAAATATTATCATTTAAAACATTATGTTTCATAAATGAATGTTTTTTTCTATTTTTGTTGAAATGAAATTTGAACCATGCAATTTTTTCAATGCACCTTATCTACTTAAAATCTGCCATGTTATGACATTTAGTTTGTGAAATGAAATTAGTAACATATCATAACATTGTAATGTCAAAAATATGTAAATGATCCCTTCAACTTGAATAAAACTAGTTTACAACTCTATTGTGACTAACATGTAACTTATTTGTCCCTAAAATGCAATGTATAGAACATTGATATAAACTAAACTATAATGTACACTTGCAAATAAAATCAAATATTGTGCTTCCAATCAAGTAAATTGAATTAAAATTTTAAATATTTAAAAAAAAATCTTACCTTGTATACATAATTTTGATGTACATCCAAAATCAGAAACCTTCCACATTTAAGAATAAGAACAAGAATCTTCAACATCCAAGAACAAAAGTAAAAACTTTCAATATCCAAAAGTAAGAGCAAGAACTTTCAACATCTAAAACCAAAAGTAAGGACTTTGAAGATTCGAAAGTAAAAGCAATAACCTTTAACATCAAAAAGTAAAAATAAAAACCTTAATTCAACATCCAAAAGTATGAGCAAAAACCTTGAACATTCATAATAAACAACAAAAACCTTCAGCATTCAAAAACAAAAGTAAAAATCTTCAACTTCTCTAAAAGCAAAAATAAGAACCTTCAACCTCTCTAAAAACAAAAACAAGAACCTTCAACCTTCAAAAGTAAAAACAAAAGCTTTCAACCTCTTTAAGAACAAAAACAATAACCTTCAACCTCCAAGAAAAAAAACAAAAGCTTTCAACCTCTTTGAGGACAAGAACAAAAACCCTCAACCTCCAAGAATAAAAACAAAAGCTTTTAACCTCTTTGAAAGCAAGAACAAAAACCTTCAAGCTCCAAAATAAAAAACAAAAGCCTTTAATCTACAAGTTATTTAAATAAATAATATAATTTATAACAACCTTTTAGTTTTAATTTTAATTTTTTTAAAATAATTATTTTATTTATAACACATGACATGAAAATTGCATCACTAAAAGACTAGGAAATACACAAATTGTTTGAATAAAAAGATTTTTTGAAAATAATCATCTTGAATTTCTTAACAATGAGCATAAGTGTATGAAGGTGGTTGATGCATTGGGGCAAACTTGTTGATATGCTACCACGCGTCATTTGCTTAAAGGTTCCTTGCCCAAATTTTAGATCTTTAAATTTCAAATTTTTAGTTGAAAGATAATTGCATACTAGTTGCAAACAAGTTGAAATGTCATATATATTGAGTGGTGCAAATGTGTGCACATGGCATAATTGTATGTGTTACTCAATGTCGTACATTTGTTGCATAATAGTCATTGATTAATAATTAAATTTATCCTAGTTGTGATCTGGTTGTTACATGCGATTAAAGTGCAACTTGTCAACAAAGTCAAACATGGTTGACTAAAATCGTATATACACTACATACATTGTATTATATAAATATACACCTTGCAACTAATTTGCAACTACAATACAACTCCTTGATTTTTTGACGTGACATTTTATTTATTAATTTGTCGTATTTCCATGGGACAGTTTTAATGCAATTGTATATTAGTTGTTTTGGAGTTTTAGTTGTAGGGTAATCTAGTTGTCGTGGACACAATTTCTCATAATGAACAATTGGCACAAACCCAAACATGAATGCAACAAATACTTCGAAATTGGCAAAAATTCAACCCATAGTAAACCTAAAGGATAGGGTGTAACCAAAGACCCATTATCGCCATATTATTGGTGATATACATGTAGATGAAACACCTATTCAAAAGTGAGTGTAATAGATGTAGGTGGCACAATGGATGCTAACAAAAGAAGAACAATCCATCAAATTGAATATGGGTACCATGGAACAACCAAAATGCATGAAGATTGATGCACAATTAATGATGACACAAACATGTTCTTTGAAGATTTTTCTACATGAGTTCAAAGACTTATTTGCATGGACCTATAAGGATCTAAAGGGGATCCCTCTTGAGTTAACACAACATAAGATTGAACTAAACATTATAATTCCATTAGTTCATCAAGCCAAGTACTACATGGACCCAAATTATGTTTTTGTGATCAAATAGGATAATAACAAGATGTTTGTTGCATGTTTCATACAACCAGTAGAAGAGGCAACATGGCTCCCTCCAATTGTAGTAGTGCCAAAGAAAAATGGGAAATTACAGATCTATGTAGATTTTCATAAATCGAATGCTACAACGAAGAAAACCCGTACCCATTACCATTTTTGCTGAAGTATTCAAAACAATGGTAGGACATGAAGTGTACTTTTTCCTTGATGGTTATTATAAATATCATGATATCATTAAATATCCATTACATAAGAGGATAAATACAAGACAACTTTCATAACAAACTAAGGAGTGTTCATATGGCTAGTCATGTTTTTCAAAGTAAATAACAAACCTCCTACATATCAATGACCAATAAATTGGGCATTTAAAGAATACCTAGATTAGTTCATGAAGATTTTTTTAAACAACTTCATTGTTTACAATGATATGGACACACACATGTCCAAGCTAAGGTTATGCTTCTTCAAATGCAAGGAGTATGGTATCAGCTTGAAATTTGAAAAATGCGTTTTCACGTCATTTTAAAAAATGATATTGGGATTCAAAGTTTCTAAAGAAAGAAAGTAATTAGATCCCAAGAAGATATAATTGTTAGTGAACATGTCAATTTTTACCAATCCACAACAAATACATGTGTTCAACAACATGGCACAATTTTATTGATGTTTCAGTAAGGATTCTACATTCATAATGGCACTTGTAACTAGGCTAATGCAAAAGATAAAATTGTTTGTGTGGACAACCGAATGTCAACATGCATGGAAACTCATTAAGAAGCAATACATTAAGGCTCTAATACTAATTTCACCTAATTAGCAACTAGAGTTCCATGTTCATACGGATGTTTCTTTGTTAGTAGTAGGAGTTATGTTGGCTTAGAACCAAACAAAGAAACTTGACCAACTAGTAGTCTATGTTTCTAGGTTGTTGAAAAGGTAGAACAAAAATATACCATGACAAAACGAAAGGTTTTAACAATGGTATTTGCATTACATAAGTTGAGGCATTATTTATTGGGAAACAAGTTCGTGTTTTATGTTGATCACATGGCATTAATATATAGGCCTGGTTAATAAGCCATGAATATCTAAGAGAATTGATAAGTGGCTTCTATTGTCTTTAGAATATGATTTTAAAGTTATGTACAAACATGACAAAAAACATGTGGTGGCAAATGCATTGTTTAGATTGCAAGATATTTGAGAACCTATAGGTGTTCCAAATTATAATGTACATGTATCATTGTTTATGGTACAACATATATGGTTACAAAAGATAGCAAATTACCTAAAAACATGTCAATTTTTTGGCAAATTTTCAATAGTTCAAAAACAAACACTACACCAAAACGTGTCTTAAATCATTATAAGCGTCACTAGATTTTGAATGAATTTGGACATTTTTACCATGGTGAAATTGGTCAACCCCTTAATGAACATGGATCAGTTGTTATGGACAGTGAATTGGTTCATTAATATTTAATGAAATAAGGTTACTTTCAAATGAAATAAAAATTTACCAAGCCATTCATTTACTAGTTAATTAACCAGGCAACATGGAAATTAGTTAAATTTAAATTATTTAATATATAATAGTATTGATAATTTCATGATTTTTAGCCTATCAATTATTGACACATGTCATTATTTAGGTTAGGTTACAAACCTAGGTAGGTAGCCTACATAATCAACCTAAGCACCTACTCCAAAGAACCACATAAGATAATATTCATTCAATTTACATTGTTGACCACGCACACACCATTTGTGAGGTTTGATCCCTTTACCTTTAAAATGGAAATAAACACTCCTACCATCAAGCTACCCCACTTTTTGTGATAATATGTTACATTGCATTCTATTTATCAAATATTTCATTTAAAACATTACAAAAACATAAACTTTGAGAATTCATATCTTTTTGAGATTTTGTCCAAATAAAATGATTTGAACTTACTTTTTAAAAAATTTCAATAATGTACATAATTACATTTATTTCCTTTTGAAAGTGTAAAATCATTTGAACAAAAAAAAATTGAAATCATTATTCAATAACATTTCAATGACCATTTTTTTGATTTTTTTTAAATAAATGGATAAATGTTTTGCTAATATAATAATATTCCCTATGTTAAGTTATTTTCAGCTATTATAAGGCTATTTTTCATTAATCTAAATTATTTCACCCTACATTATTTATGGCTATTTATGGTTATTCTCAATTATTTTTTGCTATTTTGGTTTATTTCACCTTACGTTATTTTCAACTATTGTAAAAAGAATTTTGACTATTTTATGTTTTTTTGGATATTGTAATTTATTTCACTTTAAGTTATTTGAAACTATTATAAGCTATTTCATACTGGGCTATTTTCAACTATGTGAGGCTATTGTTGGTTACTTTTGGTTATTGAAGGCTATTTCACATTATGTTATTATTGGCAATTCTAGGTTATTATAGGCTATTTCACCTTAAGTTACTTATGTCTATTGTAAATTATTTCACCCTAAATTATTTTTGGCAATTCTAAGCAATTTTAATATATGGCTATTGGTGGCTATTGATTGTTTTTTTACTAGGGCTATTAGTGATTATTAATGGTTATTTTATTGGTGGTTATTAATGGCTATTTTATTAATTACTATTTTATTAATGGTTATTGATGGTTATTTTATTGATGGTTATTTTATTGGTGCCTATTAATGGTTATTTTATTAGTGCCTATTAATGGTTATTTTATTAGTGATTATTAATGGCTATTGTATTATAAGTTATTGTTGGAAATTTTATGTTATATTATCATAAATTATTGGTAGTTAATGTATTGTAAGTTATTCTAAATTATTTTTCATAGGCTATTATTGGTTATTCTAAGTTACTTTATTTTAGGTCATTATATTTTATTTTGTATTATTTTAAGCTATTATATTTAGGATAAAATAACTTATAATAACATAAAGTAAAATGACCTTGAATAACCTAAAATATACCTTGAAATAACATATATTAATTTAAAATAAAATAGCTTAAGGTATAGCCTAAGGTAGAATAATGTATAATAATTTAAGGTATAATAACTTATAATAATGTAGGGTATAAGTTAAAATAATTAGAGTAGCCTAAAATAATATAGGGTACATCATAAAGTAACATATATAAATTATTTAAAACAACATAAGAATAAACCTATTTATTATAGTAATTATAATAGTGAATTATTTCAATTAATAGTGAAACACGATGTTCACATAATGATATAATAATGAAATAACTTTAACTAAGGTGAAATCACTAAAATATAATGAACTTATTTCACTTTTAAGGTCCCATAGTGATTTAGGCTAATGAATTGCACCGCACTTTTGTAGTAGTGAAAATATTTTAACATGCAAAACCTTTTACAATATAACGGGGTGTATTGTACTTGCAAGGATAGGACAATTGGCTAGGTTGTTATTTAACACTTGTAAAAATACTTTTTGTGTTAAAAAAATTGCATGAAAGGGTTGGAGGTTGACACTTTACATTGGACATCACAACAAAAAAATTTTTAAACATCAATAATTAATGGGCAACTTTGTTTAAGGACGCACTAGAATATTGTGCAGTTTAACTGTGATTCATGTTAATGAACAAATGGTCTGAAACAATGAATTTGGTTAAATTGGTTATTTCATTATTGGAGAAACCATTCATGAAATGGAGTTTGGATTTCATGGGGCTAATCAAACTTGTTACTAAACACACTAGGAACAAATATATATTGGTTGTGACAAACTATGTAACAAAGTGGGTGGATGCATGAACATTGCGAATGAACACAATTATAGTCATAATGAGATTCATTTATGAATGAATTTTCACAAAGTTGGGCTTTCCATTGACATTGGTTATTAATCAAAAAGTTCATTTCATATTATGTTATAATAGAAAACTTCCTATTGAAACATACCAATTCCACTACTTAATATTCAAAAGGAAATGGACAAGTATATAATCAACTAACAAGATGATCAAGGCCCTATTGACAAAATTGGTAAATGAAAATCAGAATGATTAAAATGAACATCTATCTAGGCTACTATTTTCATCTTGTGCAACATTCAAAGTGGTAACCGATTACACTCCCTATTAGTTGGAACTTGATGTATGGTTTACATCCCTTAATGTTGACCAAATATACTTTGCCTTTATTCAATGGTGGACCATGGGATCCAAACCTAATACGGGTGTTGATGAGCCATTTATATGAGTTCGAAAAGTTGCAAGAATACAAGATGGAAGTGCAAGAAAACATTATAGAAGCACAGTGGAATAGATGTTTATGGTTGCAACATGGTCCAAAAAAAACATTTAGGTTTGGTGATTACATGTTGTGGTTTCCAAAGGAACCAAAGGAAAAGGTTGGGAAATTCAATAACATTGGTATGGAGTTTACCATATATAATATTGTTTTCTTCATAGCTCTATATCATTCATATCATTGGGGAACTTTGAACTTTGAACCACATCCAATTTTGTGAATGTGAACAAATTAAAATAGTACAAGTATGTGGAACAAGTAGTCACTCAACCAATTATATGGACAATAGGTAGTCAAGATGCGTGACACACCCCCAAGCTCCTTGGTGGATTCGGCTGCAAGTCCAAAGGAGAAAATAACAGAAGGAAAAAGAATTAGGGCATGCTCCCTAGTTCGTAACACTTCGGGGGTAGAGGGGTGTGCTGGAGCTCCGAGATGGGACTAGGAAGATTGACAAACAAGTCACTTACTCACACGAACCTACACAAACCAAACAATAGGTTGGTTAGTGCGTAACTAGAACCCTTTGGTGCACGGGCAAACACGGACTCACAACACTCACCACGGCCCGGACTTGGGGGAAGCCACCACTTTCCCCCTTATAGTATACTCTATGTTTGGCCATGGGACTAGCACCCAAATGTCATTTTGTCTCGGGACTCCCAAGTGGGAGTCCCGAAATTCCCAAAGTTGGGACTCCCATGACTTTGGGGGCCCATAACTTTGTGTTAAGACCTCCGATTGAGATGAAATTTAAAGCAAAGTTGTAGCCCTTGTCGAGAGCTTTCCAACAGTATGTCACACACCACATGCACGCAATAAAATTGGGGCGATTCCCAACTTTTAGTGGTCCGAAGTCAAATTGGCAATTTGACTTCCGGCCCTTCTTTTTACCATAACTTGTGTTTGAAGTGTCCAAATGGGTCATGCGAGCCCATTTTAGACATTTAAGTTTCAAGAAATTTCCAATGATATAAGGAACTCTTCAATATAATGAGTTTTGAGCCCTACAATCGCCCTCTAAAGATTCGAGAGTCCATTGGGATTCCAACTCCCAAAGTGAGAACTGACTTGGGAGTGTGGAGGTTCATTCCCTCAACTTTTTTGCATTCCCGAGAGCATGAAATGTGATTCATGGGTTCACTTTTGACACGCACCTTCGCAAGCCCTTACCTTGGTCATGAGCCCAAGGCTATGGTTGTGACGATGCAGATGATAATATTGAATTGGGAAAAGCCCTAAATGTTGATACTTCAACTAGTAACACATGTCATTAGAAGAAATGCCCCAAAAATGTAACCTATGCGTTTACAGTTATGTGTCACTAATTGTCATTTGTAACTAATTCATATTGGTTTTACAACTATTTTGCGCCCTTCACCATTCTGACAACTATGTTACAACTACATTTGCAACTAATGATTTTTTCATTGTACACCTTAAGATTGTTTTCATCCATGATCATGTCCACATGTCCCATTCGTTGCAAATGGAACCAAACTCAGTTACACCTTTAGGGTGACAAGATAGCCCCTAATGGTATACATAGGTGTATTAGGAAACTTTTGAAAAGTATGTATATTTTTGCTAAGTTATATTAAGGGTACAATGGGGGCATATTTCCATTGGTGTATTTATAAAGTTATATTTATTCTGTATTTAAGCAAAATAATTACCTACCTAGTTATATATGTTTGTTTACCTACCTAGCCTATCCTACCAACCTATCCACTTATATGTTTACCTACCTATCTAGCCTAGGTTGCTTACTTACCTAACATAAATTACTACCCACTTATTAATTAATCAATGATTAATTAGTTACATTTTTTTTTAATTAATTGATAACTCATAGTTCATACTTAGTATTTATAATTAATATTTCATAATTATTCAATATATTAGTTTTTTTTCTATATGAACTATTGATCAATTATTTATAATTACTTAATTAATATTATTATTTAAGTAATAATCATTAATCTATTTTTTAAAATTAAATTATTTATGAATAATTCATTAATAATTACTAATTAGATAATATAATTATAAGTATAATTAATTAATAACTTAAAATAATTTATTATATTATTTGTTATTTAAGTATTAATTATTTTAATATTTCAGTTATTTATTTGATTATTTAAAAACCATAAATGAAATCTTATAACTAATAAGTTTGTTAATTATTTATTACATATATATTGATTATTTATTATTTAAATACTTTAGTTATTTATTTGATTATTTAATTGAATTTTATCATTAATAATTTAATTAATGAAAATATTTTATAAAATAATTAGTTTATAATTTATAATTAATTTATGATTTATTATTTAATAACTTATAATTAATAAGTTAGTTAGTTATTACTTATATATTAACTATGAATTGGTTACTATTTTAATTATTTATTTTTAATTTAAAAGCTATTAATGAAAATTTATAAGTCATAATTTGGTCAATTAGTTATTATTTCAGTAATTTTTTAATTTATGAATTATGGATTAATAATGTATAAATAAATGAATTTTTTATTTGGTTATTTAAATAGTTAGTTAATTACTTATCTACTTAGTTATATAATTTGCAAAATTCAAAAGGAGGACAAAAGATATGAAATAATCTTTTTAGTTGTAACCTAGTTTACAACTTCAATTTTTATCCCTTATGTTTTGTCCAATTTCAATCTAGAGACTATATAAGGAGAAGGCTTTGTCCTACACTTGTACATAAAAAAACACATGTCAATTGGGATGAGCGAAAGGAATTTTACCCTTTAAAAAATTTAACCCCAAAGATTAAACCTAAAAAAAATTTAAATATTTTCCTACCTCCTTAACCTACCTACCTACTTACCTAAATATTGATTTAAAATTTATTTTGACCAAAATCCAAAAATGCCACATGGCATATTAATATTATGCCATGTGTCACAATTTAAAACCATTTAAATTAGACGATGAAGATCCATTATCTATTTTTTAAACAAATTTTTTAAAACCTTTTTCATTGCCACATGTCATTATGTAAATTGTTGACTTTTATGGTAATATATGGATGGCATACAATAGTATACTGATGGTGAAATATTTGTTGACCATTGACTTCATCCACACTTGTAACTAATGTCTAATGCAACTTGTTTAATACAACTAGGCAATTTTTAATAACAAATGTCTTTTGCAACTATAAAATAGTTACAACTGGTAATTGTTTTTTCAAATTTTCCTCTAGTGTGTACCAATAACTTGATAGGTTGTACAAATACTAATAATGGGAAACAACTTGGATGCCAACTTATTATTAGAAGGACGAGACCAAATAACATGTCCATACATAGGCATTTGTTAATGATGAGTTATAGGATGATGTTCAAGAGGTGTCCACATACACCCAAGAACTATCAACAAGTCATGTTGACAATCATTCATGCACTTGTGCATTGGTGGCCCACATTGGAGCCATGCCATTAAGAAAGGAGGTTACCAAGAACAATAATCATCATTTGAAACAAATTGCCTTAACTGATGAATGCATTGACTTTTGTCTTATATGGACAAAAAAAGATGTGCATCTCTTCTTGATGCATTCACTGTAACAACAATGTCAACAATAGACACATACAATGGTTCCTACATATTCAAAAGAAGAAAAACATGTGGTTGAAAAGTAGGTGGATGAATAAGCATTAACACTACCTATGAAAGCTTTAGCACTAATTGCAGAAGCATTAGAACTTCACCTTACCCATTTTGTGTAATATGCTACTCAACCAAATGTGATAAGCAACCTACACCTTCAAATTCACACATTGCTAGGAGGCAAAAGGACAATATGCCCAAACCCATATTGCAAGAGGAGGATAGATGTTGATTTTCACCAACACCACATAAACATATGATGGAACTTGAATGCATACAAGCGTGGGTGAACATGAAAAGAAGAGAACATGTTTGGGTAAATGTTTTAATAGGATTGTTTTACATTGAGTGGAAAACTCCATGCCATGATTTACTCATGCAGTTTTTGAATACTTGGAAGATCACCGTTGATGATTTGATTTTTGCACAAATGTAGAATAAAGTGGTTTGTATTGACAAACCTACCATTAGAACAAAGTTCAAGATTTCTGATATAGGTGACTTAAAGTTAGCCAATTGCACAAAGGAGGGTGCAAAATAAGCACTAGCGAACATTGTGATTAGACCTTGTGCACATGTTGGAAAGGAATTGTGGAATGTTTCCGAAATGATGCATCATTACAACATTTGGTTTGTAGCATTATTGCAAATCATTTACCAAGAGCGGGTAAGTTATTTTAGCAATTAAAGTGTTATTACATTCATGACAAAAAAAATTCAAGAGATCCAATTGGGTGAATGCACTTTAGGGTCGACCAATTTGGGCCAAGAAAATTATCACTTTCAAATCGTTTTGCAAAAGTTATAGGCCCCACACAATGCACAAGCATGACATGGAATGATGTCATCCCTATTAGCTCAATACTTGGTTTAAGCAGCATTTTTCAAACGCTCAATTCTTGTGCATTCAACAAACTAAATGTTCATTATTACAAACCACAATTTTGTATAGTGTATTAGGTGTGTATAATGAAAAGTCGTCTCTTTCTTCATTCAATTGTAATCATACATGTTTCTTTCCATTCAATTACATTTGCACATCATGTGGAAGGATTTGTGTGTATGAGGGATAGCAAGTTTGAATGTTGATAGGTTCTTGAAATTATTTGTATTATTTTGAAAGGGCATTACACTAGATGGTATTATTGTAAATGTCTCAACAAGTGTATAATGTTGGGAATGGAAACTTTAAAAAGAAAATGAAGGTTGAAGGTTTAGTAGTGTCATATGTACATGCCCTATATGGAGATGTTCCAAAGATTTTTTTGATGGGAAAATGCTAGTAATGCGCAAATAGTTTGCAAAGGTGTATGATTTATGCAACATTGGACCACTACCCAAAGCATTGAAGCTTGGGTTAGATTATTCAGAAGAGGAAATATTGGAGTTGTTTGGGCCACTAATTAGTAAGAATGACTATCGATATTATTTTAGTGACAACCAAGAGTTGGTGAAATGTGTTGAAGAACTTTAAATGATAGCTCACCTACATATGCAACTATTAGCCACATGTATAATCAACAAAACTGAAGCTCAAGGCATTATTTGTGAACAAAGGGGTCGACTTGTGAATTGGGCCATGTTTGGGGAGTGGACCATCAAAGATCAACTACGGAGGACAACCATATCTAAGGGAAGACAAGTTGATCAAAGAGTTGAAGATCTTATTCAAGCCAAAGGTGTTTTTCAAACTGAGGGTCTTGGAAAAAACAAAATTCTCTAAAGACACAATGGCAATGCCTATCTATGTTGCATCCTAAGTACCAAAAAACAAAGGTGGGATGTGGGTTTTGCATTGTTAAATTGAAGGTTTCAACAAATGGAGAAACGTGCTTTCAGCACTTGAAACAAAATCTTCCCAATTTTAGTCGATTTTTTCTTCTTTCTTAAAACAAAAAGGTGGCTATCGAATAGAGTTGATGCTACTTGATGGACATGTTAGAGATCAAAAAAAGTTAATAAGTATTACATAATTTACGCTTGAAGAATTGAAGTACAAAATGCATGAACTAAATTTGTAGTTGGTTGAGTTGAATGCATCTAAAAGTGATAAAAGTGAGGAGATCAATGCAATGAAACTCATTTTAGGGTTATTGCGCCAACATAAATCTAATTCTCAAATGGGTATGTTGGAAGCATTTGGTAGTTTGTTACAAGATGGGGAAGAGGAGTAGGTCAATATGTTGCAAAAGACAACTATTAATGGAGAAGCTTGGCTTGTAGCTATTCAAAAAACAACAAATGCAAGAATGAGTTAAAGTTTGTAGTAATCAAGTTGTTACATGATGCAACATGGAGGGGATGAACCATGTAGAAAACCCTTCCCCATATCTTTTTTTGCTAATGGTGATGTGTTTTCGTTGGGTCAAACTATCGACATTTCAATTTGTCCATTTTGCTTTCAAGGGTTTGAGCAATGTGGGATTGTAATGTCTTGTTTTGTAGACACGCTTATCATTTGTGGTGTGTTAGAACACATTTTCGTTCCTTATAGGTGTGTTGAGAAGATCTATGACCAAGAGTTACAGGTGGATTGGTGGAGACTACATGGAATCAAGAAGCCTGATGTGAAGGGACTTGAAGATCTAGTAAAACAAGGTGTAGTCAACCTTCAAGAAGGTAAGTTTTTAAATTAATGTGCACTAGTTCTTTCAAATTTGGCTTAGGAAATTATGTGCATTAGAGAAATTCAAGTCTAGGAAATGATTTGGTTTGACTTATGTCTAAGGTTTTATTGTAGTCATAATTTGTGAGTGCATTTTGCATGTTCATATGTTTCACAATTTAAAATCACAATGGCTTTACCTATCTACATATATCTTAATACTTTGTAGTTGGACATTTAATCTCATTGAAAGTTACAACATTCCAATGTATAGGAAACCCTTTTATGGAATTCTGATTTTGATCTGTAATGGTCTAGATAAGGTTTAATTCATGTTACAGAATAATCCATATGGTCTTACATTTACTATATAATTAGTAGACAATACATGTAAATCACCATGAGAGTCCTCTTATCTCCAATGAATTACATATATAATATAAGTCCACTAAATCACATAATTTTTAGCTCTTTTTATGCACATTTTGTTGTAAGTCCATTAGGTCCTGGATTGTCACATAACAATCCATGCATGTTATCTTATAAGTTTCCAAGTAACCCTTAAATGCACATTGAAGTCCATCACGTTCGATGCATATGTGGTCCCTCCATAATATTTCATTGTTAATCCACTCATGTTCTTTTGCAAGTCCATCTAAGGTCCAATTGCATCTTCAATGTCTTCGTGGTTCACCATTCAAAATCACTATCATGTGGTTAGAAATTCATAAAGTTAAAATTTGCATTTTGATTTTTGTTGGGTTTGGTTTTGTAGATCAAATTCCAACTTTAGTTTCCCTCTCTACAATCCAATGTGAAAGGTGTCAAATTATGGAACCAACAAGATTTGACATGATAAGTCCATCAATGGGGAGTATAATACTTGTTTATGAATCTAAGTCATGCAAAAGAGGTCTAGGAGCTGACATCCCCCATGAAGCTTACGACTAATATTGCCCATACACCAGCAACCAAGGTGTTCCTACAAAAAAACCTACTTTCCCCAATGTAAACTAGGAAGAAGAACATTAAAAAAACATTGGAGATGGGTGAACCAAATCTTTTGCCATTGGATGGCAATTTGCAAAATGCCACATAATCATTATCTAATAAACCTATGCAAGGGTACATCAAGAACTATTGGGCCCAACAAAGGTAATGAAATGGATTTCTTAAATAAAGATGATCAAATTGTTGATTCTCCATTAAAAAAACCTAAGAAGTCAAAGCTTGTAGTTGCCAAGAAGGTTTCTATAGCAAAAAACACCCAAACAACTGGAAGTAACAAAATATGTTCCAAGTTCAAATGAGATTCATGTGGGTAGACTATTCTGGTAAGTTTGTCAAAGAACTATGAACTTTACACATGAATTAACCTTATTTCCTTTGTTTTCATTATAAGATCAAACCCCAAGTTAGTTCATTTCATACTTGATCAGTTGCTTTGATTTACACATGTATGCAGGTACATTGTCAAAGGTTTTTATTTGGACTACTACAATTGTAGCTTAATGTTGCAAGTTACTAGCCAGGAGTTAGGACCTTATCAAAAAGGTTTGCATGCAGAATTTATGGTGGAAGTTCTACTTATGGTAGAAGGTACATGTGTTGAGTAGGTAGATCATATAAATTGTAGTTATTTACAAACTTAGGTTGTAGCAATATCTACAGTAGCTAACATTTTGCAGTCTACTGTTAGCTTTTATGTTGAATGTAAAACATGCAGTAGGTTTTATTGAGCTCTTTATTTTTTGTGTTGGGTGTTTTGATTAAAAAATTTATTGTCAAAGTATATTTCAATTTTGTAAAAAACAACTTTGGCATGAAAATGTACATTTTGGAACATTTGCTTAAGTAATTGTGTGTACATGATGTTTACTTGCAAGCTTATGTGATATGACATATCATTTTCATCAAGGTGTTTGCTATTGCTAACAAATTTGTTTAATATGTAAATTGTTTTCTTTTAACTTATGGTGTCTACTCTATGCACTATAATAGTTAGCCTTCAAAAAGTAATATCTATGTCTAACATGGAATTATTTTGCAAGAAACATGGAAAACATGGTATAAATATCATCATTATGTATGTAATAAAGTTGGTAATAATAGAAAGATTTGTAGGTAAATGAGGAGTAGGTAGCAAATGAATATAGAAATCGTCTTCTTATTACCACTATATAGGTTAGAATATTGAATAAACCCTTTGTTCTTAATTAAGGACTTCCATTTGCCTTTACTACGCATGAAAAAATTGGAAAATTAAGTGTAGATGTGCACCATTTGGGCAGGCTTCTCAAATGTTGTAACCATTTCTAAAACATAAGTTCCTTTCCTTGTTCCAAGATTGTAAATAGTGCAACCCACATTACCACGAACAAAATTCCAACATGTTGAGCCACATATGCAATAGCTAGACAATTTCAAGAGAGCAATTCTCTATACATGTGACATAAATTATCAAGTGGCAAGCGATGGCCCAATTTGTATAACTTGTATAATACAATCCTTTTCATTTTGACTACTCACACCATCCCCAAGGGCATATATGTAGGGATTTACTCAACTAATAAAATGCAATTAAAATAACTACTCAACTCACATAAAACATCAAGGGTAGTCATCACAGACAAATTGGAGAAGGGATCTAAGATGGTGTCCTTACGTATGTTAGGGGTGGTGAATAACTTGAACACTAGAGCTACACTATGACATGTGGTTAAGTCTTGTGCACATGAATGTAATCACAAACCCAAAACCCCCAAAATTAGATCTCTTTTGATCAAATTCAAATATCAAACAAAGATGTTGTGATCATTGAAATAGGCTACTCCATAGGATTTGATACAACTTTCCTTATGCACATCACGGATAAAATTACAAGTGATGAAAAAATTCAGGAATGTAAATAAAGTTTTGCAGGCCAAATTGCTTACCCCTATGCCATCTTTGGTGTAGTCATTGCCAAAGACATTAAGTTCTTTACATCTAGAACTAAGCAAAAAATTTCAATCAAGCTTGTGTGCTCACTCAATACAATCCAAATTGCATTGTTGAGGACTTTATAGCTTGAGCCTTTTCTCGAGTCAACAACTTTTTCATATGATTAGCAAGCACTAATCAGAACACATTTATTACAAAAAGCTATAGTATCAAGAGGATACGACACCCCTACAAATGTTGGTGTCACATAATTATCACCTTCATCATTCAATATTTGTTTGAAGAATTGAATAACTAAATTGTTAGTTATGTTCCACATTTTATCATCTTGCCCACATAATCAATGTCGAAGTTAACTTCTTAAAACAATATATGTTCCAACACTAAAGAATAATTCTAATGGGAATACAAATATTTCATTTAAGACTTGGCACCAACCATCACCTTGTGAACCAACATTAGGAGAAAGGGACTAAAATGGAAGAGGGATAGTACATTTGGGTTTAGTTTTCTTGAACTTGTAACTAGGGCATATACTAGATGTAATCCAATTACCCACTTGGATGCAAGACCTTGTGTGTCAAAGCTTTCCCACTCCATAAAAAAACAAATTACTAGAAATGGTGTTGCACTTCTCTGATGATGTTCCATAAAAAGAACAAATTACTAAAATGACTTCTATCTAAACCAGGTGTGGGGTTAGCCACAACATTATAGTCCTTTTACAATCTTACAAACACATTATGCACATAAAAGATGTTGAAGATTCTAGATGGATCTATCACAAGTGCAACAAATTCTTTGATTCACAAAGGCCTAAATTGCATCACTTCCCATTTCATATGTCTAAGGCAAAGTCTTACATGCACTTAGTGTAGAATGTAGGATCCAAAAATCTAATACAACTTTTTGAGTAGTCCCATAATCACAAACACATTTCAAAACAATTTAGAATAGATCAAGTTCTACATTACACTATGCATTTGATAGTGTGAATTAATGACATGCACAATTTTTGCATAATATTCCAATGTCACTCCACATGGGTCCATATGATCATCAATCTAATTCACAATTGCTCCAATATGAGCCCAAAACATTAGTTAGTCTGCTCCCATTCCACATAAGTCCACATGATCATCATCACTCCATTCTTGATCCACATGATCATTGGTTAATCCACTATCAAATAATTCATTCACTATAATTTTTAAGTCCATTATTTGTCCATTATATTAGTTATAACAAACAGTTAGGGGAAAATATGACAATAGGAAATATAGACTTATAGTCACACCTTTTTGAAATCCAAATTCAAACATAACCATTGCAACTCCAAGGAGCATGAACCCCTTACATTACAATTCCTCTTTGAATAGTTGCATCAAATTCGTTTTCTGATTCGTAATGTTCCTTGGGTACTTGCAAGGAAATACTTATGCATTCAAATTTTGAGTGGGCTTGGACCTACCCTATTTCAACATGATCTCGACCTTTACTTTAAAGTCAAAATATTGCATCAACTAGTACATCCAAAGATAATAATTTTAAATAGTAATTTAGTTAATCCAATTTATTATGAAATCAAAAGGAACTTGAAATCTATACAAGTTACACCTCCATGATATAATTCAACAACTATAAAAATGTTGGGCATGAAAATTATCAAAGGTTCAAGGTTTAGCTTGTTTCAACTTCAACCATAATAATTGGCAATGAAGTTGACTTGGTCAAAAAATCATGCACCTCATTTTGTGAAATCAGGATATTGTCCATGTTTATAGCATCCAATACATATAAATACCTACCAATGTACAAATACAAGCATATATGAATCACCATTCGCAATTTCACATAAAAGGTTCCAAATTTTTAATTGATTAAACATACTAAGTTCCAAGCCCCTTATGACTTTGTCCTTTATGAGATTAGATGCAAAATAAAAAAAACTTTTAATGTGACAAATTTGAAATACCACCTTCAATGTAGGCCTTTCTTTAATAATTGCATTCAACAATATCACCCAATTGCCAATATTTTCCATGTAAAGTAACATGTATTCTTTGTAACAACATTTTAGTGGGTAAAGATCATGCCTTTCTATCAAACTAATGTGTTATGTATGTTGTTTAGGTTATGTCAATTTAATAACACTATAAATTTATACACTTATTAACATTATAATCAATGTGACATGTACATGGTTGCCTCTACATATTGAAAGCCACAATTCCTTATTAAATAAAATGTCCAAAACATACAACAAGGTGTATATTACACCTTCAATCATTGTCCACATCCAAAGTAGCTAAAGCCTACATAATACCACATAAGGAATAATTTGGCAACATATAGACAACATCATTGCTAGAAACCCTATGGTTGGAAAGGAACGTTAGGAATTTTATGGATTTAACATGGGTGACATGTAGAAACATTGTTGGAGAGTTTCGTAAAAACACATAATTAGTCTCACCTTTGCCCCACTTTTGATAATATGTTCCTACCACAACCACATCACCTACTTTGAATTATGTACTCCAAGCATATGTGAAATCTTCCTTCACAACATGTATAGGTTGTGTGCAAAGCACAACATATAAATCCACATCTTCCTAATTGCCCTCCTTAGCATTGACTACAAAGTTGTCACCAATTTTTAAACAATTGGCCAAGTAATCCCCACATTCACCAAGTTGATCCCATGCATCCTCCTATGTAGCTAGCTTGAATGACAGAACAAACATAGGTTGGATTAGTGGTGTTCAAAATCTCAATAACCCAAGGTATTGTCCATAAATTCACACATGCTTTGAAGTTGGAATCCAAGCAATGGCAACAAAAGCAAGCAAGGTCTTTTTCGAATAGCTTGTTAACACCACTACTGTTAAAATATTTCATAGAATATATGTTTTGAGTTCCTTTAATATTGTCACATGTGTAAATGGATTGCCTATTAGCATTTTATTTTTCACATGCTAAAAGACTTAAGAAACTAGCCTCTTGTTTCCTATGTATAAAGTCTCAGGCCGTGAGCTTAAGCATTCATGTAAAAGGTTGACCACATCTTTTGCATTTTGCAATGTAAGGCCAGTTGCATCCAATTGTGTTTGCCTAATAAATTGTTTTAGAGCAACCCCAACTCCATCATGTGGCACTTTGCCATGACCTATACCAAAGAAGCCCCATAGTAGACTATAATCTTCAATTAAAAATGGATAACATTTAACAAAAAACCAAGGAATTTTGTTCTTGAACTACAAAAAACACCCATCTAACCACATGTAATGGTGCTTGGGCTAGAAATCGTTATTCACCATGCTTTACTAATGCAAAAGCATACAATGATGAACTAAATAATTCTCATGGGTCTTATCATCATTAATGTAAAAATGGTATTTCATTAACACCTACAAGCCCTCGTCATTTGGATCTGGGTTTGGATTTCATTGCAAGTTATCTATACCAAGATTGTCACTTGGTAGCTATGCCAGTGCATGTTTTGCATTTCGTTTTGAATCTCAAATTTGTAGTTTTTGACGAAGTCAATCACTGACACAATTGTGTTGCTAGAAAAATTCTTCAAACAATTCTTGAATTGTATGTCTTGCCACCAAGACACAAAATTGTAAAGAATTGGAGCTTCGATTTCAAGTACTTTATGAGGTCAGAAGATGGTGTGGACTTGAAAACAAATGTCAATTTCTTCTTCTCCTCCCCTTTCTTGGTCACAATGTTTTGAAAAGAAACATGCTTCCACTTCACAAGATGTCCAAATGATCCTTCTTCCTCAACTAGACAAATGGGGAGGTTTTCAACCCCACAATTCTCACATTCACCTAACATGCCATTCCAAGAACTCATCCGAGGGGCATATTATTGATTCCCATAGAACAATCAATCCTACATATGTGGTGGAACTACCTATGCATGCATTAAATTCCACAGTGGTAGATTCACAACTCTCATCACATTCACAATCACGCTGTGAATGTATACCAAATTTCATGCGCATGTAGTTGAAGCCTTGTCATAACTCATTAAGCTCCACATGGTAAGTGCAACAACAAACATTGTGATCCTTCGTCTTTTAACAAAAAAAGGACACATCTCATCAAAGGCTCTCTTGCCAATGATGATTTTTAGATGTTTCTATTGGAAGCAAAGGTAAAAGTCCTTCTACATACAAACTCAAGGTCCATAGTGAGACCATAATATAACTATGAAATCCATCATGGTGTCTATATGTTAATAACCAATCCATTGGTAGTCCATAATAAACCTAATGCTGGAGTGACCCACAACATCCATTAGTCCATTGTTAGTTGACAAAGTCCTTATACGATTATCATTTAGTCCACATTTAATCCACATGAGTCCTTATAATTATCAATTAGTCCATTGTTATTCCACAGGATCACCGATTAGTCCATTGTTAGTCCACATGATCATTAATTGGTTCAAGTTAGTACACATCAAGTCCACATGATTATCAATTAGTTCATCATCACTCCAAATTTAGTCCACTTAGTCTCCATAACTTGATGTTGAGTCCAAAAGTTTCACTAGATTCCATTGCATGACCATATAAGAGTGACATCATTCCCAATAAAGTCCATTAACAAGACTTGAAGTCCCAAATTTCATACTCACTTATCCATAATGTCCATAAGGCCCACTAGCTTCTAACATTGCCTAAATGAAATCACAAAATTGTGAACTAACATATATTCATGGTTCTCCATAGCATACTTCACAATTACAACTTGTTTCATCAACCTACAATTCAAGTTTGCATACTTCCATAAAGTGTATTGTGACCTCAAAGACACATCACAACTTACATAATGTACTCCATGAACATGTTCAAATTATTTCACAAGATTCTTTCAATCCACATAAATTGTTATTTAGAACTAGTCAAGTTTAAAAAAAAGATATATATGGTACTTGATCATGGACATACAAATTACATCCCAACAAACGATACCCATCAATACCTAATCTTACTTCAAAGCAGTTACAACTTTTAGTATACTACATCACAAGTTTTAAATATGCATCGAAGTCAAATGTAATTACTCACTTGCATTTCCATCAAAAAATGGGTTGGTTTTCGTCATGCTATAAGGGGGCTATCTTCTTTTGTGTCACTCTCCATCTATAATAATTTATCCTTGTTTTTTAAACCCACCAGGTTGTTACAATAACAATTTTAATAGTGTTTAGAACATTAGATCTTTGTTTCTTTATGGACAAAGTCCATAAAAAAAGGTTGTTGTCATCAATTAGCTTGGAATGTTTTACTGCCTACATCATGTTGCAATGATGAACACTTAGAACATGAACTTTTTGTCTCATAGATGAAAAAGTATCGACATTTTTAACAATAGTTAACAATAATGCATGTTTAATGGTTAATTTTCAAGGTGTTCATAAAACCATTAATAATTTCTTATTGAGCCAAGATTGATTTTTATTTTGGAACTAAATCAACCAATGTAGGATCTCCAAATAATTTTGTTAACACATATTTCTTAGATTGAAGTCTAGGAAGGACGTGTAATGCCTTGTTAACATGTTGAAGCAATTCAATGCAATTTTACCCAACTGTTGTTCTAGCACCATTCCATCTATTGACAATAAGGATTGTTATAGGGCATCTATAGCTTCTTTGGCAACATGTTTTTTAGCTCTTTGTTTTCACTTCCTCTTTATTGCCCATTGTTGTATTAATGTTACACATTGCATTACTTCTTGTTTGGCAGGTCTAGGCCACAATACACCTAACCTTCAATTACATTTTTTAGAATTCCCCATTAAAACAACATTCACATTTTAATGTTGAAGTCATTTTAGTGTTTATCGGTGCCTCCAAATGCATCTTTCTATTAAGATAAACCAAATGAATTTGATTAAAAATTTCAACAAATTGTAGGCATTTTCATACACACCAATTTGAAGGTTTTTTTAAAGATGTAAAAAAACATGAAATTTGATTAATTGTAAAGGTAAACATATAGTTGTTCAAGACAACATAATGTCATCAAAACCATAAACCACTTTTCCTAATATTTGAGACTTTATTCATTGCAAAAGAAGTTTCATAACTTGAATTGCACTTAGGAAAGCCTCAAGACTCAAATGTTAATGTATCCATCTACTGGTATATAACACAAGATGCATAATCAACCCATTTACTGGTTTTGATTTTGGGCCTTAACACAAATGAAAGAAATTGATAAGACACATTTAACATAACAAACACAATGTATGCTATCAATTGAATACAAATAGATTAGGAAGGTGAAAGATATGTTTACTTGGAACAAAAGATCAAATTCTACTTGTTGCATGCTCATATTCAAATATATAATAGTACATGCAAGAATAACAATTATGAGCATCTCAAGTGCCTTTATTTGATGCTTTGGAAGTTGAGTCTTGCCCATGAACTTCATTGCAACTTCATCTCATCTACCTACACATTGTACAATTTAGACAAATGTCATTCAATAATAACCCACAACATATATAATGGTTAAATTGTGCATTTTCCTTCTTATCCAAATAAAAATAGATCTTTAAGTAGCTCACATAAAGACGATTAGTCCAAATGACCTGAAGAGGAGACAACTTCACCAAGTTACATTTGACATCTTTCTTTTTGTTGTGTTTTATCTTGGAGTTTTACATCGATACATGGTTAAAACCAAGCATAATATGTTTGTTTATACTTATTCAAAACAAAATGCATGTTGTTCACACAATTCATGATTGTCAAAAAGTTGTAGAATGTTGAAACTTGGGGTGTGTAGTCTTTAGGAAAAGAGAAGGATTCAATAACCAAGTTGTTTGCATAGTTTTGAGGATTGTATTGTAATTGACTCCAATCTAGTTTTGAAAAGAAACTACACACACTACATGTCCTTTCATTGTTGACTTCTAAAATCCCAACCAAGTCCACTCTTTAGCAACAACTCATATATCCAAAATTGATCAAACTCTGAATTTACGTTTCTTGACAATGCCAAAATGGAAAAATTGACATTGTTACTTACCCAAATACCATTAGTGTGGGTGCTTCCTAATGGTTTCTAGTTTTCTAGATGTGTGGACATTGACATTCAGTTTGTTTTTTTTAAACAAGAAAATGAATCCAAATCTTCAACAAAAATCACTACCTACCATGCCACAATTGACAACTACCATATGCTAGCAAACCTCAAATGTCATCAATTTCCATATATAGTACCTCGTAACCAACTGCTACAACTACAAACCAAATAGAAAAATCAATTAAGCAGAGGCAACAAAAATGATCATCAAGTCAAGCGAACATCATCATCAAAATCATCACAAGCTTGAAATTATGATGACAAACAATTGACTCAAGTTATTGTCAAAGAGCTCCCAACAAAATCAACAAAAACTATACAACCCAACCCAACTACATGTAATCAATCCTTTCAAGATTTTTTTCTACAAAATTGTGTGTATTAAATTCCCACTAGGGGCAAACAATTGGTCTTACACTTCATGGACTTTGAATGAAGAGAATGCAAACAACTTGAAAGGAAAGAATATAAACAAGCTTGGGAGTTATAATTTGTGTTTCCAAAAGGAACATATATGATGCAAAAAAATGCAAATAGATAAAAATTTACAATAATCAAGGAGAAAGAAACATTAGCTTTGTAGTTTGCAAGCATGATATGTAAACTAGAGATGGATTAGTGGGTACTACCACACATAAATTGAAAACTATAGTAATCAAAACATGTGTTATTTTAATAAGAGTTCATTTTCTCTCCTTATGTAAACAAAATTTGATCTCTTTTGCATTTGCATTTTTTCTTTTTGTCTTCTTTGGACCTATGGAGATTAATTTGCAAATTAATTGTCTCTTTTGAATTACATCTCTTTTAACATACTAAGAAAAAATAATCATCATGTAGTTTCAACATAAAACGTATTTTTCAAACAATAATTTTTTTCATTTGATAAACAAAATGAGCTTGGAATTTCTAGAACATTAGAAGATATGTTTATACTTGGAATAAAATATGAGATCTTACCTAATATATGTTTGATCTATAACAATTGTGAACATCTCAAAATGTGTTTGATATTCTAGAATTTGCAAAGTTGTGCCCGCGAACTTCACTGAAACTTGTGTTGCTTCAATGTTGTAACGTGTACACACATATCACCTAACATCCAACCCACAACATCACCTAGGATGGTTGTTGTTTTCCTTGTTTCTTGGTTCCAAGTATAAAAAATATGAACATCTCACCAATTTTTTTTTCTTTAAGTCCTCTTTCTATGCAAACATAAGTATTTTCTATTTGACCATTTGCATTGTCAAGAAAAAAAAAAGCCAGAACTTAGAACAAGAAAAGAAAAATTACTAAATACCTTGGACTTAGAGTGCACAACAAAGTTGTTTTGGAGTGAGAAGAAAGAACATCCATTTAACTTCTACAAGAATTTGAAGTAATGGAGCTCATTTTTCTTTTGAAAATAAAATTATCTTTTGATCATCCACCTCCATTATTGTTGTTGTGACATTCTCTCCAAACTTTTTTCCTAATCTTCAACATATGTTGCACACAAACTCTAAACCCTAAATACATAACGAACATCTAAGGAGCTTAAAAAAAAAACCCAACTAGTTTGATCCAACATTGCATGAACCTTAAATAACATGAACAAAAAAAAAACCTTGAACTTATTTGACCTACAATTATGATGTTTTTTTTCCTTGTTTTTTTATTATCCAAGTATAGTTTACCATGCTTGCAAAGATGGAAACCTCTTCTAAGCATTGACCTCCATGACTTGATGTTCTTTCCGATCTATCCTCCAAACCTAAAGCACAACATATGTTATGTGCTTGAATAGATAAGATTATAAACAAAAAAAACACACCAAATAATCGCAAGAATGATAGAAAAAACTTAAAACTTGTTTGATCCTCATTTTCTATCCATGCACACATTGGGCAAGTCATTTCCAAGTTCATATGCCATCACTATCTAACACCATTCAATAATCACCAAGGAGGCTACAAACACACACATCATGTTTTTGTTAATTTGTAAACAAAGCTGAACAAATGTGAACTTGCGAGAAGCAAGTAAGTTTGAATGATTTGCAAGGCTCGAGTGGGAACATGTGCACGAACTTTGATTTCAAGTTTACTTTAAAAAAATTTGAAGGTCTAGCAGGAAAACATTTAGGACACCCTTATTTTGAACTTCCTTATTGAACCTTGATGGAACTACTTGTTTTGATGTCATGCTATCATGTGACATGTTATTCAAGTACACCATGCCTTATGGCCAAAATAAAAAAGTTACCAGCTTTAAGGATTTTTTTCCATTGGAAAATTAACGCATCTTAAGGCCATAGAATAAGGCATTTCTACAAAATCTCATCATGAACCACCTTATATTCACTATGCTATGGACTTATGAATTTTTTAAAATTTATACTCCAAACAAAAATCAATAATTCAAACTTTTAAATGATGTGATGAAAATTTGCACAAAATTGTTTTCTTCATTTTATATATATATATATATATATATATTGAAACCGAGTCCTTATCAATTTTATGATTCAATCATTAACCCTAATTCAAGTGAAATAACTTAAATTATGTTAACTGACATTTGATAATTTCAATTTCAAAAATCCATAGCATTTATCATAGTAGTCCATTTGCATAATAATCAATTGCATTGTGTTCATGTTGAAGTTTATAATCTAAAAATGAATCCCTATTAATGAACTTTACCACATGTAATAACATGTCCCAATTGCAATGTACACAACTGCAAAAAAAATGGATTTTGTGATAGGAAAAGTGGTCCACCCTACTATGCATTCACCTAGTTAACTAGGTTGACATCATGTTTAACCATATGAAAGAGTTGCAATGTTGAATAGCAACTCAAACAACAACATTGAAAGGAACTAGTAAGGTGGCACAAAAAGTAAGGTTATTTGCAACTGTACTCCTTTGATTGAAGTATTTATGCAAGATTATTTTATGGAGGAGGAGACAACAAAATAAGTACCACCATCATCATCCAAAGGTGCAAGTGGGCATATGGCAAAATAGATTCGATAGTACATGCACAATAACCATCAACATTTCAAACAAGTAATCAATCACCTAGGCATGCAACCTCGGTGGAATAAAAATGTACGTGTACATAGCCCCAATTTGTTGTGTAGTTGGATGAAGAGGAACACAAAGGTTCCCCTTTTTAATAATGAAGAAAAATGAGGGGACAACAAGAGCCACAACCAATACTTAACTATAGATACACCCAATAGTGTAGTTAGATTCCAATTTCATTGATGGGTTAGAATTAGTATACGTAAGAGTTTAGGTAGTGCCAAGTTCCTACACTTGCAATGGATGAAAACTTGGATTATTTCTAATAATAGGAAACTATACATCAACATGAGGCACCAAAGCAACTTGAACTAGTTGGGAGACAAACCACACCCAAGTTAGAACCAATTTAGTAAGTACATTAAGCTAAACCATAAATGGTGCACCTAAGTGAGCTAAAGATGGATTGGGCTTTGTTGAGGGTACTTCCGCAACAAACAAGTTTGTATACCGTCCATTCGATAAATCTTCTAACATAAGTTCACAAAATGTTACATTCGATTTCCATACACAAATGGTGTATCAATGGGAGGAAAGGAAGATCTACATAAACAAGTAGTAGGTGTGTTCCAATAGGTGGCTGAGTATAAAAAAAATATGTATGTCCCATATTGTTGAAGATATCAAGGTTGAAATTAGTCAACCATTAGGTGGTAGAAAAGAAGATGCAAGTTCAAAATTCTCTAGAACAAATGAAAACACAAATCTAGAAACTATATCAAGAGGTACAAGATGAGGATAAACATGTGGTTTGTATGCATCAAGACTTGTTATTATTCAAACAAAGGCAATCCAATAATGAAGAACACATGTAGGAACTTGAACAAGTCAAGCAGGAAAAACGTCACTTCCAATAGGAATATGAGAACATGAACAAGGAATATTGGTAGGTGAAGTAACAAGTGGATGACTTGGTTATTCAATAGGAAGGCTAACAATGTAATAGCAAGGTTGTATAATAGAACATATGAAGCTTACATGAATAAGTAAAAGACTTGCAAATTGCAAAAACCAAAGTAATTAACAAGCGTGCAATTGTTAAATTTGCAATGCAATGGTGTAAAATGAGTATGAATAGGAAGTACTGGACCTACATATAAAGATCACCAAGTTGACATGTATTGTCACCAATCTAAAGAATCAAAAGCCAAATTTTGCATATTATAAATTACAAGAATATGAAGATTTCAAAGTAGAAAATGTTTTGTGTAACTTGTATTATGAAGTGTTAGGTGTTTAAGCAAATGAATTAACATAGTGGTGGGAGGAGGTACATGTTATGCTTAAGGAGGATCTACATTAGATTCTATGATAGGTATAAGCCAATGAACAATTTTACTAGCATCAGTTGTAGGCATGCAAGATTGTAGTTTTTGACTTTCAATACATTCCACTAATATTGAGCCTAGAATCGCCACTAAGTAGTCCTTATTCTTAGGTAGGTCCTAGTAACATGTAACCATATTTGTCTTAGGATGATCAAGTATAATAGACATTAATATTTATTATTGTACACATGCTAGCTAATATCAAAGGTGGAGGTGTTTTTCTTGACATAAAACTAGTCCCACATCACAAGGACTTGGAGAATCAAAAGATGCCATTTTAATCAATAGAGTTCATTACTTCATAGACCTTACATGAATTGGAATAGTTTACATAGGAGATGGAATACCTAGGAATAGGTTGCAAAACTAGTATTATTTCCATCTCAACCACTATTAGTCATTGTTGATCAAGACATGAATTACACATTCCAAATATGCAATTGGTACTAGAAATTGTTGCTGATGAAAAATAGGAGATCAAAATTGAGGTGTTACAAACTATTACACAAGTTTGTAAGTAGGCGTAGATGTTCAAACTTATGTAGAAATTACTTTTCTTTCACGTAGCAAGGATTTTGAAGATGGAATCCAAAGTACAAGGGGATTAATGTTAAGGGACAAGCAAGTAGGCAGGTGGAGTAACATTGAATAAACATGCTTAAAAACATTGGACAAGTAAGCAGAGTGATTAGATAGGTGGACAATTTCAAAATTGGTTCATATTTGGACATAAGGTAGATTTTTGAATTCTTGTTGTTGAAATGCGATTTTGAAGGGAAATGGCACATCATTCTTTTTCCTCCTTGTTTTTGGTTATGTATCAACACTTTTATTTTGGAAGTTTGGATGTTTTGAAAACACTAATTTGTGAATGGTAGAATAGGTAAAAGTTAAATGGGAGAAACTAAAAGGAAATAATGATTTGCATAACAAAAACTTAGTCAATACTTGCAATGCAAGTAAAGGATTTGTCAATAAGAGTAATAAAAGAGTTGTTAATAAAGTTGAAAACCAATAGTTTAATCATCATTTCGATATTTGTTTTGAGTGTGTTTGCATAGAAGCAAAAGTTAGAACTTACCAAAACTTCATGGTATCATAATAACAACAATAAAAATCCAATGCCCCCACCTTCCTTAAAAGAAAAAAAACTTGGGTATGGTGCATGTGGCCTCACCTTCTTAGTTTCGCTGTAATTATATATTTTTGGTCATAGTTATGTTTTTTGCCATTTTTGGTTTAGGTTAATGGTAGGGGTAGAACTATGGGTGAATATTAAATAGCAAAGTTAAAAAAGTAGTAACATTTTAGACTAATTGTGTTTTTTCAAGTTCATAATCTAATGGACTTTATGCTAAGCCCACCTATTTGAGGTGAACATGGTCCAAAGTCTATTAGACCATGAAACATTATCCATAAACTATCACTTAAAATTCCATGTCAAATTTTCATCCACCTCCATTTCCTTGTCCTTCAAGCCTTCAAACTTTGTGTAAAACGAATTCATACCTTAACAATCCTTTTCCTCCAATCATGATTTTTTTTATTTTGATGGTCATGGGATTTTTGGCTTTAACGTAAAGGGGTCTCATTGTTTTTATCAAAATTTCCATGTTTTTGAATCTCCATTTTTTTATTAATTTGTTTTTTTCCCTTGGATTGTCCAATTTCCAAATCTTGAATTACATTTTTTTTCTTCAAGATTCAACATTTTCAAGGTTTTTATTTTTCCAGCTTCCATTGTTCGATTGTCACACCATTTAGCTCTTTCTTTTTTCCTATTCTTCCTTCATACCATTGGATTTATTGATTGCAATTTTTTTTAAAAATTCAAACATTTTTGCTTCCTCCGTTTCATCCAATATCTTTTTTATTTTTAATCTTTCCAATTCATACGTCATTTAAGATATTATTTTATGAGGTAGAGTTTTTCATGGCTTCCATTTGATGCATGTTCTTTCCACAAATTTTCTTAGATTTTTAAAATTTTCTATTCATTCACATATTCATTTTTTTAATTCTCAAATTCCACACACCACATATGATCCACTATTCAATTTTCATAAATCCAATCTTCCAACTAATCCCTTTTCACATTGTAAAATATTTTCAACTTTTAAAAGCCAAATTTCAACTAATGAATTATCATCTTTCTTGGGATTGGACCTCTTAAAAAATTTCACCTTTCCTTGACTTCGTTTCATCCATTGGCTTTCCCAAAAATTTCTATTTTTTCCCAGCCCCATGTAACCATTAGTTAATGTCACTCCCAACTTCTTTGATTCACATATATTTTCAATCAATTCCATTTCCATCCAATGGACCTTTCATTGCCTTATGATGAGAGGTCTAAGAATAATTTCTTTCAAATCTAAGGCATGTGCAAAATCTTAACCAATTGGCAAGCTATCCTTTAATAAGTTAATTGTTAGAGGAAATGAATAAGTGGTAAGGTGTTCCTCATCAAATTTTATTTAATTTTTGGTGCATTATCATATTCAAGTAGCTAGTTGTTTGCAACAACACATCAAAATAAACTCTTGTTAAGCAACACATTTGGAATTTCAAAAGATTTGTGAAGAATACAACATGTTTGCTTTGTTGAATTGAAGACTATCATGTTTGTTTTGTGCTACAAATTGTGTGCAAGTTTTTTTACTTTACTTTTGGGCTTGAATTCTCACAAGTCGTTAGTGATTAAAATTTGAAAACCAAGAATGAAACTCCAAAGCACAAAAATGTTTTTTTTAATCACAAAAATTTTCAATTGTTTTTACATTAGGATTATGTTAACTACAAATATCCCATTAGGCTACGTTCACATTATTCCTAGCACCTTCATTTTACTCAAATGAAACAACTTAACATTAGTTCACAATATATATATATATATATATTTTCAAATTTGTGAGGTTGGCAATCATCTATAAGAGGACATCCAAATTTGGCTACAAGTTAGATAAGAAAGTATAAAAACTTAAAACTTCTTTTATATTTTGGGGACATGTTGGAAGTTGGAACCTATTGTTTACATATGGCAACTTGAGAATTTATTTTCTCGTAATGTGAAGACTTTGGTCCATTTTTTTCCCAAAAAAACTTTTTAATGATTATCACATTGTTTTCACACCAAGGTGCCAAAAGTTTTTTAAAAACCACATTGCACACCAATGTTTTTGTTTTGTAAATTTGTTAATTGCCATAATGGCTTCTTTTGTGGTGACAAAAATGCTGATTTTGTGATAATCAAATTTTTATTGATTAAATGTATGGCTACAAAGGGCACCTTTTTAGGGCCTCAAGGCTATTGTATTTTCAAGTACATAATAAATTTAGTTATGTTAGTTGGATTTAAAAAACAAATTTGGTTATGGTATTTTGAGATGGTAGTAGAATTGGCTTTAGGTGTTTGGAATGGTGGTAAATTTGTCTATTCAATGTGTGGCCATGGAAATTGCTTTTGCTACAAGCATGCATAAATGGTAGACTTTAACACTTTGGGGGTAAAGGGGTGTGTTGGAATTTCAGGATGGGGACTAGGATGAGTGACAGGTGGGTCAATTATTCACACAGACTTGCACAAACCAAACGATAAGTTGGTTAGTGTGTAGTTGCAGCACTTTTGGTGCACGGATGAACCACGGGCATACACGGACGAACAAGATTCACCACATTTTGGACTTGGGGGAAGCCACCACGTTCCCCCTTATAATATTCTTCGTGATTAGCCACAAGGGCTACATCCAAATGTCATTTTGTCTCGGGACTCCAAAATTGAAACTCCCAACATTTTGAAAGGCCATAACTTCTTGTGCAGACCTTCAATTAAGGTGAGGTCTAAAACAAAGTTGTATCCTTCATTGAAAACTTTCCAACGATATGTGGCATGCCACCTATACGCACGTATTTTAAAGCAATTCCCGACTTTTAATGGCCATGAATCAAATTGGCACTTTGATTCTCAACCTTTTTTTTGTCCATAACTTGTGTTATAAGTACTCAAATGGGTCATGCAAGCCCATTTTAGACACCTACATTTCAAAAAAAATTCAATGATATAAATAATTCTTTAATCCTATGAGTTTTGACCCTTGAAATGCATATTTGAAAATTCAAAACTCCATAGGGATTCCAACTCCCAAAGTGGGAATCGACTTGGGAGTGTGTGGGTTCATTCCTTCACAATCTTGGAAATACAAATGTGATTCCCGGGTTGCATTTTAGGCCCACACCCTTCCATGCTTTTGCCTTGGTCACAAACCCAAGGCTAAGGTTGTGAAATCATGCACCCACATAAACATTCCACAAACAAATGTTTATGAACATCCAACCCAACACCTACACAACTTGAAAAATGAATGGATCTCATAATCAAAATTGTAATTTTTACCTACATCCACATGCCATATAAAATCATACATCCCAACTTGTATTTTTGGAAGAAAAATACAAATAGTTCAAAAGAAGAACCTACCTTCACAAGATTCAAATGGCAACTTCAAGAAAAAATGCATGACCCTAAACCCTAACTTGCATCATGTTTTTTTCAATCAATAAAGTTATTTAATTTTTATCCATGACCAAATTCCTTGTTTATTAAATCTTTTAGTTTTCTTCAAATTATGCTTTTGTTTTGTTCTTGACCATTCTTACATTATTGTCTCTGCATTATGATTCATGGTGAATATGAAGTAAAAAGCTTGCACATTAAATATCCTTGGATCAAGATCCCAAGAATTACAATACCCTTTTGATTTTCTTATCAACACAAAATGCAACTATAATTTGATCTATGTGGGGTATGAAGTTCTTGGTAAATTTTTTTTCACATAACTAATACTTGTGTACACCATGCCAAGGGTTTTCACGATTTCCACATCAAAGAACCTATGAGATAATTCAACACACAAGTTTGAAATAATTTTTAAAAATGTGTAACATTCACCATTTCAACCATGGTAGATTGGTTATTCAAACACAAGCACCATCAAAACCTCCATGCTAATGGAAACCATAGTTTTAGCCCCCAATGTTGAATGCCAAGTATGGTAATGTGTAAAAATCAACATCAGAATGATGTGGAACCTATGTGAAGGGTAGTGGCTCATTATGGTGTTCATAAGCAACAATGAATTCATAACATCATCACCATACTTATAAAAATGATCAACATAAAGTTGGTATAATTTAACCTTTGCCAATTTTCCAACATTGATGATTTTTTTTAAAAAAAATCTTTATTTAAACTTAATCAAAATGTGCATACCTATAACCAACTCCTAATCACATAAAAGATTCAAATTCTCCCAAACAAGCTTACGCATCCATGCACATCTTTGCAACAAAAAAGTTATATTCCTTTAACATGCGTTTCAAAGGATCAATATCTAATGGGTTTTAACATTGTGCAACAACTTTAATTCTTTTGTTTTTTATATTTTGACAAGGTTCACAAATTTTAGTGCCTTCTCTTGATCATGTGAAAAATGGTATACAAATATTGTAGCATATTTTCAATGCATGCAACCAATGACATTTTGGTCAAAACTAGGATATTCATGTTAGTTTGATGTGCCATACAATGCACACCAATGATGTAAGGGGCAATTTGCTCCCTTATTTATGTAATCACCACATACCAAATGCCTTGAAACAATAAATCACCATCACATCTAAAACAAATCCACTTGGAAGCCATGGTTTAATTTGTAAAACCCCCATATCTGCCCATGGCATCCAAAATGACACCTTTAATGTTATATGCATTTGCACCCCCTTCAACCTTTTCAAGTGCCTGTAAAATTGGAGTGTGTTTCTGATTTGTGATCATGTATAGAAGGATATTGATCCACTACTAAACTTTAATAGTGGTCATTTCATCTACACTAATAATGACATAATTAATTTTTGAAACAATAGATAATGCCTTAGAAAGGACTACAATCATGCAATGATGCATGGCCTTTACAATTTGCCAACCATTAGTATTTTGACCAATGTTTTGATGGGGTGTTATTGAATTTCAACAACAAAAACAACTCCCTCAATAATTCATATTCCAACATTGGCCTTTCATGTAGGAGAATGTGGAAAACAAAAACAATTTGTGTAAACTTGAGCCCCAAAGTGAATTTTAGGTTGTATCAAGGTCATGACATATTCATGATTTCACCCATAAAAAAAATCTAATTTTTGAAATGTGTAACATCTTGGTTGTAATAATAATCCCATTGAAAATGCTTAAAGATGCTAATGTTATTTTCAATGATTGATATGCTTTTGAAGTGTGTCAAGCTTGGGAATTAATATTTTCACCTTTCCTTCTATCTTGCTACAAAATGTGTGCATTGAACTTGAGTGACCAAACCATCATCCCCAATGATTGACTTTGCCCATGTATTTTGAAACACCCAAATTTTTTCATAATTTTTTTTTGATTTTTGGTCAAAAGGCTCAACATCAATAGGTACCTTTCATTTATCATATCATGATTATTATTTGATTAAAGAGTTAAAGTGTTATTAAATAAACTTGGAGTGTTATTAAACACACCTTGAACATCTGATCCAACATGGGGCAATGACATTGTGTTCACCACTAAAAAACAACTTGAATTTAAAAATTTAAACACTTGTAGTGAAATCATTGCTTTGGCACTATAGACCTCATAATGCACATGCATACATACAACATGAATGTTCAACACTATAGACCTTATAATGCACACATAATGACGCGCTCCCAAACTCCTTGATGGATTCAAATGTGAGTTTGAAGTGAAAAACAACGGAAGAATAAAAAATTGGGGCACACTTTTTGGCTCGTAGCACTTTGAGGGTAAAGGGGTGTGTTGGAGCTCTAGGATGGGACTAGGAAGAATGACAAGCGATCAATCACTCACACAGACCTGCACAAACTAAACAATAAGTTGGTTAGTGTATAGCTGGAACATTTTTGGTGTTAGGACAAGCCATGGGTAAACTCGAACTCACAAGACTCACCACGGCCCAGACTTGGGGGAAGCCACCACTTTCCCCCTTATAATATACTTTGTGCATGGCCACGAGACCAGCATCCAAATGGCATTTTGTCCCGGGATTCTTAAGTGGGAGTCCCGAAATTCCCAAAGTTGGGACTTCCATGACTTTGGGGGCCCATAACTTTGTCTTCAAACCTCTGATTGATATGAGGTCTAAAACAAAGTTTTAGCCCTTGTTAAGGGCTTCCAGCGGTATGTCGCACGCCACCTGCACGTAAGGGAATAGGGGTGATTCCCGATTTTTAGTGGTTGGGAGTCAAATTGCCAATTTGACTCATGACCTTTCTTTTGACCATAACTTCTGTTTTAGGTGTCCAAATGTGTCATACAATCCCATTTCAAACATTTAGGTTCCAAGAGCTTTCCAATGATATAAATGACACCTCAATCCAATGAATTTTGAGCCCTACAATCGTTCTCTGAAGATTTGAGAGTTCATTGGGACTCCAACTTTCAAAGTGGGAGTTCACGTGGGAGTGTGAGAGTTTCTTCCCCCACACTCTCCTACACTCTCGGGAGCATGACATGTGATTCCCGGGCTTTCTTCTTGGCCCGCAACCTTGCAAGCCTCTGCCTTGGTCGCGAGCCCAAGGTTAGGGTTGCGACACATAGACATGCAACATGAATGTTCATAAAAACCTCAATGCAAGTTGCAACATGTAGACACAAATAGGAAACAAGATGAATTGAAAGGGAGAGAGGAAAAGAAGAACCTAATGTTTTGTGTTTTACAACTTGATTTAATGTTGTGCATTATAGGTCATTTCATGCACCTCAAGCTCATAGCATACACATTGAACAATGTCAAGTATAAACTTTTTAGTCATGTTGTTGTCTATTGCGCCCTTGCATTACATTTAATTTGCAACCATGAACATTAAACTCAACATGAAACCAACACCACCAACAAGAAAACATAAAAACAATCTACACACAAAACATGACACATTTGAACAATCAAGCACTAAACCTTGTTGGCAAAAACCTTTGAACTTTGAAGTGGGGGCTTGGGGTCACATGGGAAGGAGTGTGTATAATAATTGGTGAATGACCACATCTAATGATGCAAGGTTGATGTAAGGCAATCTCGAATCTAATCAATGGTGGAGATTGGCAATGGCCATATATACAAGGGCAAGTATATGACCAAGGGAGGTCTAATGAACAATGGGATTGGCAATCAAAGGTTTGATGGACGGTGCGATTGACAATCGAAATCAATGGTTGGATTGGCACATCATATGTTGGAGGCATAGTGAGAAAGGAGATGGCAACAACATAAAAAACGGTGCACCATTTGCAGGCAATGAGGGATAATCAGGATAGTTGATATGGCCATGACATGTGGTAGGAGGGAGCTTTTAGCCAATTTCACCCCCAAAAAAAAATTTAAATAAAATCAATGGGCAATTTGCAAGGCCCTTTTAGGAGTCGCATTTTGGCGAAAAATCACCCAAAAAAAAAAAACACTGCTGCACACCATTCAGATATCACTTAAATAATTATGATCATAAAATCAGGTACAATAACATTCAAGGATTCTGAGGAAAGCTTTTTAAGTAAGGCAACTTGTACTGTGACAGCATTGAGCCCAGTGCTCCATTTAATCTTGCTCATACTGTTGGGTGATTTGCCTTTTCAAAAAAAGCCCACAAGTGCTTGCAGCTACCCCACAACCCACACCCTTCCTTAACCCATACCAGACTCCAGAGATCCCTCTGGCATGGCATTGAGCATGAGGAATATCCAAAAAGGTGGACCTGCACAATTTGTTAAAGCCAACAAAATTTTTAAATCCCGAATATATACTTGAACAACACTGGTGCACAGCACTGTTGCTCTAAAAAAATATCAAATGTGTTTGTAGAAAGAACATGATGATGCCATGTAGCTGTCATATGAGTGACTCAACGAATCACGTTATGGCAGGGATGGTACTGGACAACCACAGGTTGAACTGTTCAATATGGAATTGCATTTGACAAAAATTACCAACCGACACAATCGGGACGCATAGCTCATAGCATCAAAACTACCATTGAATAACAACAAGAATCACCAGATGTTGTTGCCCGACATGTGTCCTTATTCTCAACTAAAGCTGTGATCCTGTGTCCACTGGTGAGTGGAGGTGGCCAAATCTCTTTGATGCTCAGGTTCTTAGTTTTGGTGCAATGGGTGGCAGCAGAGAGTAGTACATCTGACCCCATTTGGGTCAAGTTAGGTGTCAAAGAAACAAGTGAACTTTTGTCTCTCTCATATAGAAGTGCTGCTTGCTGTTGGGCAGTGATTGTGGCATGGACATAAAGCTAAACAGGTTTGCAACTGGTACAAGATTCTACATGCATGCATATATATATGCTCTGATATTACACCTGTTTGTCCTGGGTAATTTGATATCCCTGTCAGCAAGCACATGGCATAAATAAGTAGACAGATTGCTACTGTTCTATCTTGTAGTTCGATATATTGCTGAAGTGGAGACAATTAGCAATGAGGCAATCATAGTTAGTTAGTGAGACACTTGTCATTGTAAATGCACATTAAACATTCCTCATGGACTATTGGTTGCTGTTACAGTGGAAGATGATCCACAAATGATTGTCTATTTTTGTTCAATTGTTTGGTCAATTCTGCTTGGAATACGGAGAAATTGCATGACCCAGGTGGCTTAAAACTACAATTAACAGAGCAACTAGGCTTTTGAAAGGTAAATCAAAACCCTTTTGAGATTTCCAATAGTTTGTGATGGGCTGGGAGTTGCACCATTTGCAAGACAGATGGAACTCTGAAATCGAATACACTCTTTTCCATTATCAAGTTGCTGCATTACCCAAGAGCATCATCTGAGATGTCAAATGTTTTAAACTGATGTAAAGTCAAGAGAATGAGTCTCATACCCCTCCTCCTGCTCTATACTGTGCCCATCCACCAGCACACAGAGTATTTGTCAACTTAAGCTAGCATGTTGCAAGATCATTTCTGGAAAGGTGTAGGCATAATGTCCACTCATTAGAAGGGAAATTGACAGGTATAAGGTGCCCTCCAAATACACTCGGAAATTCCAGAGTCCTCTACAATAGTGTACAAATCGCAAAAGGAAAGCCCTCAAAAACATACAGAAATGTCCCAGTGCATTGTCCATTCTAGCCACTGTTAATAAAGCAGCTACAACACCCATGGAAGGAATCATGTCCTTGCTTGGTTTCTGTGGTCTATCAAGCTTTTTGTGGAAGTCTTCACTACCAATCTTCCCAACACTGTGTTTAAACAACAAAGCTGCAAGCTCTAAGCTGCCAGAGACCATAAACAAATGCTTTAGTGTGAAGCTTCAAACCAAAGCAACCTGTACAATAAGACCCCCACAAGACCAAAACCCACAAAGACCCAGCCCTTGTATTAGATGGATGAACTTTTGTGTCCAATGCATTCTACATACAATGTTTAAAGTTCACATGCAAAATTTGAAGAATTATCTGGCAAATACACTAATGCTTCTTGTTCTGATGAGTGTTCTACAAAATAACTAGCAAAATTCCCAGATGCATCACAAGGGGATTTTTTCTGCAAAGCCTTCCTGAAAACCCAGATGAAAAACAGGAACACCTATCACTTCACATCTCTGCTATCAGATTGAACTTTAACTTTGCACTGAGCAATAATGTAGAAAAGAACAATGTACTGCAAGCAATATCACATTCACTGCAGCACAAGCAGTCACATTTGTAGAATGGCAAAACAATCAACATAGAATAAGCCAAGTCTGCTCAAGCTGTTCCTTCCAACATATCTCTAGCCTCACTCATTCCCATGGTACATATGCTGCCCACTAACTTTCTTAAACAAGATAAGAAGACTGAGAACAATAACAGGATTTTCATGCATCAATGGTCTGTCTTGCCCTCTGCAGCTGTTACGAAATGATGAACAGAAGACAAGAAAGCTTTCTGTCGCCCAACAGGCCTAACAATAGGTCACTAGAGCATGGCTGATCGACAATATCATTCTGGAATTTCAAATGGGTCAGAGCCTGCATACAGTACACAGTGTATAGTGCACTCAGACAATATGCACATCAAAAGAAACAGCAAGCAAGTTCTGTTGTAACCTACAAACACCAAGGTCCAAGGCTTTCTGCTGTTGAGGATAAAAGCACTCAGAAAACTCCCTCGAAATCTGAACTCCGGACTCCCAAAGTTGATGAGATGCAGAACAAAACTTTCCCATTTTAGTTAGCACGATCTCTCATGACATCCAAGCCCACTTCTGTAGGGTCTGTGGCCTGAAGCTCATAATGAATGCCATCCAATTCCCTCCGGAATCTGTCCTTTGAGCTTGCGTAAGTCATTTTAGCCTTAACTCGTGATGTGTCTGGGGACCTGGAATTATAGTTGATTTCCCATGCATCATGCAGCAACATAAAAAAACCATTTGTGAAAAGGGAGCACAATCTCAGATGCAAGAGAAACAAACAGAATCTTTCAACTTCATCTGGAATTGCAACATGAATAACATCAAAGGCAGCTCCAACTATACCGGTGAAGGCAAACTGGGGGGTAATAATATACAGCTAGAACAAATTTCAAGATTGCACTACACAAAAGAAGACTGATCTTGGCATGTGAAATGGCTCACCATGCAACGAAGAATATTTTGCTCTTCTGACAATTGTCATCAGTGACAAAGTCAAAGTCATAAACTCCATATCTGCAATCATTCTCAGGTAGATGTGATGCAAAATCCTCGTAACTTTCCTCTGGCCCTCCTGTTGTCTCCAGAATGATCTGCTGTGCTTTCTCATCAATTTTGAAGATGATGTACCGGTAAGTTTTCTTCCTCTTCAGCTCCATGAACTTCAGTTTGCAATCATCACTAACAGCCATCCCTGACGCTGCGTTAGCCTGCACAAAGAACCACAAATGACTTCGTATGGGTTTCCAGGCTGAAAGTAACCTCCTTTCTCACACTGTCGAAAAAGGAAGACAACAGCAGCAAACCCTAACCAAAACTAAGTTTGAAGAAGTTTCACATTTTAAACTTCAAACATCTCTCTAAAAGTCGCCACAACAGGCAAGCAAAAGAACACTCAAAACAGCCTGCTTATCAATTCCCCCGTAAATCTCCTAAAATTCCGTTCATCAGCCACCCTTTCACAAACTTTCTACCTGGAGAAACTTGCACGTAGAGGCAAGTCCAGAAACCCTAGTGCATCCCTATCATCTTCAACAAGAAAACCCTAATCCATCGTCCAGACCCTCAAAGGTTCGTCCCTTGCAGACAAAATTCCATAAGAGAATTGAAGAAAGGGAACAAAAAGCTCCAAGAAGGCGTGCAAAGATGAAGCCTACCATGTTGACGAGCACCGAAGACGCACAGGTAAGCGACGAAGTGACCCGAATGCGCTTCTCCTTTCCTTCCTCTTCTTCTTCTTCCTCCTCCTCCTCTTCGTGTGCAAAGAACTTCTTCCCCGCCACTTCCACGTCTCAAAAACAGGGTGTCCTTGTTCGAGACCCAGGTCCTGATCTGTTTGGGCCCTCGATAAAGACACTTCACACAATGCTTGACGCTAGGTAGTAGGTACCAGTATTAGGCGGTTCTTTACTTTTATGGAAAACCGCCGGTTCCAGTTCAACTCGGATTGGAACTGGCAGTTAACCTCAGGTTAGTCCTTGGTTCTTTTTTCTTTTTTTTATTTTCCAATTTTTTTTCAATTTCAAAAATCCTAATTCCAGTTCCACACATAAATAGAACTAGGAAACGCATATTGGGTCCGGTTCTTTAAAGTAATCTAGTTCCGATCCTCATTCCAAAACCAATTCCAAAATCAAACTTGATTCTAGATTGGAATTTAGTAATCGGAATTGACACAATTCACCCACCAAACCAGATACCCGCCCAACATTGGTAGGTGTATGTCATTGATGGATGGGTATCAAAAATTGCATCAAAACTTTCATCATGTATCATGATGTTTTTTAAAAAAAATCAAAATACTTATTTAGTGCACAAATATCAAACATTATGTAATACCATTGGTACATAAGTTAGGTCAAATAAAGTGATAAACTTAAAATATTTTGGCAAATATGACCATAACTTCCCATGTAATTTTAATATCTCGTATCTTAATAGATTTGTAGAATTAAAATATGATGTCTATTTGTGCCATCTGAACCTACCTCTTCCAAGCCTACCTACATTGCTCATTTGCCCTACCCACCTACATGGCAATATTTTTTTATAAAGGCGGTGGGGTATTATTAACTTGCATCTATGTGATATTGTCAATTTTGCAATGTGAAACCTCTTGCGAATTAAAGCTTGAACAAATAGAAAAAATGGCTATGTGGAAGATAAAAAATTTCATTAAGATTTGGCAAGATATCCAACTTTATTGTAGCCAAAACTAGTGAAATTTACAAAATCTATATCTAAAACATTGAGACATAGGCAATATATAATAAAATTATTTGGCCAATGTCGTAAAAATCTCTTAGACATTTCACATAAAGGGCCTTGTTCATTGCCCCTTGATGGGTTCAATGCTTGTCATTGAGTAATTTTTTCACAAAAGAAATCTAGTTAGGAGTCAAGACTTAAGTTAACTAAAAGCATACACATAACATAGAAAAACTCAAACACATAACATAACAACCATATTTTTTGTGGTCCAAATCTTTGAGTACAATAATAAAAGCTATAAGGCAAAGGAACAATAGTAATAAATGCAAAGTTGTGCATCAAATCCACAATTTTAACATTGCAAAAATATGAATGCCATCAACAAATATACAAAAACTAACAAACCTCATTAAGTAAAACAAACTCATCTATACATGCTTGTACACAAATTGACTCACATACAATTTGGATCAAGATCATGGATACATGCCATGGACAAGCATAACATAACCATATGTTCAAATTCTATAACACACAAAATATGTAAACAACACTTAAAATTGGAAGACAAAGGAACAAGGTATTCACAACTTACCAAGTATTCTATGGATAGGCATAACATAAAGTTCATAAGTTCAAGTTTTTTAGCCCAAATCACTAAAAAAACAATAATGAAAGTTGGAAGGAAAAGGAACAAAATATTCAATGTTCATAACAAATGTAAATAAAGTTGATTAATTCAAATTGATTGATTAACTTAAGGACACTCACATATTGATTGATTTAAACTCACCCACACATACGCTTAAACATGTTTAAACACACGCATAAAATCACAAGATAGCCTTTTGTGAGTTTGAAACCCAACTAAAAGTAACTTCTTAAATGAAAAAGACCATTCAATTTAATGGTCAAAAAAACGTCGTCATTGAGATATTTTACCTTAAACCACAACCATTAGAATTTGCTCCAATATTTGTTTTGGTTTTTGCTCTTTCCAATCTTTGAAGGTGGCATCATATGGAAATATATTCAAATTATATAAAGTTTGAAAGTACATTCCAACAATAATGTGAAAGTGGTTATTGAAGCACTTCTTCAATTTTGATTCCATGAAAGAAAAACATGAAAAATGTTCAACATTCATCCTCCACTAACCCCAACACTTGCATTGTTGTTATTTTTTCTAGTTTGAAAAACTCAGGGAAGGAATGCCTTAAGATTTGAAAAATGTCCAAAATGTATCAAAGGTGAATTAAAGGGATTACATGAAAGATAGACTTCATAATAACTTTGAATATATTAGATTGCATCTCCAAAGTGCTTAAAATAGATGGAAAGATTTTTTGTTGGCTCAAAGGGCATGTTCACCTTCAAGTCAATGGTTAGTGGGTTGTTGGCATGATGAATTAAATTTGACATACCCAACATTGCAATAACCAATGTGAGTAATGAACACCTTACAAAAAAAAATTTGAAATGCACACACAAACCATTGCCCCAATCTCATTTAACTGTAATGAATCATGACATGCAAAATGTTTAATTGGAAATTTTTCTATTAGAAATAGATACACATGCTTACTATTACACAAAATTTAGATTATCACATATAAATAATGATTGAATCATATAAAAAATCTATAGTTTCAAAGGTAGAAATCAAAATTGAAAAACATGAAAAATCTATGGTTTCAAATATCAACAAAATTATGAAATATTATTGTGTTTCTTTGTCTAATTCTAGTAGCTCTTTAAGTTTCATTTTAGTGTGTAAAAAAAAAATCTCCTCAATTCGCACAATTTTCGAAACTACATTATATTTAAATCACTTCCCTCCAAAAGTAATTCAAATCAAATGTCCAAAAGTTTTAATCCTATCTAGCTCATTCATTCCATGGTTTAAATCCATGCCATTCTCTTGATCTATTCTATCTTGATTAATCATTACCACACGTTGAGTAACAACTGGTTTTCAACTATGAAGTCTAGTTGGCCACTAAGTTGCCACTATTGTACCACAACTATGCCACTACATGGCCGCTTAGGTGCCACTAGTTGTTACATATGTGCCACTATGGGGCCACAATATTGGCACTATTTTACAATTGGATGGCCACTATTATGGTGCCAATATTTGGCCATTAATAAGGTACTATTGATTCGATATCCATATAAAGTGTGAATTTATAAACTTCAAATTAGATCCCAATGTTACATAAACTACATTAAAAATATTTATATTGAAGATATATCAAAGTATTCAAGCTTATACACCTTGAATTTTTCTAGGCTATATGAACAAGTGCAGAATTGATAATAGCCGATTTTTGTATCAATAACTCCTTAGCACCCATGAGGGTTACATCTTGTGGCATATTTAACGTATAATACTTAGAAATAATTTACAACATATTAAATATTAATTTATGGCTTAATTTATTTAATTACTATGAATTTAAAACTAGATTAAATAATTAAATTTTAATATAAATTAATCAATCTAATTTTTAAAAATTGTGAAATTAAAGGCAATGTATATATTTTATTAAACATTCAATAAGGGTGTACATATGGATATGCTTCTATATACCTTGATATAGTTTATTCAAATTCTTGTTTATTATTTAATATTTTGGAATGAATTATTTGTTAATAATTTATTGATTATTAATTAATATGTAATATACTTAATTACTACAAAAAAATTAAACTGAATTATAAACTATTCATATGAATTCATTAATCAAAATTAAATAATAATTATTTAGTTAATTTGAATAATGAATAAATAAATATCTAAAATCAGATAATTAATTCAAATTAATTTAGATAATAAAAATTTTAATTTTAGGTGAATAATTAATGAATTTCATTTGAAATCAGATCATCAATTATCAAAAAATTAAAATGATAATTAATTATCATATATTTAATTCAAATAATCACAATTTAAATAATTATGTCAGATGATTAATTATAAAATTCAGATTAATTAAAAATTAAAATTAAACACAAAGCACGTGGGAAAATCATTTTTATACTTGCAACTTAATTGCAATTAGGATGCAACTAAAAGATTTGACCAATATATTTTGTTTTCAAAATTTCATTTCACAAACATATAAAGGAGGTGTTTTCTTTTGTATTCTCACATTAAAATACATGTGCCATGTTAGGATGAGATCATAAAAGCTTAACCCTAAAGGCTAAACACAAAACAAAATAAAAAAACTTATGTGGCTACTTTTTATTTTACCTACCTTTCTACTTTCCTACCTATTTGCCTACCTAAATAAGTAGGTAAGTAGATAGGAGTTGCCAACTTACCTACTTATGGCTATGTACCAACCTATCTAGGTATGTATATATATATATACATATTTGGGCTCTGCATTGTTTCACACCACCAATGATGGTGATTATATTATTTTATGTGAACATAACGATTTTGTTATAATTAATTTTGTATTTTCAGAAGATAATTTTTTTGGTAAATTTCTCTATATGTCATTTTGTACCATTAATATATTTTTACATTCTTGATTTGCTAAGCAAAATGCGAATGAAAATTTGACTCATTAAGGAAATTCACAACAAAATATAAATAGACAAAAGAATAAAATATTGAAAGGGTGTAAGACAAACAAGAAGATACAAACAAACAAACAAATTGAAAGGGTGCAAAATAGACAACAAAATACAAATAGGAAAAAAAAAACACAATTTCAAAATGGAATTTGATCTATGACGAATTATAATTCGGAATGACTTTGAAATTATCATAGTGATGATCATCAAAAGACCCATCCTACGTAAACTAGTTTCGATGAAATATCGTCACTAGAATTTTGTTTTCAAAATTCAATTAATATGCCATGTGGGAATTTTTGATGATGCCACATGTCATAATTTAAGACCATCTACAATGAATAATCATATTGGACAATGGATATTAATATTTTAAAAAAAAATACACCAAAAAATCCTCATAATGCCATGTGTTAAATTTTGATGAATGGATGAAAAATAATGTTAGCATGACATTATGGTTGTAGTTTTCGGGTGCAAAAGAAAACAACCATTTTTCCTCTCAAATTACATGAAAGAAAAATAATAATGATTATATATATATATATAATTTATCTTGGAAAGAAATTGATGTCATTCACCTTGAAATGCCACTTAAAAAGAAACAATGCCAATCAATGAACTAATTGGCATCCTTTATTGAATTTATGGTAATTATGCAAAGGGTCAATTGACATAAATTGCTTCTACAAACTAAAAATATTTGTACGATTTCAAATGTTCAAAAAGGTTTTTCTTTTATTAACAAATATGAATGTCAATTCTAGAGATATTGAACCAATTGCTTTGGTAATCTTGATTATGATAATAATAAAAAATGATGTGATATTAATAAAGTCAAATTATAATGTGTTCAAACAAAAAATTACAATGTTCAAAATTGAAAATAGATTTATTCATTCTTGTTAATCTATTTACATATTTTACCAATGTGGAACTAAGGACTTTGAAATTTGATTACTTTGAATGTAATTGTATTTGAAAATGGTAATTAACATAATGTTCTAATTGTGTAATAACTTGAATAGAAAGCAACATAATAAAAAATAGTAAAAAATGGCAATTTACAATTAACATGATGTTATAAATTATAAACATTAATATTTTTTACAAAATAATTATCTTTGAAGCCTACAACCCCCATTCACAATTTCGACAATTTTTCATGTGTATGATATTCACCATATATTTGAATTAAATTAATACAAGTGTATCAATACACTCAATTTTTTTGAATATGATGTCTAATCATGTACATAAGTTGAACTTATAAACATTTGTTTTATTCTTTATTTAAATACATTTTTTTGGTTTTTTTTTCTTTTATCAATGAATTTGTGATGAAAAACATATCAATTTTGAGCTAATAATGATTTCTTACAAATATTTTTCCCAAATGCATCAATATATGTACATTAAAATCCTTGTTTCTTTTCATTTAACATAGCAAGGTTCCAAATGCGTTGTAAGTTCTTGTCATGGTTGGAAATATATAAATCTTGGAAAAATCAATAAACTTTTGAGACAAATCCATCATTACATTTCAAGGTGTTTATACTTAATATTTTTTTGAAGTGGTTATTTATCCACACCAAAGTCTCAATGAACCCAAAGATCTTTAACCATATATATAAGCATAAATTTTCTTGCATAAATTATGGAATTTTATGTTTATGTGAGGAAATGGTTGTTGTAAGCTTGCATATTAATTAACCTAATGTGAAGATAGTTCCAAACATTGGTGGAGATTGAAAATGGAAAATACTTATGTTGTGCATGATGGTGCAAATTCATGAATTTTTGTGATTTGTTATTTCATAATTATTAAAAAAATGGATGATCAAATGCATGAGTTGGTTTTGTATGAAAATAAAGAACCACAACTTGACTTTCATTGCAATGCACAAACCAAAACATCATGGCACAAGCTACAATGGATTATTCCAAACCTAATTGCCAAACATTGAAATGTAATTTGGATGACCTTGATAATCACAAATTAGAGGAAGATGATAGGACTAAATCATCACGTAAGCTCATTAGGGCAGTAGTTTTTTGTGTGGTATTTATGATTGTTGAGGTGATTGGTGGAACTTTATCAAATAGCCTTGCAATTCTTACTGATGCTGCACATTTATTATCAGACATTGCGGGTTTTGCAATTGCAATATTTGCAATATGGGCATCCGGATGGGAAGCCACGCCACACCAAAGTTTTGGCTTTTACCGATTAGAAATTTTAGGAGCACTTGTTTCAATACAAATTATTTGGTTAATCACAGGAGTATTGGTATATGAAGCAATTGTAAGGTTTCTTCATCCAAAAGAAACTATCAATGGTTGTATCATGTTTATTGTTGCACTAATAGGTCTACTTGCAAATGTTGGATTGATGTTTACACTTGGGCACGATGGGCACGGTCACACACATGCTCACAATCACAACCACCACAACCATGGTGATGAAAACAACCACGAGAAAGAAAAGACAAGTTTTTTTCAAATGTGCAAACCTAGTATGTGGTATCTTCAACCTCTATTTGAAATTTCTTTCTATGTAGTTTTGGAACAAAAGATTAAATGTTAATAAGTTCAAAACATGTTGTTGACTATGTAAACTTCAAGATTTGTGTGTTGGTTTTAACCCCAAATGATCAAATTTGAAATTTTTTATATTTTTTTGTTTTGCCATTATTGATGATTTTAGATTTGCAAATTTATGAACATTGTGGTATGTTAACATTTAATCATGATCATGTATTGCACTTTTATTTTCAGGCAAAATACATCTTGATAAACACAATGACGATGTTGTTGGTTATGATCGTGTGCATTCAATTGATGGAAATGATATGCATGAAATTCATAATCATGATGATCCACACCTTATTGATGAAATTCACAACCACCAAGTTCGCAACAACAATGAACCCATCCATGAAGGTCAAGTCCTTGACCATGAAATAATAGACTATAACATTTCTTATCAAGGTAATAGGCGACAAAGTGTGAAAATAGATGTAGATCTTTGTACTTCAAAAAACACTAATGGAGACCAAAACTCTAAAATCAATATCAATGTTCGAGGTGCCTACCTACATGCTTTGGGGGATCTTATACAAAGCATTGGAGTTATGATTAGTGGATGTGTCATATGGTACAATCCTAACCTGAAAATCCTTGATCCAATTTGCACAATTCTTTTTTCAATATTGGTGCTTGCAACAACAATCCAAATTCTTCGAGATGTTATTGAAGTTTTGATGGAGAGCACACCACGAGAAATTGATGCTACTACATTGCAAAATGGGTTGTTGGAGGTATCTGGTGTAGTGGCAGTGCATGAACTTCACATTTGGGCTATAACTATGGGTAAAACTTTACTTGCTTGTCATATTCTTGCTGAACCATTAGCTAACACCAATGAAGTCTTACATAGAGTCACGGATTATTGTGAAAAAACATATGGGATAAGTCATGTGACAATACAAGTTGAAAGAGATATTTGAATCTACACATTCATTACATTCTTGTTTTGGTTCATGCAATATTTATATTGGTAATTTGTAAATATCTTATTTTGCATGGGTCATATTGTTTTTTTTTTCCACACATATCAACATCTATTGTGTCAAAATAGGTTTAGGTTTCATTTTTTAAATCACATTTTTTCTTTTTATATATGCAAATTTATACCAACTAAACTTTTTAATTTACAATTCCCCCTTTTCGATGTAGGTTGAGTGAAACTTTCACCTTGTAATATATTATGGAATATTACATGACCATCTCTTAGGGTTTGGTTATCATGTGCACTTTCCACACTTTTATTATGTGCCTTTTTATGGTAAAGTTGTTAAAATGGCAAAATGATTGAATATGTGAAATGCTCAAAAGCCAACTAAAAGGTTGAGTAAGTGTGAAAGTTCACAAAATTTAACAAAATGTAGATTGGACATAGCTAAAATGTTACAATCCACATTCATGTTAGATCAAACACATTCCATATCTAAGACAAATGCGGTTGTTGTTTATATACTAAAACAATATTGTTGTAGCTGAATCATGTCACCATGAAGTTGTTGCATCCTAAAATCAATAAATATTTAATATGCAAAAAAAATGTGAATCATCACATATTTGAATGATGCAAAAGGCTTTAGGTAGGGCCCAAAATCTATTTGAAATGAATTTTTTTTGTTAAAATTATTGCAAATTTGTATGATGGAAAAACCTTGGTAGGTTACTTAACATGCTTGAAAGAGGAGTCTATTTCTCTCCTTTTCTTTGAACCACATTGGTTTATTGTAAATCAAAATTTGGTCATTTTACTGGAATTTTTTTATATACAGAAAAGATGTTGAGTTTGGTGGTCATGTTTACCTTGATGTCATGGCTTGGGAAGTAATTTTATAAAGTTTGAAGGCTATGAACATATATTTGGCAAAGGATGTGTTAAGATATCCAAAAATGGAATATCATACCCAAAAAAAAAGGTTTTTGTGACTTGTTTCTATTATGGTTTTTACTTATTATCGTCTATTTGACTTTTAATTAGCAAATTTTGTTTGCATTTAATTTATCCCAACAATCACTTATGGGGACCTTTTGGGCATGTTTGAAGTATGAAATTATACATGAACAGAGTTTTGTCTAATGGTAAAACATTGGTATCTATAGACATAGTGTTTACAAACTGTGTCAAAGACCATAATTTCCAAATGGGTTCCAAAATGAAGACTTTAATCACCGAATGCGAATGCCACTCAATGATATGAAATCTAGTCAATAATTTATTATTCAAAGAGTCTATCTAGCCAAGAGGTGGATTTTTTTTTTCCTTTGGGAAAGGGTGGGGAGCTGACTTTCATTGATTTTGTTTTGAGAGTCTTGGAAGAGGGTAGAACTTGTGAATTTGCATCACTTAGATGCTAGTTCATCAACTGAAAACTTAGAACTAGTTGCAATTATAATTTGAGATTAACCCAAAAGGTGGTGACACAAACTTGATTTTTGTTTGTTAGTTTGTCTTGCTTGGCGATGTAGCATGCACCCAACACCACCACACTTTATTGATTAAACTGTGCCCAAAATTGGATTGCCACAGCTTATAATGATGAGCAATAAAACAAAGCTCTATATCATGATTCTATTTTGAGAATTTTCAATGTTCTAATTTATTTATTTATTTATTGGTGATGGGCCTTTCAAAGTGGCTCCTTACAAAAAATATATAAGTATAAAATATTTGAAAGTTGGGAGATACCTCACAACTAATTAACAAAACTCACAATAGGACACTAGGTAACTCTCATGAAAAAATAATCATCCCTTTGGTTTTTGGGGACCCTTGTTTCTCGGAACCTAAAGTCACATTGCAAGCCATACATCTGCATGTAAGTCAAGGTTCTTGGAGATGTTGGAGGGTTGTGTAAGGATCCATTCTCTCCTTATTCTTCACACACATCAACCAAGCAACTCACAACTTGACAAGTTTTAAGGGCTGGTAAGCTTAGACAAACTACACTTTAGGCCCACTTTACACTAGGAGTCGGGGTTGGTGTCCAACCCAAATCAAGCATTCCTATTGGTGCAAAAGTTGAAATCAGCCCCGAGGGCTTTACACTGGGAGTCAAGGCTGAACTAGAAAAAAAAATCTTTTCAATCTGCCCAAAGTGACTATTAAATGCTGAACTTTATGGCCTTGTATTGGCCCCAATGCTAGAAAAAGGATACCATCGAATTTGGGAGGCCAATTTGCAACCCTTGGAGCCAAACAACAAGCAAAAAATGCTCAAAGTTGGCCTCAAGTTTTGTTGGCCCTGACTCCTAGTGTAAACGGGGCCTTAAATTCCTGAAATTGCTTATGAAAATGGGCATTTACCAACCCTTTTTTTTGTTTTTGTTTTTCCAGGGCTGCAGCCTCTACAAAGGGTTTCTTTTTGTCACCTCGATTGTCGCTCCAGATACTGAAATCCTAATGTAGCGTAACTTCGATTTAGGGCAGACGACACGGGTGTGGAGTGTCTGTGGCAGCTTCTTGCGGAGCGCTCTGCTCTGGTTCCGCCCGCTGTTTTCAGTCGTTGTTCTGCTTCGCCACTGGTGAAATCTTCGTCTCTTTCTTCCCTAACCAAGTTTAGGAAGTGTGGAAAACAACAGTGGGTTGTGATCAGAACTTGGTTTTTTTCTTTCCTTTGGTTTTTTTTTCCTCGTGTGTTAGAAAGAGCGGTTCTTTGTTTTAGGCTCTCGTGCTTGCGCGTGCTTGCGAGCGAGGAAAAGAGGGGTCCGCGAAAAGAAAGGGGAATACCCGATGAGGCCCATCTTGTTGAAGGGCCATGAGAGGCCTCTGACCTTTCTCAAGTACAACAGAGATGGGGACCTGTTGTTCTCTTGTGCCAAGGATCATACTCCCACTGTGTGGTACGCGCACAACGGAGAGCGCTTGGGTACTTACCGTGGCCATAACGGAGCTGTCTGGTGCTGCGATGTTTCGAGTATGCTGAACCCTCAACTTCTTCTTCTTCCGCTTTCAATGTTTTCTTTTTCATCTACCCGTTGTGTGTTTCTGTCTTAGGGTTTCCGAGCAGATCAAACCCTAAGTTATTACTTCAGATAGAGCACGAACTTGTGCATAGAATTGCTCGATAGTTGTGAGAAATGACCAATGTGCACCTAAAAAAGACTCCTGCAGTTTGCGGCTCATGCAGCAGCTTCAGTTCTTCACCGGTGTATGCAAATTGGGAGATGATGGTCCTGCTCTAGTTTCTTATGTTAGGTTGACGACCACCCGGTGCTCGACAAAAGCACTTTCTTGTGCCTTGGATCCCGTAAGGGTCACATACTGAGCACCGTTGGAGGTGCTCTAAGATCGGTATGGCGGTTTGAAAGGGATTTATGCGTGTGGCGTCTAGTAAAGGAGACTTTCTTTTTAGTGATGTGTGGTTATTTCAGGAAACTGCATTTAGTTGCTCTTCATGCTTATGCCTGCTCTGTACTAATTCAATTTTTTTCTGCTGTTTTCTGAACTGTTTTGAACAGGGGATACGACACGGTTGATCACTGGCTCAGCAGACCAATCTGTAAAACTGTGGGACTGTGAGACAGGTGTTCAACTGCATTCTTTCAACTTTGATTCACCAGCAAGAGCAGTAAGTTTTGCAGAAGGTGACAAGCTTGTGGTGATCACCACTGACCCTTTTATGGAGCAGCAATCTGCCATCCATGTGAAGAACATTGAGGGTGACCGATCTAAGCGTAAGTGTTCTTGTGCATGATTTCTCTTGGAGAAAGGGGTTGCAAGCTCTGTCCTTGGTGAGGATGAGTTGTTTCTGGGTTTCTGGTACAAGCTTCTGATCTTTGAAAATTAAACCTGAGATCCAATAGTTACAAGGGATCCAAAGTTTGTTTTCCCTCAACTGTGTGATAATCTGCATCATCCATACTATGTTTTTGCATGTGGAAGTGGTGGAAATGTTGGTCTATCATTTTATTGTGGCTGTTTAGATTTTCTCTTTGTAGTAGAGTCAACTAGAGTTAGTAGTTGATTTTTGTTGCCATGGGTTTCTTTCTTGTTGGATACAACACAGCTGTCAATTGCAGTAGAGACTACTTTGAGGTTTGACAGTTTGCCAATTTCTATGTGGATGCAGAGAATAGTGACTCAGTGCTTACAATCACAGGACCACAAGGCAGGATTAACAGAGTTTTGTGGGGTCCACTAAACAAAACCCTCATTAGTGCTGGTGAGGATGCAACAATTCGTATATGGGATGCTGAGGTATGTCCAAAGTTTTGAACCTCCTTTAAGTCTTCACTGCATAGTTGTTGCTGATGAAGTACATTGGTACCCATGGGATTTACTGGCCTAACTTGATGGAGAGGTTGAAGTGGAAGGAGTGATCCATTATTCCAAGGATATCCATCCTCTCTAGTTTTGCAACCTACCTTCTACCTTGATCAAGTGGGAATTTTTGATGATCCGTAAGAGGATGTCCAGTAATGCTTTCTTACACAGAAGTCTACTATCCTCTCTGTTCTTGCTCCCAAAGTTCTTGTTGTTCCATTTATTTCCTCTTTCCCTTTCTCTTTCTCCTTTTCTTGTGTTCCTGTTTGTGCTTGTGGTATTTTTTTGGTATTCTCCTTCTTCTTTTGGGTCTTGATGAGGTAGCCAGTTATAGAGATATTGGAATTGACTTTAATCATAGATATTGGAAATCTTCTGTACTGATGAAGATATTTTGTGTCCTTTTTCTTTGGTTGAGATAGCTGGTTTGATTGTTTATAAATGTGGGAAATTTTGTGCAGACAGGGAAGTGTCTGAAGGAGAGTGACCCTGACACTGGGCACCAGAAAGTCATCACATCTATGTCCAAGTCAGCTGATGGCTCTCATTTCATCACTGGCTCCCATGATAAGTCAGCCAAGGTATTTTGAAATCCTATGTTCTGTACATTATTTGCCTCTGCTCTACAAAGGTCAATGGGATTACTTGGTGCATTCTGATGTTCAATTGGCATGTCCAAAATGTGATGTGCTGCTTATTCATGGCTTGATGCTTCAGTGTTGATGACTGTCTTTAATGTATTACAGTGTCCACACAGGATTTGTTGGTGCCAGTGTCTGCAATGTGATTCACTTCTTTGTTTGTTCTTTGGGCAAATTAGTTGCTCTGTTGCTTGCTATTATTGAGAAGGGCTGACGAAGTTTGTCGGTGACATGTGAAACAGTTATGGGATACTAGAACTCTGACTCTCCTGAAGACATATGTCACAGAGCGGCCAGTCAATGCTGCAGCCATTTCACCTCTCCTTGACCATGTATGGTTTAAAGCACTCTCCCTCCAGTAGGTATCTGCAGTGCAAATATGTTGTTCCTTCATCAAAGAGACTAAACGCAATGAATTTATTGTAGAGTCCAATGGGTTTGTGGTTTTCAATTCAATTGTTGATACACGGAGTTTTGAGGGTGCTGTTTTGGGATGGATTGCAGGTTGTAATTGGTGGTGGTCAAGAAGCCTCCCAGGTGACCATGAGTGATCGACGTGCTGGAAAGTTTGAGGCCAAGTTTTTCCACAAGGTAATTTCACTTTACAATCTGCTGTTGGTACTGTTTTGTTGCCCTATGTTCAAAGTGTTGTGGATTTGTCTGCAATCATATAGAAAGGTCAGTGCCCATTATCATACTTGACCTTCAGTTCAGGGTTGAACCATGTTGTACCTTGTCTGGAGTGCCTACTTGTAAAGTTCTTAGTCATGATGAATTGCACTACTTGTGCGCAGCTTGTTTAATCATTGTTGCTTGTACTTTGGTTGATGGTGCACAGATATTTGAAGAGGAAATAGGTGGTGTGAAAGGACATTTTGGACCTATCAATGCTCTTGCCTTCAACCCTGATGGCAGAAGGTGTGCACAGCTTAACTTTTTCTGAACATGTCTGTAATGCATGTTGGGAAGAAATCCTCCATACAACCCATAGTACACAGTCCTAGTTCTAGGTGACATTCCAATTGCTCCAGTTATATGTGACTTGAATTTTACAATGTTTGTCCTGTTCTATCTTGTCTGTAAGGCGTTGTGTGCATTTGATAAAACTTGGTTTCTCTCTAGGTCCCTCTTAGCTGTTATAATTTTTTCCAAGAGTCGGCAGGGGTTAAGGAAGATGCATCAGAGTATATAAGTGCATTGGAATTTTCACATTGTAGTCTTACTTCTAGATCTGTGGGGATGTGATTTGCAGTTTTGTGAGTGGTGGTGAAGATGGGTATGTCCGACTACACCATTTTGATGCTGACTACTTCCACATTAAGATGTAGGCATTGCACATGTGAACTGACCTTGGG
>Ga0116227_10000909_pt1 | contig 62411 bp, 43 predicted proteins | sample S1TSphgellanicum_FD_89693 | JGI IMG/M metagenome (GOLD analysis project Ga0116227, IMG submission 89693) | Host-associated microbial communities from peat moss isolated from Minnesota, USA - S1T2_Fb - Sphagnum magellanicum MG | ecosystem: Host-associated > Plants > Peat moss > Unclassified... | reverse complement strand
TAATTTTTTAAAAATTAAATTTAAAACTTCAGAATTCAAATATCAAATTTCAAGTTCAAATAAAAATATTTAAAATCAAATTGCTGATTTTTAGACTCAATAAAGTTTCTTAAATTCAAATAATAATTTTTAGATTGGAAAATAATAATTTTAAATTCAAATATCAATTTTTAAATCAAATAAGTTTTTTGAATTTAAATAAAAAATTTCATATTCAAATAACAATATTCAAAATTGAAATGTCCATTTTTAGACTTAATTACTAATTTTCAGACTTGAAGTATTAATTTTGAGAATCCAAAATAATAATTTGGAATTTAAATTTCAGGTTCAAATCAAATGATTATTTAAAATTTAAATGAAATTTTTTCAGAGCTGAAATATAAATGTTCATATTCATATAATAATATTCAAAATTAAAATGTCCATTTTTATGATCAATTATTAATTTTCTGAATTGAAAATACTCATTTTTGGATTCGAAGATATTAATTAAGAATTCAAAATCAATTTTTAAATCAAATAAGTCTTTTTGAATTTAAATTCAAACTATCATATTTAAATCAAAATTTTCAAATTCAAATAATTTTTAAAAAAATTGAAATAACAGTTTTTATAATTGAAATATCAATTTTCAGATTTGAATAAAAAAATTAAAAGTTCAAATATTAATTTTGAAATTCATTATATGAACAATATACATATGTATGCATATTATATATATAATTTTAATACATACATTGAAATACACCCCTTTGTCATTGTAGAATACCTTTAGGATGCAACTAATTTGTTGATTATCGCAACTAATGGGACATATTAACTTATTAATGGATGAAAATAAATGTAAAATTGATGTAACCAATAGGATGAAATTTCTAATTGTTGCATCATAGTTGTGAAAATGACCAAAATAATTGAAAGTTGGTCTTGTAGTTGCAAATATTCGCAAATCTAGTTGCAAACGACTACAAATCGCATGTAGTCGTAAATGGAGTGGTTACATTTTGGCTGATTTCTATTAGTGTATGACATGCCTTGATGTTATTTCTTGTAACACAAATGGAAGTGAGAATTCAAAATGGAAACCAACACTGAATGTGGAATTTTGGAATGGAAAAAAAAAGTGCAAACTTGTGGATGTAAACAAGTATGCAACAAATGAACCAATTTTGGAGCACACCTCAATGAAGGCCTAGAGCATAAGAGGATGCACCTCCTTAACGCCCCGAAATGCCTTTCTTACTTTGGACATAGTCATGGAAGACATGTCCATCCAATTGTAGAACACATCCTCTGCTGGGACATTGATACCTTTCTTTAAAAAAATTTCAAATGGAAGGTAGAACTGGAAGGACCTCCTAATGAGAAATGTGTCATGAACGTTCCTCACCAATAGAATCAAATGATCCAAGAGGGTTTGTAAGATTACATAAGCAAATATTTAAGGACATGAAGTTTGAAAACAAGAACAAGGTATAGATTGAGAGAATGAATGATCCAAGATCTTCATGGAAAGGTCCTCAGCGCTTGCAAGGGGGAGAGAATTCACAACTGCCCACTTCATGCAAATCTAAAAGTTGTAGCTATTGAAATACGATTTGATTTCCTTGAGATTGCAAGGATCATCAAGGTGGAAAAACAACATAGCCCCATCAAGGGTCAAGAATTTTTCCACAAAGTTAAAAACGAATACACTATAATCTTCCCCTTGCCTATTCTAGAGGGGAATTTTTGGAGAACTAGAAATGAAAAAAGCAAGAAGGTTTTTTGGAACATTGGAAAGAACAAGGTTAACATTGTTCTTGGATTGATGTGCACATGATGAAGCAAATGTAAGAATCGAAGGAGGGGAAAAGGACATTTTCAAGGGAGAACAAAAGGGAATTCCTCTAGAATTAACTTTATGTATGAAGGCCAAGATCCAGTCATATTCCTCTGGCCACTTGCAAGAAGAAATCTTCTTCATCATGGACAGGGGAAGAAACATATGACAGAAATACCTACAAACGAAAACAACATTGAGGAACCTTGAAGGTAGGTTCATCGAAAGATTGATGACCATAGTGCGAACCTATTACAAAACTTGCATCCATTATTCTCGATACCAAGAATAGGCAACATAGGGTTTGGAAAAGGATGTCTACAAGAAAAAAGGGCAAAGGGAAAAAATAAAATAATTTATCAAGGATTCCATTTTTTATTCATTTAATCATTTTGGAAGACAACATCCTCTACTATTTGCATCAAGAGTAGAAACATGAGGAAGGAAAAAAATCATTTGAAGGAATCCATAAGACTAACCTACCAAATTCAATTTTGGGGATTGAAAGGAGCATTTCTACATCCCTAAGTAGCCTACTCTTGGGATCAAAAGTACAAGACATGAGGACATGAAGACAATTAAAGATACTAAAATCTAATGGATAATGTGAGAACATGAAACAAACTATATAACACCCTCTTGAATGCCTCCTTCCCTCTTGCATATTGTTCACAAGACTTGCTTATTTGAAATATGCCATCCCAAGGCTTGAATTATCGATAGAAGCAAGTCTCCCAAATAGCCTACCTCCACTTCGAAATGTAGAAGGACAAGAGGGAAGTCACTTATGGTGGATTTTTCACAATCAAGCCCAAGTCTAAAACAATAGATGCATATAGGATGACAACCTAAACCTCCAACTACAAAAGTCGATTAACAATATTAACACAACATAGATGAGCCTCGAATGAATAATTAAGAATGGAAAATTGGTTATAAATGTTTCCCAAACCAAATGCCAAAAAGTGGTTTGTGGAGCCATTTGTAAAACTAAGTGTCCAAGAAACCCTGCTTGGGGAATTTGTTTACTTCTACTAAAACACTATATTCATTCCATTTCTTGAGCTAGGAAATCTTCTACTCTAAAAACACACACAAGTAAACAAACATTTGTAGCTTTTCTATAAGCATTTTAGGCTTCGAGTTCATATCATAATGAACTTGGATCTCCTTCAAAAAACTCAAACCTAGTGCGAGATCACTAATAGGGGGATGTTTGCAAAATGTAGAGTAATGATCCTTGCACACCCGCTCCATAGCCCTCTCCATACACTCTTGGAGCTTAACAATGAACCTCTTTCTATTGTTAAAATTCTCCTCACAATATAGCTTAACAACCACATCCACAACCATAGAAAATCTTGCACTGTAATCAAGACAAGTGAAAAACCTAATGAAAATCCAAAGGAACACGAACTATAATTTTTTTTAAAAATGATTCAACATTGCGAAGAAAGAACAAAATAAATCCAAACCTTGTACATGTATTGAAAGAAAGCCTTTGAAGTTAGGGAATGCTAGGTTTTCCATGATTTGTTTTGGCACTTCTTGTAGACATCCACTAACATGACATTCTAAAATTGCTTTAGCAAAATAATGCCCATGGATTGAATCTAAAACAAATCATGCACCAGGCTAGGCCTTACATGATCCAACTCCACAAACCTGGGAACACATAATGAAATGGAATCTCTTGAAAATCTGACAACATTAAACAAGAGACATCAAGTTATTAGTGAAAAACAAAGCTTTTGAAAATGATTCAAAGTTTAAAATCTTACTTATTTAAATCTATCAAGGTAATGAGCAATTCCATAAAACCATGGGAGTCCATTGGGATGTGCCAAGGACCCTCGTCATTGTGGACATGTTGAATATAAGGTAGCTAGACATGTAGCTTGTGATTGCCATACCACACAAGAAACATATGACGAGAAAGGAATCTCAAGTCAAGATCCTCAAGAAGGAAGCTTTCAAACTTCTCATTCTCAAATTTCGAGTGGGCATTCCAACCCACTTGATATGCCTACAGAAATTATTCCTCTCTTCTCAAGTTCAATGGAAAGACATAGAAAACCTTGTCTCCTTCATGGTAACTTGTTTGTAATGCCTACTCCATCTTCAAAATGTTTATCTTCAATGTAGGATGCACAATTAGCATGAAAATCATCCTACACAACAAAATGTTCATTTGCACTTTCCACTTGGGAGACATCTTGTGCTTGTCAAGGATCTTCATGCTATTGAACTTGTCATTTTAAATAGGTTGGATTATCTTTTCAAAGGACATGGTATCAACAATCTGAATAGTAGATGAAACTTGTGAGTCTTAAACATGAAAACATCAAGCAATCAAAATCACATTACAATTGAAAACTGATTTAAAACAAGATGGAATATGAACTTGCACGGTGTCATATTACAAAGGCTGATGGGTGCCACTACCAAACCCAACTACATCAACAATAAAAATGAATTAAAAAACTTGGACAACATGTAGCTCAAAAAAAGGTTATAAAAGAATGACTCAGCATGGCATGGTAGTTCAGCAATGTAATTTTAAAAAAAAAACACACACACACACACAAGATTGGATTTGGGTCTAAAAAGCTCGGGTTCCTATAACCATTGTCAAATTATTCTTAACATTGAAAATATTTCAATGATGCATTCAAAAAGCAAAAACCCAAAATGAACCTTAGCTTGGGCTCAAGTTCTGCAACCATTGTTGAGCTACTTTCGACATTGAGAGTAATTTGATGATGCACTCAAAGAACAAAAACCAAAAAGGGAACTCTAGCTTGGGTTCAGTTCCAAAAAAGAACTCAAGCTTGGGCTTGGGTCCAAAAAGGATTTAAGCCCAAGCTCGAGTTCTACAACCATCATTGAACTTGGGTTCAAGTCCAAAAAGGACTCAAGCCCAAGCTTGGGTTCTGCACCAATTTATTTTCCGTGCCAAGAGTAGTTCGGTGATGCACAAAAATTCAACCTGAACTTGAATTTCTATTAACGTGATCTCGATCAACAGAAATTCGAACTCAAGCTTGATTTTTCTATATTTGTAACCAAATTTGAGCTCGGCTTGGAACTCAAATCCATATCTTTTTCTTCTCATAAAATAGATGGGAGAGGGAGGAGGATTCACCTTTCTATTGAGTTCCTTTGGAATGGTCTCTTGTATCCTTGAACTTTTTTCGTTTTCTCCTTCCTCCTGCAAACACAAATGCACAATGAGAATGATTTCATTTCATTTTCACTCAATTTGTACTCTAAAAGCATCACCAAACCCTGAAATTCCTCATCAACTATTGGTGGTTTGTGAAATTTATCATTTTTTCATTATCTTGTGTTTTTTTGCCAAAGTTCCCTTGTGTAACCTCCTATTGAAAATTCAAACCTAGGTTATAATCTATCATAAAATATATATTTTAAAACAATGGTTGAAAATGAAAGATAATAATTTGTTGTTTACTTTTTGTCTACTATGAAATCAAAATGGCTATAATGCTTACCTCATCATTTGCCTTTTGCCTTGTGGAGAGACCAAGTTGTTCCTTTCCAACCCAAGATCTAAAATCCATATTTTCTAAAACTTTCAAAGTTTTTCTTGAGATATATGTTTCACCTACATTTTTGGAATCCTCCTTGGGTGGCCTCTAGTTTTCCTTTACCCCATTGCAAGTTTCCTATGTTGCCCTTTCATGTGTGTCCACTTGTGACTTTGTCACTTTTAGACTTTTGTGTTGGAGGTTGCTTCAGACTTGTGATAACACTTTACATTTGGGGAACAATTCTATTTTTTTCTTTTTGTTGATCTATTTGTAGTTTGTTATACCCAGCAGTGGATGTGTTAGGGTTTCACATCTAAATGTTTCAGCTTTGCGATGTCACAATATCGTGAAGTACATGAGAAATCAATTTTATCACCTTGCCAACCTTCATAGTTTCTTGGCACATCCTTGGCATTTTGTTATTAGGATAATAATGCCAATTTTATAATCCTTATGGGTTCCATTTTCCATGCAATAACTCTTGGAAGGTAAAGATGCTGGCAAATTTAGAGTTGATATGTTCACATATATTTAAATCAATGTATTTCATAAATAACACCAAATTGTGTAAAATGTGTCATATTTCATGATAAAGGCGTCCTAGTGTACCTCCTTCCATCCACTGAACCAATTAACAACTTAGTATTGAATATTGTATTCGGTTGTGTCACAATTATAATTCTTTGTAACTAACCCATACATATGGTACATATGTATGGTGCATAGCTATTTATGGAACACACATATGGTGTTTAAATATGAATGACACATACATTAAGTACATACATGTGGCACATCTAGATTGCACATAAATATTGCAAACACTTATGGTACAAGTTTATGGCACATTCATACATATGGTACATACACACATGTGAGACATACATATGGTGCATACATATGGAACATAAATTTATGGTACATACAGATGGAATATTTCAAGTATTTGAATTTCAGATCATCATGTCTATTTTTTACACATGTTGCCCCTTGGATATGTTGTTAATATATTGCATTGCATATGTGCTAAAATTTATATGTTGATTTACCATCAAATTTGTGGTTAATCATGTGGTTAAATATGTTTCCAGATTTGTTACCCTATCATTACTTTCACATATGTTCATCAAGGTTTTCATGTTGTCAACATAAGCGTAACATTAATGTAGCTTATAATTGCACAATTTTATACCACATGGAGTGGAGTATTATGTGTGTTATATGGGGTTTTCATACATGTTCTTATTACATATGCTTATATGTATATCCCATTAAGTACCTGAGTTATTTCAAATGGACATCATCATGCTCCCCATCCATACCTATTGCAATTAGATTGTGTGTAAAATGTATGTGTTGTATTTGTTGTCATAAATGCATCATAAATGTTATTATATGTGCAACATATCTACCTAGTATGTGTTGTGATTTGTATACCATACATGATTATGTTATTCAATATTTCCTCCGTCAAAAAGTTCATTTTTTTGGGAATGAATATTTCCTATCATTCCTAGTGTTTGATGGCTTTTAATTTTGCATCTAGTAATTAGATGTTGTCAGCAACTCGTTCACAATGTGCTTTTAAATTATTGTTTGCAACATCCTCTATCCTCAATGAAATCTTGTCCCAACAAAATCATACATGTAGCATTTCACACGATTTGTTTAGTCTATGCCAGAATTTGGACCATGCAAATCATCATTGAACTAACACATATTGCCTCGATTAATTGCTCTACTTATAGCCTTGGATGTAATTGCTCTTTTCCACCTATTCCACCTATTACCCTATGTAGTGTTTCTCTATTGCATTCACTAACATTGTAAATATAACCAATTTGGTTCGTGTTAACTTGATTGCCAATTCCCCTAGGATCATCATGTTCTTTTAATGTCTTGCCACCAACTTTCTTCCACATCTTTATGGTGGCGGTACATTCTTTTTTCGGTTCATATGTCCTTTTAGAAGTGCATCCTTGATATTATGGTTGTTGATGTTTAACGAATCAAACAAAATTTTCAACCCATCTTTTTTAATGGTTTAGAACATTTTCCTTCACTTTTTCATTTGTTATGTAACATCCATTACATTTATGCAATTCAAATAATGAAGGTTAGCTTGTGAAAATTATTGGTTGAGTCCTCAATGATGCAAGTATCAATTTTAACATTCCATTCCAATTTTAATTATTCACACCAAATTCCATCAATAAAATAATCTTTGGTTACAATAATCTTCCTTGAGTTTTACCATTCAAGGTTAACCTTTGTGTTAGAAAAATCCCCTTGGCCAATATTCACTTTGATGTTTTCTTATGCAGTTCAAATCCTTGTTGTGCTCTTTCCAATCTCATATTTGTCATGCTCCCTGTTTGGATCATATTTTATGGGTTCCTCCTTTTTGTCCTTTAAATTATTCAAATTTGTGCCTTGGATTTTATCATAGTTCTTTCTATTTGTGTTTTTGTTATTTCATATCCTTCTCAATTCCTTCACTACTATCTTTGTGCCCTTGGTAATTTGGCAACATTTCATGCCCCTTGACACTAGGATTTCACCATCATGGTTGACGATTCTATGATGACCTCTATCTTTGAACATGTTTGTGTGTTATATTTATTTTTCAGCCAGGTTCTTTACATATATCCAAGGATGTCTTGTATGATTCTAATGGTTTTTGGTCTCAAATTTGTTGTATTATATTCCTACGACCTCCTCTCAAAGGAGATAGTGGGTGGTTGGCTATGGCCATTATTGCATTGTTGGTGATAACTTGATTCATAAATTTTAAGAGACTATCTTGACACCATGAACAATAGGTTTTGTGATCAAGATTGTGAAGTAAAAACACAAAGTTAGCGTAACCGTCCTTCAATGTTTAAATGTTCTTGCCTTTTCTATTTTCGTTTAATTGTTTGATTCTTCCTCAAGTGACAATTTGACACCCCTTCTTTCATTGATGAAATCATCAAAAAAGATTATTCAATTTGGTGCCTCGTTGTCATCATAACCCTCCACCTTTTTTGGGAATATCTAATTTCTTGTTTTTTGCCTCTATGCAATGGCATTATGACAAGATACCTTTTCACAAAGTCCAATTCTTATCGATTTCTTTTGATGCGGATGTCTTATTCGAACTATCGCCATTGCTTCCAAATACTCACAACCCCTCCCAAATGCAAGGCATGGATAGAAAGTATGGTGGCCATGCTTGGTGCAAGGTGATCACAACCAATATCAAAAATAGTTTTGGGTTTAACTTCAAGAAGGCTTGTTGCTTGGGTCAGTTGTGTTGTGTTCAAGATGATTATAAAAACTTTGTGCATTATAGCTTTCACAATGAAATCTTTTGGTGTGGTGAACACTTATATTCCAGTCATAGGTTAGATAACATTGACTTCATCCACTTCCTTGCTTGGATGCAAATTCTGTCATGTTCCTCCTCTTTGCATCGTAGATTATAATGGATGAATCTATTATGTTGTGCATAGACTTCAATCTATTTCAAGAGTGGTGATTTATCTTGGGGTTCACAAACATCTTGTTGTAGATGGAAAGTGCAAGGAGTTTGTGGACAATATTAGAAGGCTGATTGCAAAAGAGGTGGATTGCACGTTTGATGCAAAAATATTTGTGATTTCCTTGAATGTTAATTTTACCTTATTGGCTAAACATATGTTCGATGATTGTAGCGATGACATAATGGAACATCTCAATGGTGCAATTGGAACACATCTAGAACAAGTTCTATGAACTAAACTCTCCCAATGTTTGTAACTTTGTTGTTTTTTTCAAGCATTGTTTAGGGGGTGACAATATTGACAATATCTTTGAATTGAAATCCAAGAGTCATTATGATTACATCCAAGAATGTTGTTTCCCTAGACAAGTTATAGGACAAAGGTGTTCATTTTCAAGATGTTGATAAATGATGTGGGGAGTGGAATGAGCCTTGTCACATGAATGTAGCTTGTAGGGGATTTGCAGAATGTTTGGATCATGTTTGATCATGTGAAGTGTGTTGCTAGTTGGACAACTATGGCTTGTCATGTGTACAATCCTACTTATTGTAAAGTGATGACCATATTGATTTGTGACATGTAGTTTGAGGACATCAACGTTCAACAAAACACGTGGACAAAGTTTAATGAAACAATGTTGAAGCATGGGTTTCCAAAACCAAATTTCAAAATATTCATGGTTGATAGCGCACAAGCCAATTGGAATGTAGTCAAAATTGTTTATGGTTTGGGGGTCCCTTTTGTGAAGATGGTTGATAAAGAACACACATGTTTATTCCATTGGACTCAGTTGCTCAATATGCACACCAAACAACTAATCAAACCTGAGTTGCAAGATTAGCATAAACTCTTTACCACGACTATAAGAATGCAAGATCCCTTGGGGAGGTTAATGGTTTGTATGCTCTAATTTATTGTTGGTGGCTTTCATCTAGGGTTACTTATGAAGTAGGTGTCCATGAGCTTGGTAATTGCTTAGCTTCTAGCAGTTTCATGTTAAAGAATGGTGAAGTTTCATGGTCCATGTGAATATTTCTTTTGCAAACATAATATGACTCCTTTCTTTTGTGCATTCAAAATTAGAGTTCAATTTTCACTTGAATTCCATTTGTAATGTGCATTCTATTTCCATCTCTATTGTGACATTTCAGATTTTGCTAATGTTTCTTTTCCTTTGATTCGTAGAAATACAATGATGAAGAATTGACAGAAATGCCCACTTATAATCTAGTAGAAATTGTGCATAACATTCGATTACAATAGTTGGGAAAACATGGCATTTATTTATACACAACAACATCCAATGATTACATTCGTGCTTTCAAATAATTTACATCATATACACAGTACTTTCAAGGTGGTCCACTTGGTCATGGACCTTGTAAGAATGTTGTTGTTGCAAATGGCTTGAAGGTCTAGTGATCATGCTAGACTTGTGGTGGTTGTGGCAAATTACATGTTTAGGTCATCTTTCACAAATTGCCCTTTGTATTTTGAGGGTGAAGAGGTTTTTGGGTTTGTTAAACAACTCGTTGATTATCCTTTTGATGCAAACAATGATTCCCATCATCTTGACCGTGTGAATTTTTCTCGTCCCTCGTCCACGAATAATTGTTCATGTTGATGAACCTAATATTGTCGAAGATGTACCCATGTAATAGCTGACCTCTAATTCCAATAATTTGTTGCCTTTACTATTTCGAGGTGGACTGAAGTTGAAGGAAATTATTTGTGTTGATGAATAGTGGCATATTGAATGCTACCCACGTAGTTCTATAATTCGATGTCCTACACTCCAAAAAACCACAAGGTTCAAATGCAAAACAAATATAAATCTTTACAAGTCTATAAATGGAACTTTTGTTCCATGTTACTTAGGTTTCTAGGTACAATATTGAAGCAAATCATTCAAGCACCATAAGCACTAATTTTTTCCTAATGACTTGAGCCGTTATGTCGACGGGACAATGTGAAAATATGTAGTTGTTAGGCCTCCCGTTTCAATTGTATGGTCCATCCAATAAAGTACTAACTTAATTCAAAAGGAAGTAACAATTTTAGAAGGAGGAAAGCTACCACATGATCCTAGAGCTTGAGCCTAAAGCCTACAGTTGGAAATTGGGGTGGTAAAATGTATTTTCCCCTATACACATGCAAGTAAAACCCAAGAATTTAATTGCAAAATGAATGTTGTACTAATAAATTACAAGCAAACATGGGGATGAATGTAAACATTCATTTTCATTATGGATGAACAATTTTTTCATTCATCTAATGTATGGATGAAAATTTTATTTGCATTTAAATGTTTTCAATAATAGAACTTCCATCAGAATTATGGATGAATGTTTCATTTATCATTAAGTTTTTATGGATAAATTTTGTTTCTATAATTTTAATTAACTAGAACTTCATGAAACACAATCTAATTTTATATGATATAACATTTGTTGAATAATATAATGTAAATTCCATTATAGATATAATTCATGGCTATGGCTTAAAATGCCTTTATTTTCATATATATATATATATATATATATGTATTACCATTACTATGCTAACATCCACCCCATGGTCATTGTTTCTATATATATATATAATTTTTTAATTTTTAATTTTTTTTTGGGGGCAAATTGACCTAAATGTCGTTGACAATAGTGGGTTTTTCCCTCCTCCTCCTTAAAAGTGCCAAAATTTCTTCAAATTTATTTTTAAATGTCATTAGCAACAATGGGTTTTTTTTTTCATTATTTGTCAAGGGTCCCATGATTTTTTCAAATTTAACCAATGTTGTTAAGAACAATGGGTTTTGAATGTTTTAAATATCTTTAAATTATGTAATGTGATTAATGATAATGGGTTTTTGAAATAAATTAAAATTCAGTTTTAGACACCTTAATTGGTTTTTTTCAAACAACCCACTATCTTAGATGACAATCGGATTTTTTAAATAATTATTTATTTTCAAGGCACCCCAATTTTCCATGAAATAAATATATAATGTTGTTGACAACAATTGGGTGGGGGGGTCAAGGTGACACTCATTCCATGACAATATTTTTTTAATGGCTTGACATTGTTCATGAAAATGATTTCTTACCCAAAAAATTTAATTATTTTGGTCCCATCATCATATTTTCCTATACTATCACAATTTCATTATCCATCATTATTAAATGACATTCAAGTTTGAGATATTAATACTTGGAAAAAAATGAAAATGGATATAAATAATTTTGAATTTATTTGTCTTCCAACCATGGATGAATTTCATCCAATGATTTATTTATTTAATTCAAATCATAAATGACATTCATCTAAATGAAATCATTATCCATGTAGGTGGATTAAAATCATGTTAAACTTTAAGTTCAAAGTTCAAAGCTCAAGCTTGATGCTCATGCATAAACCATCTTTTAGAAGAAACATGGTTTTCTTTTGAGTGTTTATGTAAAAACAATGTTCGAAATTTATTTGGTTGCCAATCTTTTAATTCAAGCAATTCCCATGTGCTTGCTATGAATTACAATAACTTTGTGAACCTATCTAATGTAAGTTGTTGGCCTACAACTTATGGTGGCAAGAAGTTGAAATGACCCTTCATCTTCAAATTAACATAACATCATTCCAATAATTGGGAGGCCATGCATCTTATTTCTCTAATGCATTGTTTCCCCCCTTGTTGATGTATTGCCACCTGGGTTTGGACGAATTTATAATATTTTTTATTATTATAAACGATATGATGTTATTATTGGAAATTTCCCTAGATGTTCAAGTGTATACTTTGTCACAATGTTGGTAGCTTCTTTGGGTAGCCGTGGGGCATATGTGCAATGTAGAAATGTGTATCACATTTTGTAAATGATCATGTTCTATGGGTTCATAGAAGAGTTCATTCATCACTGCACGTGGAGTTTGGGACACAGTTTAATGTTTGTTGATGCATTTTTTAACCTTTGGACTCTAGTGATAGTACATCACAACTGCATTTACATCAAATTGATTATGATTTTTTCATTTATAAAGCTTGTTCTAACTAAGTAGACTATGTAGGAAGTTTAGATTTTAATTATAGCTTAAAGGTTTTTTCTTAACTATGTATTATTTCAATCATTTTAAATAGATGTATATTCTTTTTGTTGTGGTGAATATACATTAGCAGTGTGGCATAAAAGTAATTGTCTTCATAAATTTCTTTCCATTTAAACTATGGTCAATATTAACAATAAAACCTTTGATAGTCATAGTTCATGCTTCCATGTATATTGTTTCTTTATGTATAATATTGTAGTACCTTGGCCATTTCAACACACTTTTATCAAATGATTAATATATTTTGAGAATTTAATTTCATCAAATATTTTTCAAGCATGTAGTTTCCACCCATTTCAACAATTATTAGAATATTGTAATTATTGTCCAAGAGCCTTTGACATTTGGAATATTGGTTGCATTAAGGATGATGAAATGCATCATTTTATTTTATTTTGCCTTCAAACCCTCACATGATGTTGCATTCGACAACTTTGTTGGCCAAACCCATGTTCAAAATCAATAAATTGTTATTGCTCTTAGAACAAACTAGGCATGTGATGTGATAAAATATTCCATGACTTGTTCTAAAATATTCTTCCATGTCACATAATATTTACATGTGGCAAGTGAATATATTAGAAATATTCCATGACATGGCATGGAATATATTTGAAGATTCCTTCTTCCTCACATGAGCAAGCTCACTTGTTCACATGCTAACATTGTTGGTTAAAGGACATGGTCCAACTTCTTTACTTTTTTTTTAAACATGTTTCCAAAATGTCATTTAAAGTTCTTCATATTGGAACCAAAAGGCAACAAGCTATTTTGCACACCGTCAAGGCCATATGGATCAATATTGAATGCAATGAAATGTTTACTTGAAGAGTATCACCTTTTGGTGATGAAAATGAATAGCTAATTCACCAATAATGGCCTAGGTATTTTCTATTTAATTAAGTTTTGAGATGTCCAAGTGATGATTGGATTGGCCTATTTAATGCATGTATTGAATGCATTACACTTCCTCATCAAATTTGCCCAATTAATTGAAGGATGTTTTTGTGTGTTATTTCATTGTGACAATTTCCATTTATAAGCCATATTTAATAGGACAATGTGGTTTTGCCAAATGACAAAAATCAATGTGTGTTAGGAGATGTAAAAAACTATGCGAAAGGAAAGCCTTAAGTTCCAAATGTGTGGTTGGTTTTCACATGCATGGAGGTGGCATATTTGGTAAAGGTTGGATTTCATTTTCCTACATGTACACAAGTAAAAATTGGGGTGGAAATCCAATTGTAAATGACATTCTGATTTCAAAATATAACAACAAAATTGTGCATCAAACTCCATGTAGAAAATATCATGATAGTAGGTGGTTGTTTAAGAAAACCCTAACGATTATTATTTTTGCAAATGAAGGATGTTTCTAATCCTAAACATGGGCAAGTGCACTCAATTACATTTCATAGTGGAATGATGATGGTGACATATGAAATGACAATTGGGGTAATATGTAATTATACTTGTCATGAATTTGTGTTTATGTTGTCAAATTTGAAAAAGAAAGGCAAATTTATCCCTTGCAAACATATGTATTTCATTTACAAAGTAAAGATGTTTCACAATCACAAGATAAATGATTTAATCAATTGACCTACAATGAGTATCAATAAAGTGAAAAAGTTATTACAACAGGAAATTGATCATGTAAGGTAAAATTGTTGTGGTTCTACACATATAATATTGTCAACTTCCATACCAATTTCACATGTGATAAAATTATTTATGCATTTGATGTTGATGTGTTTCTATGGTGTGTTGAGGTTAATCGAAGCTTGAATTTGGTTTTGGAAACAATTGCAAACATTTTAAGGTGTTTCAAATATGTTATAATTTGTATGAATATTTTTTAATTAAGTAAATGATTTTTAGGTTGCATGTTGTGAATACAATCAAATTAAGTTTATCTTTAATTGAAGTTTTGTGCACTTTTCTTTTATTATTAAGGTGTATATAACATTACTTTACCTTCCATCCATAAATTGGATGAATGGATCAAACCATTTTTCCATACTCATTCATCCAATAAATGTGAAGCCTATAAGTTAGGAGGATTTAACAAATATAAAGTCAGTTTATTATTGCCCAAAAATGCTTCACACATAAATTTGAAAAGTCTTACTTTGCTAGAAATGTAACTTGAATCTAATTCTTCAAACTTTGGTATCTAGGGTAGATAAGTTGGTGAATGAACATTTTAAAACTCAAAGAAGGTTGAATCCTTACACAATTTTTCTTTGCTTTTGAAGCTCCAAGAACATTTCTAGCCTTCCACCTAGCACTTAATTCAATAAAGGAATGTGGAAGTTATGGGGTGTTTGGTGTGTGAATCTTCAACGTCTACCATTGTTTGAATACACAAGAATATTACAAAGAAAGACTAAACCTTATTTTGTGATCAAGTTTAAAGATCAATACATGCAAAATTGGTGAACAACAATGTATTAAAGAAGAAACTACAATTGTAGTTATAGCACATATGCTTTTTAGACTATATTAAGTGCATGTTTATCTTTCAACATCATCACTACGTTACATGTCGTAACTAGAGCACTATAATAGATATTAGTCTAGAGTATGTCTCACATACATTTGCTAACCACATGGAAGAAAACATCCATGCAGAACAAATACTAAACACTTGTCAAAAAGCACTAGCAAAGATGCATAAATGAGTAACAACCTAGATCCTAAATGAAAGCTAAAATCACCACAAGTGGTGGGTGAAAGTCAATCAGTAGGTTGGTGTGAGCAAAACTAAACATTAATCTAAACACATGTAAACCCAAAATTCTAGAAAATAATAACTCAAGTTTGACCGCATGAATTACAATTTTAACATGGTGTAAGGGAGCTCAATGTTCAATGGTAGGTAAATTAAAACAAATTAAGATTCTGAGCTTAAAATTTTTTGTTGTTACATCTTTGCTTTTGAAATATGAAGAAGTTTTGTAAAGCCTTAGTTGACACAACAATCAAGTTTTAAATCACTCAAAACATATTAAAAATGAAGAAGATATGAGGCTGGAACTAGAGAGGAGTCTAGAGCTATATTTACAAAAACATTTGAAGCAAACTACCATTCATCCTCTTCCTGTGCAATGCATTTGTAACCCTTCAGTTTGTGTGTCCAATGACACAAAAAGTGCTCAATTTGGTTAAGGAATGAGTAACATATTGGAAAGTGTTTGATGATAGGTATGTGTTCGCTGATGGGCGGTTCTACCTCATACCAATGGCTGTAAAGATCCAACTCAATGATATTTGTGAGCTGAATAGAGATTTTACCTTTGACCGGTCTCCACAATGCCCAGTACAAAAACATAACTGCTTGGGATTGGCAAGGGAGAAATCTGGCTAATCTACCTTATGGTTGAACGTTACTTCAGCTTACATCACAAAAAATGAAAAAAAAAGGAAGAAACACTGGTGGGGGATGTGGATCTGCTCTGACAGTGGAATCGACATTGGACCCATTCATCAACAAAATTTATTCAGTCAGCCTGATTTTCAGGCCTTCTGGTAAGCACTAAATGCCATTTGAACACATCAGAATCCAGATGATTCCTTATAGAGCAAGCTGAAACTGTGAAGTGGGAATCAACTATGAAGTGGGAATCAACTTTCAAAAAGGATGCAAAAATTTGATGACACATAACACTCTGACCTCTTTTCTCTGTGCAGCAACTCACATGAACACATTGATCTCTACATTTTTGCAATTGACTCCTTTGTGGGTGGATCATTCTCCAACCATCAATTGTCCTAGTGAATCTTCAGCCTATTGTTGGACACTTGTTTTAATTTTTAATGCAGCTGGAGGCTTGCATTCTACGTCTTTTTGGGCCCCATTTTGTACCTGTAATTCCCAGAATTGCAGTTGAAAAGACTGAATCGACTTCTCACTATTGAAGCTGACCCTGACTCACAAGCCATTTGCACGCCCAAGTCAAGCTGACTAGTGGCAGAGGGCTGGGTGGGCTTTCAACCTGCATACCAGTGGGTTTGAACCCAGAACCTTTTTGTAGCTACGTATCAACTTCTACAATGGATTTTTTCCATTTTTTCCATGTCTGCCTCCCCCCTACCCTTTATTTATAAATAATTTGTATATATATATAAAGAGGTGTCTATCTCTGTAGAATTGGTGAAAGAAATGTGGGTGTTGCATAACCCAACACCCTGCTAGCTAGAGTTATCATGATTAGTGAGGTCCTGTATGTATGTATGTGCAGTGCTTGCTTCAAGCAAATTTGGGGGTTTCTCTGCTAATTGAGGTGATTTTTTTATGTCCAATATTTTAGACTAAATATTGGTTGTATCATTCATTAGAGCTAATGGAGTTGGTTGAATCTTAATGGTGGTGAGGGAGAGATGGTTGCAGTGAGGCACCACTTTGGGAGACCACCAAAGTGACTTGGAATCCTTCAAATTTGGGTGGAAGGGTTTAGGTTATCTTCATTTGGGTGTCATTTGTGTTAAAGACAATTAGATATGACCAGGCGACCCAGCACCCAAAACTAGTACCTTCACTTCTTGAGCAAGGCCTCCTAGTGGCTAGATTTAACCTGGGAAATGTTTAAATTTGGACTCGGAAAATCTTATTTAATCCTCATTTGCAATATACATTTGTAATGTTTAGAAACAACCAAAGAACTATTTGGGTGTTTTTAGTTTTTACCACACTAGGAGTGGTGCGGGTGCTGGTTCACCCAAGGCATCAAACATGCAATATTCTTTTTTGAAGTTGAGTGGTGAAATGCTGCTACTTTTGTTCGAAAGTTCATTTCCTTTACAAGACAAGAAGAAGGGACAACCCACCACACTACGAGCAAGTTCTTCCCAACCATAGAATAACCACCCACCTCCATTAAGCGAAGACTAGGGGTAACTTAGTGTGTGAACCTGTCAAAAATTTCATGGCTGAACGTGATGCAGTACAGTTCTCTCAACACAGACATCCATCTTAAGCAGCTGCAGCCAAAAGGACAACATGATATGAGCCTGCAATCACAGTTAACTAATTGCCATAGATCAAAGTGGCAGGATCCATGAGTAGATTTCGTAGGTAAGATGCACAAAAAGCCCAGCAGAAGCAATTTAAACATGATCATTTTACAAGACAAAATGAAGTGATGATTATGATCATGACAAAGACATACAACAGATTCGCAGGGGATGCCATTTTCTCAGAAATGCAACAGCAGACCCAACTGACAAGTTGTCCACAATACCTCAGAAGTCAAGTCCAATTGTAGAGCACATGACAGAGCTTTCACCTAATCACCAAGGGGTTTGAACCCAAAACTTCTTCTTTGATACCAAACAGGGATTGTATCACTGAGCCATCACCCCTGAGGACAACACAAACATTTTGTTGACAAAAAATGCAATCTTGTTTATCCTATTCAACATGGTTGAGAGATTAAGTTTGAGCAGTGACAATCCTACAATCGTTGCATCCATTACTCTTCACAAATTCTTGGCATTGGAGTGCTTGAGATATAAGATCATGCCCAACAGCAGAGTAAATTGGCCCGGGTTGCACTGCTCTTTGGATGAAGATTTACAGAAAAACACCATGAATCTCCTTTGGGCTGGTAAAAATGTAGATATATCTGTAGTGCTCTGCAAGTGCATTTGTAGCAGGAAATGACTGCCTATAAGCACTAAATGATTGTTTTTCAATAGTCAACTACCATGATTGGCCCCCAGGTGGTGAGAGTTAAATAGTCTCTCACTTTGTACTATCCATCTTTCAGGTTCATGGGTGGGGATGGGGGAAAACTAAACAGTGCACACTGGATGTCCTAATATGCAATAGAGGGCTGGGCATGCTCGAAGAGTAGGTCCACTTGCAGATGTGAAATGGCTTGTACATTGCAATTTGGATGAAGTATAGCCTTCAAATAATGTGAAAATGAGTTTGGACCTTTGGACCTGTACATTTCTACAGGATACAATTTTCTTCCAAAGTCCCAATAAAAAAGGGTGCTGCTTCTGATTGGCTGGCCATAATGATTGGCCCAAGTGGTAACATTTGTATAGTCTCTCACCTTACACGGTCCAATTTTTTCAGGTTTAAGGGTAGGGCTGGGGAAACAATTAACACTCTATATTGGATATAAGAAGAACTGTTAGAGGGCCGAGGCCCCATTTTGGGGGTGCGCACAAGCCCTAAGACTCACTCGCCAAAACTGACACTGAAACTTTAGAGTTTCACATTAGAACAAGTGTCATCCATGTCTGGACTCTGACACAATGTTTCAGCTAGACATCCATCCACGGTCACCATATATGTTCAAATCAGGCTCACATTTCCCACTTCAATTGAAGTCCTCCTGAGTCCTCCTGAATTTCTTTGTCCATCTCCCCATGTTCTCATTGTCTAGTATCTACCTGTTTTGTTTGCATACTCTGCTCAAACAAGTGAAGAATGTTGGTTCATTGCAAGGGACTTATGGTTGGTTTCCATGTTTACCCACACACCCACAATTTATTTTCAAATTGGTCATGAGGAAAATGAATTCTTTGTCATTCCAATCTGGTGAAGTTTTTATCCAAGTTTTTTTCTCAAAAACTTGGCGATTTAAAAAAAAATCCAAATTTGTGACATAATGTTCCTGTTTACTCTTTGAGGTCAAACTTTGGGAAAAAAAATTCCAGGATTTTCTTAATTAAAAAACAGTGATTTAGAACCCTGATTAATCAGACTAATCTACTAGCCTTGTGCCAGAACTGGAACTCGAACTGGATTAATGGTACAAAAATCCATCCTTTGCACATCTTGTCCCCAGCAAAGTGATTTTTTTGTGGCTAATATTGAGATTATTATTTCCTAATCCTTTTTGGGTCTGTTTCTCTCCCAACCTCCATTCTTCATAAGGGGAAAGTTATCTAGGGTGAAGAATGTTTGTGAAAACCTCCCCACCATTTGTCCACAAATGAGGTGGAGTCTAGTGGGAAGATTGGGTTAGCTATGTCAAAGATAATTTTCAACAGGATACAAATTGGGACCCTATTCTAAACGTCAACAACATAACAATGAATAGATATCCAGCCTTGATTAAGCCATTGTTGTAAGTTGTAACTTCATCACATATCACTAACAAGTACCAAATGTTCCAAATTGTCTCGAAAGGTGTAGGTTAAAGAGCAATTACCAATTACACCATAAGATGACAACATCTTCTCTTTACCCCCATGATTTGCATACAAAGGAATTGTGAGTTGAACTTGCACTAGAAGAGGCGAGACACCCATCAATTGGTTGGATATGGATGGCAAAGATTCTCCCAAGCTGGACCCACCACCAATAGAAGGGACTCAATTGATATAATGAGCAAACCCCATTCTAGTAAACATTGTGATAGTCTCAAATAAACCCAGAAAAAAAAACCCCAATTCACCTTGCCTCCTTCAAGAACACCCCCAATTAATGATTCCCCAATTAGTTTGCTCATCATAGAGGTAGTCAGACTGTACAATCAGACTGTACAAGAGATAATAGTTACAAAATAAATTGGCACAAATTGCAATGCTCCAAAAGCATCAATTTGTCCATGTCGATTCGCTCCACAACTTGAATCAAATCCCAATTTCAAATAAACAAAAAACTAGAAATTGGCAACTAATTACAGACCATAATTACTAATTACAACCCTAAACTATTGGTTACATTAAAGTTGGTGTAATATCCTTGGCTATGACAACAATATGTAGTTAATGAAACACGCAATCCAATGATGTAGCCTTAATATTTTCTGGCAATGCCATCCTTTGCCTTTAATTATGCTTTGAGTGTATAAGAAGGCAACATCAATCATGTAAAATTGTAAACTGAACCTTGAGGTGTGCAATGAAGGGAAATGATTTTCATTTTGCCTCCAAATTGTACTAGGTATTGAAAAGAGATCTGACCAGTTAATTCCTTTGGTTAAACATGGCAAAATGTCTCTAGTAAAACATAGATTGTACGGGTTCTTTTCATACACAATATTTTGTTTTGAAAAGGTATTATGTAAGTTGTACTTTTTTGGTAAATGATAATGTTTCATTGATTGTACAACATTGTATGTGACACAATTTATGATTATTGCGCTATGATGTGTGTAAAATATGTGCAATTAGACTTGAGTGTGGACAGATATGACCAGGCTTGGTGTTTCAGAAAACACCAGAACCAAAGATTTTGGAATTCAAAGAACCCAATTGAGAACCACACATCAAATGAGAAAATTAACCAAGTCAGAAAGTTATAAAGTAAACTAATAAAATTTAAAATCTAGCAAGGCCTGGATTTGAAGGTTCTTTTTTAAACCAGGAACCGGGCAAATACTGGTCACAAACTCGATTATGTATATGGCATTTGGGCTAGAATGAACCAAATACCCTCTAGTGCACTGTGTAGGACGGATGCTATGTCAAGGGAAAACAATTGATGCTAACCATCCACATGCCTATGCTACTTACCTTCTTAAAGAGTAACTAATATTGGGCAAGTATCAAAAATGAAGTGAGAATGATCATGAGTTTAAGTTGGTTCTCACTAAGAAAATTGTTGGATATCACTTACAATGATATTTAAGTTGATATTCGATTTACAAAGTCTCACTAACCATGGAGACCTTGCCTCTTTATTTAAGTCTAAAAAAATCCACCTAGGTAGGATATTTAAAATAGAGTAGGGTACAATTTTTAATTCTCAATTAAATATCTTGGATTTTCAAAAGAAAAAAAAAGGTTTCAAGTGGTATTGCCACAAACTATTGAGTGCTCAAACTATTTTTTCATTCTTTTCCACTTTTTAGAAACAAAATAAAACACTAATTGGGCCTCACTATGTTATTCTATTTGTTTTGTGCTTTTGGTTTGTGTCTTAAAGCTTTGTGATGTTCTGAAGTTCAATAATCTGTTTTTTTTTGGGCTTGTAAGTGTTGAGGTTTTTTTTAAGCTCTTATTGTGTTGATGGTCAACTCTTCTTACGACATTGCTATTCAATTCCTCTTTTTGATTTATTGTTTGGTTCTTACTTGATTTTTTTTTGGCTGTTGTTTGATTCTTCTTGTTGGTGGTATTTGATTTCTCTTTCTCTTTTGCCAATGTTCAATTTTTCTTGTTATTAGTTGGTTCCTTTTGTTGTTAGTTAGCTTAATTTTGTTGCTTGATTTTTCTTGTTATTAATTAGTGTTTTTTTGTGTTGTCCATTCCTCTTATTGTCATTCAATTCAATAACAATAATAATATTAGTTTTTTTTAGTTTATTTCTTTCAAGTTTAAGTACTTTTTTGACATGGCTCCCATGTATTGCTCAATTTTTCTTGTGTTGATGTTTGGCTCTTGTTGTTGTTGTTTATCAATTTGATATTTTTTCCACTTTATTTATTGAGGTTTAAAAGTGAAAGCTTGGACTCACCATTGAATTGTTCTTTTAGGTATGATTTTTAAAGTATGTTTTTTTTGTGCTAATTTTGTGTTTTTTTGTTTAGATGTTATTATTTATCTTTGCATTTAATTTAGTGAAAGATTTTTTCCATGTTTAAAGTTTAATTTTTATTTTTAATTAAACTTAGTAACATTTGAATGTTAATAATATGTTTGTTATTTGTAAGATTCATACACATTTTTTTGCATTGCATTATATTTCATTTTGTATGTTCATTTTTACATGAAAATATGAGGGTTAAATGAGTTATTTTGACTTTGTAAATGTTGGTAAATATTTTGAATTGGATTGCAAGATTCATGTAATTAAACAAATTTACAAGTAAAAAATTAAATCATATTTTGGTAAAAAAATTGTGGTCTTAGTTTCTCCATTGTTGTTGAATTACACTTTTAATTTTTTTTGAAAAATGGAATAGCCAAGTGAAATTGAAAACATAATTTCAATTCAAAATGAACCCATTGAAAAGTTGTTTGAAAATTATCCCAATTTGGAAATGAAAAGCAATAGAATTCTTGAAAATGAAAATGAATGAATGAAAATGAAATTTCAGAAATTGCAAGTTTAGAAAATTGAATGAAAACCTCATGGAAAAAATGCATTTTGTTGGGGTTTTTTCTGTTAATGATAATAAAAAAATTGATCATAATAATCTTCAAATGATGTGTTATATTTTTTGTTATGACAATCATGTGAATGCATATAATTCCAAAATTCAAGTAAGAAAAGCTTATTTCATATTACAAAATAATGATATAATAATTTTCAACAAACATGTGAATGCAAACCATGCCATTATTGCAAAACTTTGAGGAGGAGGTCATTAGTCCATTAAGAGAAATTGTTCAAAGGCAACCAACAAAAAAAGGCCTAATCTGTTTAGTGGATAAATTTCAATTTTTTTTTGTTGCAAAAGTTCTTTTAAAATAGGACGAGGTGCAACAAAAAAAATTTATGCAAGACTTATGTCTTTTGATTGTCAACAGTCACTTGCTAATGAAGTTTATGGAAAATATTTGGATGGAGCAAGCTTTGCATTTATGTCCTCAAACACCTATTCCTTCAAGATTTTTTTTTCAATAGGTGTTGCTTCATTTGGTGGGAAAAACAAAAAAAAAATGTTTTACCAAAATTAACTAAATGCAATATTACAAGAAAATTTGATTTTTGGATGTTTTAAGGTGCACATGACATTTTTGTTTTTCTGATAAAAAGTTTAAGCTCTAATTGGTAACCAAAACATGTCATTATTGGTTGTTTGAGGCAACAAAAGTTATTAATCAAGCCTTAGTAAAAAAAAAAAAAAGAATTATGAAATGAATATGAATTGAAGAGGAAAATTCTTACTCATGTAAAAAATGAAAGGTCAAATTTAAATGTTATAACAACTATTTTAAAGTCTATTACAAGCTGTGAGTTGTTTTCAAGGTGTTTGTTTTAGCAATGCTTTTTCTAAAGCTTATTTGTAAGTATTAACTTTTAGTTTTAAGCAAACCACATTCAAAACAAGTATCAAAATGATGTTTAAATTGGTGGTTTAGGGTTGGTTTTCCAATCTATTAACAACACTTTCATTAATAGTCTTGATAGGTCCTTTATCAAAGTTTGTCATGCAAAATTTCATTCCTTTTAGTTTTTTACACCCAACCTCTACATGTTTTGCCACACATAAATTAATGCTCTCAAAATATCCAAAACTTGCAAAAAAATAAAATGATGCATAACCAACATAGGGAGTAGAAGAAATGCTGCCCTATTTCCTTCCACAACCCCCATTTGGAACAACAAATTAAAAAAAATAAAAATTCATGCCCAAATCTGAACAATTGTTAAACTGTTTACTTGTTTAGTCCTTACATTGCATTTATGTTCCCCTAACATTTACCAATATGCAACAACAGATGAGAAAATGTGCCAAAATTTCATGTATATTTTTATTAAATCTATTCAATTAAATTTACAAAAATCTATAATTCACCTAAAAATCTGAAAAGGTATACAAGAATGGAACAAAACTTGTAAAAATTATAATATCCGTCCAAGAAAAATAATTTAAAAAATTAAGACATGATAATTTTTTTCACTTAAAATCATTTTTACAATCATTTTATATTTGAACATAGATTATTTAAATTTTAGGTTCTAGGTTTTTTATTTGAAAATATTAATAATGAATGTTAAACTTTGTTTGCAGGTTTGCTTCCAAAGTGATTATGTTCCAAAAACCTTTGTAGTTTCAAAATTTGAACAACATGAATTTGTGGACGTATAAAATTATGGAAGAAAAAATCATTTCTTATGCTCTTTGTTGTTTTAACCATTTTTGTTTGACAATTTTGATAATTAAAATATCACTTTTCTAAAAATAATCGAACTATTGATAATCAACTTGTGAGAATAATTGGTCTTAAATTTGTGAGAACTAGCACTTAGAGAACCAATGAATTTATTTTTTCAAAAGTTTGATACCTTGGCTGGTTCTTTATGGAGAATTTTTTAAAGAAATCCAGTTTGATTCTTAAAATGTTATGTGAGAATCAAAATTGACAATTCTCACCAAAACAAAAGAAAAAGCGAGAACCACCCAACACTAGTAATAACCATTTATATTCCCTCCTTACAGACCCATTGCCTAGGTAGAGGAATGAGGAAATAACAGAGTTCTTTGGTTTCTCTTCCTGTTTTAAGAGCTGCCAACATAGGCTTAGGAAAAATGGTCCATCTTCAACAAATGTGACAAAGACATGATTGCCTGTGACACAGGGCCTAGAGCCTTGCCTTGCTCCAGCATACTTTTACCTCCAGAACTGGAGCACAGAATTCCTGAAATACTGGAATCTGGTAATTTCAAGGACTCTTGGCGAGCACCTTTTTCCCTCAAGGCTGTGTTTGATCTTGGAATCTGAACACCTCAGGCATCTTGAATTCACTCTCTTGATTCTGGACAAGATGATGGCAACAAGATGAATTTCTTAGGGGTGGCAGGTTAAGGAGCATCACCCAAAAAGCACACCATCATTGCCTTGGAGCCTGTGATCCTGGAATTGGTGTGATGTGGCAAACCCCTAATGTGTAAGCACCCTGCAGATTATCCACCACTACATCACCTGAATTTGACTCTTGTTGTACACATCTATGAAATTGCAGAGAAATCTTCACAACGACAATTTGAAAGGTAACACAACAATTAGTGCAGGTTGTAACCTTATGAGAGTTCTCACAAAATGTCGGACCATCACATTCATCAGGAATAGTGGTGATAAGCTGCCATGACTACCCACTGACTTCATCAGCTCCCCAATGCTGGGTGTAGATTAGTACATAATAATCCATCAAGAATCTGGGCAACCCATTATACAAAATCTGCATTCTGAGTTTCTTTTGCATTTCTGTATGTATACATGCATTCAATTTATTTTTTAATGTGGGGGAGAGAGATGCAGTTCCACATGGTTGCCTCACATACATCTGGCTAGATTAGCAAACTTTGGAACCAGGCCCACATCCTTTTGTTTTACAGACTTGCTTTGTGAATGTGAGAGAAGAAAATATGAAGAAAATCTATCATGTCCAGCAAGGGCTTCAAGCCCTGTATAAATAGATGAGGAACCTGATGGAAAAGCATGTCCTGTCCCAAAAATGGAGCAAGATACCAAATGGATCTTGAATCAAGGGAAGTGATGTTGATCATGTGTACCTGAAAGCTCGAGCATTGGAAGAATGGAAATGAAGTTGCAATGTTGGACATTGACAGTGAATTACTCAAAGGTAACTTGATTTTCCAAAGGTGGCGGCTGTCCAGGGTTTTGGGAGAACATGGAACAATTGAAGACCATTGCAGCAAGTCCCACAATGCCACTGTCTTCCACCATCCTGATCATGAACAACTCTGCCTGATCATCACCAACTACTATTCAACTTATCAGCTCTTGTTCTATCCCCCACAGTGATTTTGTGTTCTCTCTGCAACCCTCTTGTACTCTCTACTTTGTCTAAAACAGCAATAACCTGTCCCAATCTGTAAAATGCCAAAGAGCATCATCCAAGTCGTGCATCTACTTCAAGAAGCAGGGACCTCAATTCCACACCAACATCTGCATACGACCCTGGACCTATTCGTCCTAAAAAGCCGAAACAAATTGACGAAGATAATAGAGAAAGACAAGAATTTCATGTCGGCTCACCTGATCATCAGCCTAGTGGGTCATGGGTAGAATGCGGAAACCAAGTCTTCTGCACGCCTTTTCCATGAGGTTGTTACAAAGCGTTACAGCACTTCTGCTTCAAATCCAAAAGTGAACACTCTTTGCACCTCTTTGCATTCTTGACAGCTCGTGGAAGCTTAAGCCAGTATAGGAATCCAAATAGACTTTTTCGGGAGATTGCATGGAAGAGATTACGTGTGTGTGATCTGAGAGTGTCAATCCACACATTCAAATCTAGGATTTCTTTTGCTGAGTGAAGAGTTTGTCTGTGTAAACATCAAAAGGCAGCTAGCTCCTGCCGTGGCTCCTTTCATGAAAGCTGCTCCTAACACCTGTTTCTCTCTCACAAACATTTTGGCAGAATGAAAGCGGAAGTCACTGCTCCAGAGGTTACAATTCATCACAGCGTGATTATTACCATGGACGAACCAAGTGTGAACACGAGAAACAACACCTCATTGAAGCTGTTAGGACAGAAAACAAGATCGACAGACTAACCGAACAAAGTGCCGTTGTTCTTGCGCATCAATCCCACAGACTGATGATTGATTACGCATGTCCACCTTGCAGAGTGGTTCGAGCGTGGTTCTTTGTTCAAATCCTACCAGGCGGACGCCAGATATGAGTCACAGCAATAGGAGTGAATGCGTCATCAAGGAATCCAGAAGAGTGCATGTGTAATAAGGGCTTTCGAGCACTTCAATACGTCCAACTTATAGGAATTCCTTCGAAAAAAGAAGCAGGTGAGGAAGAAGAAGGTTCTGCTTCTCACCTCTTGTTAGCGTCGGCACCTCTTCTCTTCTTCTGGCACCACTTTCGTGCAGTCGATCTCGTTCAGAAATTGCTGCAGTTCGCAACCCTTGCCATGATTTTCTGGAGCCAAAATGGCTGCACTGCGAATCTTCGCACTACGGAAATACCTCATCCCATTTTCTGAAATCCAGAGCACACACAAGAATGAAAGATTGCACAAGCGCGTGGCGAGAAGCTCTGCTGAAGAGGCTTTCTCTCGAGGTCCGAGAAAGGTGACGTGGGGGACGACGCTGGGAGGGAGAGCAAGACATTCCAAGATTCCGGACAAGGCGATGTTATGGTAAATGGAATATCCCGGGAGTTGCTATTACCTTGGAAAGAGCTGTTCGAGAGGAAAGTTTCGAGGGAATTGCCCCTGTTTTGTTTTCCAGACACATCTGCAGGTGATTCTACAGTCAGGTGTCTGCACAAAAGGCAGATAATCTGATATTATGGAGTACAGGCCATTTCTGAACAAGCACAATGACTGTGTACCAGACATGCTCCATTATGTAATGGATTTCATGTGGATTTGCATTATGTTCGTATGGAATGATAGAGCGGTCATGTGAATTTTGCAGAATGGTCTTGTGGATAACTATCTCTCCCCTTCCCTCCCTTGTCCTTGATTGTCAGCCCTGCAAAACTTGATACCTAAATACATTTTTAAAAAATTTGTTCAGCAAATGTTCTCACTTTTAATGCAAAATGTCACAAAGAAAGAAAGAAAATTGAGGTAATGTGAAAGTTCACCAAAGGACAATTGTGATGCTAGATAGGTTCATGTCATAACACATATAACCATTGTTTTACATTTGATTTCCAATATGTAGCCAAAAATATAAATGGATTATTAAAAAAAATTCTTTCATATTTGGTTTCTAACCAAATTTGGCTAAATCTTCATTGGGATACGTGCTGTTTCTTCTACTTCTTCCAACGGATGATTGCCACTTTGGCTCCATAAAACAAATCTTGAAAGACATTACACCATGCTGGTATGCACACCATTCTATTGGGTTACCACAATGACTTCAAAATGTATGGGATAGCTATAAATATTGAACTATTGAAAATTTGAAATATTGTAGTACCCAGTAAATTATTCTCGAAAATTTTGAAATTTCTAGAAATTTATTACCAAAAACGTCAAAATTTGAGAAAGTTCAAATGTCCATTGTCAAAAAGTTTTGGACCAAAATGTCTTACATTTTACAAAAACTCTAGACCAGACCCCACAATTCTTCTAAAAACCAGGAACTGGCCAACACTAATTTCTACCAATTTTTTGGACAAAATCAAAACAATAGAAAATATATGGTAACATGTAGCAAATTATTGTCATAAAAAAAGGAAATTTTGGAGCAATATTCTTTTGATTGGTTGAGTAGGAAATGTTTGAGAATCACTTGGTCTATAGTAGAATTGACCTTTCAAGAGCTGTTTATATTCCGGAATTGCTTCAACCTGCCACACTGAATATGGAACAGCACTAGCCAAGCCCAGTACCACCTAACTGCTCACAACTCTTGAACCAGCACTGTTAGACTTGGGTGGAACAAGCATGGTACGATAACCGGCCTTTCAGGCCCCATTCCATAGTACCTGATCAACAGAATCAAAGTGGGTCCAGGGTAAGTACTAAGGGTCACTTTAAATGAGGGTCCAAGGTCCAAGGTCGAATGAAATGGAGCAATCCTATTGGCTAAGAGCCATCAAATTGGACCCATACAGCCTTTAGATGAGGGTCCAAGACCAAAAAGTGGCAAATCAAGGTCAAACTCTCATTGTGCCATTTTGGGGGTAAATTCAACTGGTTAGGACCCCCAAAAAAAAGCTCACTAAGAATTTGGATGCTGGATCCCATCTAAAGTGGGGACCCTAATCCAGGGCCACAGTGAACCAGCACCTACCAGGGCACCATCTACTGGATGCCTGTTATTACTCAGTTGTGGATGGACCTCAACTGAGTTAATATTTGGTTTCGCCTTGGTAACCAATTTTGTAGGAAATAGGTCTCATATATAGGTAGATAGGAAGGAAATAGGTAACTACTACGTAAGTAGATGCTTAGGAAAGGGCTGTTTTTATTACCTACCTCCTTGTGGGTTGTTAGTAATGGGTAGCGTCAAAAAGCAACTGAGCTAACCACCATGGTTAACTAGGGACTGAAACCCAACAGATAACTGTTTCGTGACCACTTATCATCCATCCTTCTCGGTGAGCTGGTAGGTGCTGGTTCACTATGGCCCTAATCCACCTACCCTAAAATTGCAGTACAGAAATCCGGGCAGGTCTTTAAATGCGTACACATGTGGGTGTACTCATGTGCTCCACAACCCTTAAATGGCCTGGGATACTCATTCATTCATTACCCTCTTCTAGGTACCTCCCCCCCCTATAGGGAGTAAATTATATCAAAAAATTCATAACAATTAATGGAAAGAACTTACTTTATTTTCAATTAGTTTAAGTAGTTTTCTTTTCTTACGTTATTAAATTAATTAAATAAGTTTTTCCCCAAAAAATCCGCTACTGGTAACTGTACCGGTAGTTAAAGCAACAAATGTACTTATTCATCTGAGTCAAACTTCATCACAAAATACACATGTTTTATTCATCCATCATCGATATATTGTGTAGTAATTAAGTGCGTGTAGGTACCTGTGTCGTGTGTCACACAAATTTTCTCGCAGTTCACGAGAGTTTCCTCTTTCGTTTAAATGCTCTTTGGGTTCTTGGCACCAGATTTGCGGGGAAAAAATGGGATTTTAAAAAAGTGTAAATTCGACAAATTTTGCTAATTTTTGGGAGAAAAAAACTCCAAAGTTTCAATATCTCAAAATTGAAAATAAAAAAAAACCAAACCCTAGAGGTTGGAACTTCTTGTTGTTTAATATTTTTGCATCAAAGATAATTTGTGAATTTGTGCTCTTTGTTTGGTTCTGTCTTTATTTTAAAAATGTGTTTGTATCTTGCATGCATACGTGGTTAGGGTTTTGGTGTTGTTTCTCGCTGTGAGTTTTTGGAGTTGTGTTTTTTTCTTTTCTTTTCTGCTGTTGTCAGTATTGCTGTGGGAGTCTTTGTAGTATTGAATGTGGAGTTGTTGTTACTGCGGTTGTGAAGTGAGAGAGAGTACAGCTTGCAGATCAGAGCTGTCTTTCAAGCTTTCAAAGCTTTGCTGAGACAAGATTGTTTTTCCCCCTGCATTACCCTAGGGAGGAGACGCTTCTAGAGGGAAGAACAACAACATTCCTGTAGGAAAGCATGTCCAGTTTTGTTGCCGTTGGGAAGACCTGGAAATTGGAATCAAGTTTCTTGCATTGGCCTTTCAGTTCACATTTAAGGCATCGTTAGGGCTGTTGCTTCTGTTGTTGCTGTTCTTCACATAAAATCAGAGTGTTGTCAGTGTTGAAGGGCGAAAAGCAGGAGAAAGGACCCCAGTGTGTTCTTCACCAGGTTTTGTTTTCTTCTTCTTCTTTTCGTGTCCTTGGAGTTCCAGGATTGCACAATGGCCATTTTGATTTTCTTGTTCGTTAAAACAGAACCGCAGAGAATACAAAAACCTGAACATGTGGAATGCAAGTTTGGACATACAACAGTGGAGGTCTATGACCTGTAACAACTGACAAAGGAAGTCTCTTTCTGGAATGTACAGAGATGTCTTCCATTTGGAGTTTGAGGTTGATCTCACCCTTCCTCGTAGGAGCTAACAATCTGGCCAAACGCAAGGATGGCACTTACAATCGCAAGCTGGGAGACTTGATGGAACTGAAGGTTGCTGCAAATCCAAAGCCTGTGAAAGGAGTGAAGACACGAGATGTGGTGGTCGACTCGGAAACTGGTGTATGGGTCCGTCTGTTCATACCAACGTCGGTAAGAACCTCTTCCCCCGTGGCTGAAGAAGCAGCTTCTTCTGGCAAAGAAGAAGCACATGAAGAATCTGACAAGAAATTGCCGGTTATCTTCTACTTCCATGGAGGCGGATTTACGATCTTGAGTGCAGATTTCGTGTTGTACGATGCCTTTTGTCGTCGACTGGCTCGGAAATGTGAAGCCCTGGTGATCTCTGTGAACTATAGACGGTCGCCGGAGTGTCGATTTCCTGTCGCTTATGATGATTGTTATGCTGCTGTTCAATGGCTTCGCAACCAACAAGATTCTTCCACTGCTGTACAGTCGGATGATCTTCTTCTACCCCACTATGTAGATCTTTCTCACTGTTTTCTGATGGGGGATAGTGCTGGTGGCAACATAGTGCACCATGTCGGACTTCGAGTTGCAGGGAAAGACCTAGCTCCAGTGTGCATCAAAGCACATATCCTGATTCAGCCTTTCTTTGGTGGTGAGGAGCGAACACCTTCTGAGAAACGGAGTGTTCCCATTATCTCAGCAGCTAGCACGGATTTTTACTGGAGAGCATATCTACCCCAAGGTGCTAATAGAGATCACCCAGCCTGCAATATTTTTGGCCCAAATTCTTCAGATTTGTCAAATGTTCCACTTCCGCCGTCTCTTGTGATTGCTGGTGGGCTAGATGTTCTTGAAGACTGGGAGGTAAAACTTTTCGCCTATTTCTTTTCTCTCCATACTGTTTTTGAGTACTGTGCATTCCATGATGGCCTTCAACATCAAAGAGCCCATTTCTGTTTTTCATAGCCAGTTAGTTCAGGAGAAACCCAGACCTGAGTTCAGGAAAAATCTAGACCATGTTGTAGCATATGTATTGATGGAAATATCTACACTACATTCCTTGATTGTGAATGGTAAAGTGGTTGATTTCAGGTGCGTTATGTAGAGGGCATGAAGAAAGCTGGAAAGGAAGTGCATTATCTGTTCTACAAAGATGGGATCCACACATTCCATCTCTTCAACCAACGCAAGATTGGGTTGCAGTTGATGCTTGATATGTGTGCCTTCATTCATGGGCACTGTCAGTGAAGGTGTGGATTGGCAATGGAGGAAAATACTGATGCAACAAAACTGTTTTTTTAAACTCCAAGCATTGGTGGCTTCATAAGGAGAGATGCTGCAGCAGGAAGCATTCTTGTATTGTCTTTGTTACTCTCCACATCTGATCTGGTATGCTGATGTGCAAATTGTCCTGGCCAAGGTTCTAGACTTGATATCATTGTGCGCAGGAGGATGTTCAGGTTTTGTTTGATTGGATTGCTTGATCAGGTGCAGGACCATGAATATTTTCATAAACAAAGCTTGAACAGGAAGCAAGTATTTAATTTTTGCCTAAATGGGCTAGGTATGGACGGGGTGAACTAGCACCTACACTGGTGACTTAACCTCTTTGATTTAGGCCTCTTAGTGGCCATATTAAACCCAAGAAATGTTAGATTTGGACTCCAAGACCCTGATTTAGTCTAAGCATCAGATATTATTAATATTTATAAGCAATTTAAATGAATTTTCAGGTCTTTTACCATGGTGCGACTGTTGGTGCTGGTTCACCCAAGGTGCCTAGGTACTATGGTATTGAGAAAACTAGTATTGGGTGGATATTACTTTTATGAAGCACCTCTGGGTTCCAGTTCTAAAAAATAATTTAGAACCAAATCGAAAGTAAGCATGAAGAGAGTACATTTGAACAAAAGACTTCAAAGGAAGAAAGGACCAAATTGCTGGAGAAGGCCTTGAGCGTTGTCCAAAAATACTGGATGCTGGTGAGGTCACATCAACTCAGTTTGTTCTCACATGTTCTATGAGGTGATTTGAGGTTCATAGTTCATACACATTCCATAGTGATGTTCTATAAGCTGTTGTCTGTCCTCATTTTGTGTGGAATTTCATCACCCAGAGACCTCCAAATTATTTCAATGTTGCCCTACTGCATCATTTTATGGAGGATCTGTGAAAGTCTATTAAAAGTTACAAGACCTGCTGGATAACTTTGACAATAAGTCTCCCTTGAAGCTTGGGGGTGTTTGAAGATGCTTATTTTGAGCAGGCTATGAGCATGATCCAAACATACTGATATTGGTGAGGTCACATCTCTTGATGTTTAACAAGATCTTGAGACTTGATTTATAGTCTCTCCTAGACCCCAGGTTAATCAATTTAACTAAATTTGAATTCAAATCAATTCAATTTAATTTAATTTTGCATTCAGTTTTGCTGAAATTGGTTGGATTTGGATTTAGTTTGAATTGAATTGAATTTAAATAGAATTAAATTCAATTGAATTTGGTGAATTGAAATTGAATTTCAAGAAATGAAGTGCAGATTAAATAGATTTGATAAATAATTGAAGGTTTGACTCAATTCAATTCAATCTGAATTCAATGGAATTTGATTTCCATTTAAGTAAATTTATTTTGGAGGTGAATTTTGCAATTTGAAGAAAAGATGTTAAAATTTTGTGATTTTATAGGGACGTTTTGCCTTTTTCGAAATAAAAACTATCAAATTACCTAGCTCACCACTTGTAGTACACTTTTGTAAAAATGATACAACCCACCTAAGACAATTGCCATTTAATTGCAATTAATGTTGGGGATCCTCGCCAGTTGATCTACTTGAGGAATTTGGAAATAAAAAAACATTTTGTTCAATTGATAAAATAAGTTGAATTTGAAGTCCAATAGAAACGAACATGTTAAAAAGAACAAAGCTTTCAATAACTTGGTGTTTGATTGTTATATTCATAACACTTGTAGCAAGCGAAGCTCTCAACAATTTAGTGTGAAAACCTTATTTCAACAAGAGTTTTCAAAAACAAAAATCAATAAAACCCCATAAATATGCCACTAGACATACCCCTAATAAAGCTTAGTATATTTGTAGGGGCTATAGGTCCATGTTATAATTGTTACCAATAATTGGTTACTCTTGTGACCTATGCAATATAAGGGTTTTTTCTCAACAATTTTTGACATAATCTCATTGAAGGGATGATGAAAGTATTTGATGCAAAGATGACAAAAATTTGTCAACGCTCAAATACAGTTAATAACATGTATTCACAAATTCATTGATCACAAAAAGCAATTCTAGTAAAAACTAGTGGATTTGATTGAATGCTTAACCCTTCTAATAGAATTTTTTTTTATCAAACATGCCCTTTCATTTCTACCCCTTTTCTACTTAGTTAGATTTGATGAATATTAAATTTATTCTTAAAATAACCTTACTTTTAGATTTTACTTCATCTTGAACCATTTTTCACTACTAAATGTTGGTTCTCCACAAATGAACAAATTTCATTAGAATTTAATTTTAAATGGGTTTCAAATGCTGAATATGAACAGTTATTGCACATGATTTGAAATATTTGTTGAATAGTTATAATAGTAGTGACAATAACAATGAAGGCAAATTTAAAACTTAGGTTGAAACTCATTTATCATCAACATTGGGGGGGAAGGGGGGGGGGATGATAAGTTTTAGGCCTGCCAATATATTATTTTAGTGTTAGGTTTGATCTCATGCAAAACTCATCCATTTTATGGGAGAATTCTAATTCTTGGTGAAAAGTCCTTTTTTTTTTTGCAAATAAGTTTACTGTATGAAAATTTTGAAAAAAAACAAAAATAATGGTGTGGGTCATAAGCATGATAAAGAATGCTAATCATAGACACTTGCCGTTTTTTGGGAAAGTATCCATATTTTATCATTTTATCATGGACCTTGTAATTTTTTATTTCTCTGAGCAACTTTGGGCTTACTGAATTGAATAATAATAATAATGAGTAGTCAAATTTTTATTTTTCTTTTACCACATTGTTGGTGGAAAAAATCCAAAATCAATAAGAAAATTGCCAATTCTACTACTAATGCATAATGATAAGGGAATAAATATTAGAATCACAACTAATTATGGTTAGATATTTCATAATTTTATTTGTAATTCGTGTTTTGGAGATGGTTCAAGTTTTAAATCAGATTCATATTCCTTCTTATACACATACATTTTTATTTTTTCATTTTTGGGTGTTTTTTTTTGTAGTCCAGGTGTAGAAAATCACATTTACTTAGATTTGGTGTGTCTAAATAACACATTAAAGATTGAACTCATTTATAATTTTTTTGAGGAGATATAGATAATTGAAGTCTTTTTCATAGCTTTGTCTTTTGAAATATATTTTTTCAATCACCATTGCTTGTTATTAAATGATGACATTTCAAATAATTAGTTACCTTGAGACAAATAAAATGATCTTGCAAAATAATTGTGCATGTGGCTTTGTTGGTTATTTTCATATTACATGTAAAACGTCTTTAATTTTAATATTTTAAAATTTCATTAAAATTTTTGTTGAGAAACATTTTCAGACTTGTTGATAAACACTAATAAGAAGAAAACATTTTCTTCATTAGTGTCAATGGTTCACACTTCAAAAGTTGAATGGAACAAACATGGATGATTAAAAGAAACCTTACAAAGGCAACAAGGTTATGTGAAACATTTATAACATGTGCAAACATAAAATCTATCTGAAAATATTCAACTACAAAAATTCAAATGTGAAATTTGAAAGTCTGGCTTTTTGTTCACATTTCATCACATGAATGTACAATAATGTCAAAGTTTTATTTTACATTTAACATGCATTCAAATTGAAAATGATTCCACATGGTAATATTAACACATTTTACATTTTTGATACCTTAAACATTTATATAACAATGATATCATTAGAAAGAAAAACAACTCTTTTGAATTTCAATCTGTAATTAAGAAATAGCCACAGATGACACTTATAATCAAAATTCTATTAATTACATAAATGTAATCAATATCAAAATGTTATCACAAATGCTAACCTCAACATGATGTTGATACGATCTAAGGATGAAATATATAGTCAACAAATATGAAATATTGATGAATTGATCTGAATACACCAAAAGTTAATATTTGCATAGATGCCATACACTTCTTGAAAAAACATAAAATCCAAGGATTGTCATTTTTGAAAAATAATTCAATACCAAACCAAACCATACCAAGTTTCAACTTTAAACCCTAAACCCATTTCAACCTTTTTATCTTTACCAGTCAACTGAATTCATTGACCACTTGTTACTGTCGAATTTAGGCAAAAAGGAATTAATTTTTGGGAAAGAATTTATTTCGATCCAAAGAAAATGTGTTAATGGAAAATGCAATAGAAAGGGAGAATGAAAAAATTGAAACTAATAAAAGTTTCAAGGAGGAAAGCTGTAAAAACATTTTCAATCCATGTACATGAGCAAGTTGACATATTGGGCTAAAGTTTGATCTTGAGATTGAACACAATAAAGTAAGAATGTTTTAGGTTGGTATCCCTTGTTTCAAAAAAGGGATGTTATTTGATTTATGAATTCATCAGCTATACTATAAAGCATTGAAGTGGATTGAAATTGAAGTTTAAATGCAAACAAATACCATTTTTAAAAAGGTGGTAAGGATGTTGCAAATTGGTGTTAAAAAATGCAAAAGTGTCACGGTTATAGCTTAAATTGAAACATGCAAGGACATTGCCTTTGTAAACACATTCATGGGATAAAAAGGATGGGTGGTTGCTAATCTCAAATATGCAAATCCAATGTGCATTGTGGCATCAATGTTAGTGTTATGACTTAAGTTGAGGATAATTGATTCTTACAAAAAAACACAAGGATATTATGTATATGGATGTGATAACAATTTGAAATTTTCAAAGTGATTGAAATCAACAAAAGAGGAACCAAGAGGCTATCTGTGGTTAAGAGGGTAAAGATTCAATCTTCACCTTGACTAAGCTGAGGACTTTGATTTCCATTCACTTAACATTCTATCTACCCCTTGGATCTCTTCTTGTTTAAGAATAAGTTTGTTAAGACCTCTACTGATGGAATCTAGAAGAAGCCCAACATTTACAAAAAAACATGAATGAACTAACAATCACTATCCAGGACCCTTGATCTTTCAGATCATACTTATAAAAAAATTGCTGCTCAAGAAATACAATAATTTATTGCCTCTGTCTCTCTGGCAGACAGATGTGTATGCTTTTGAGCACAGTGGAATTTCTGATTTTGTAAACTTACATTGGTCATGCATCCTTGCCTCTATTGACTGCATTGTCAAATTACCCAGGTGATCTCAATCTAATTTGCCTCAACAGATAACTATGTTAACAAAAATACCCCCATGACTCCTCTAACTAAAGAGATAGGTTCAAAGGTCACTTACATTCTTGGTCAAGATGAGGACTCTTGCTTGTGGAGGTGAACATGTCATTTTGGTAAATAGCAGAACCTACAGTTCAACTAAACCAGCCCCATCAAGATCACCTGTCCCCATGCCCTGGTCCTCTTCCTCTTCACTGTCTGCATCTCCATCCACATCCTGGTTTGAGTCACCAAGTTTTTGCATAGTTTCTGCAAGAAGCCGGTCATCCCTCTCGCTCACCTGAACACATTTAATGCAAACTCTGGTTACAGAAATTCCTTGGCAAGAACAAAAACAAGGACACAGGTCAAACTTGTGCGTTTTTCTCAGCAGCTGAAATTGGGTAGTGGGAACTTATGATTGAGGTGTACCGCGCGAGGAGGCTCCTTCACAGTTAGCTTTCCTTTGTGCTTCTCAATTTCTTTCACACATGCTTTGATGGCTGAATCCAAGACTGATATGCCAAGTTCCTGCCCATGACACACTCCATTCTAACAAGTTCATAATAAACTCACTTAACGATGCTCCAGACCAACTAGCATGACACCTTGCCATATGTAGCCAATTCCTGTTAGCAAACATCCTTCAATAACCATGCAGACAATTTAATCTTAAATGCATTTCTCCTTGCAATCCTCAATCTACCCGAGTGTGGCTCCAAACATTCACAAGCTTAAGCAGGATTTAAGAGCTGCACACTCCACTGTCGATCAAATCTGGACATGCTATGACAGTCCCAAGTGTAGTTGACAGCTCAACAAAGGTTACTGAAAGATTCACACAGCCAAAAACAAGAGAAATCACCAGAACGTGTGGTCAGAACCACAAATATAATATCCACCAATGAGTGGAAAAACTAACCTTTTCAAGTGTCTGTGTTGTGAGAACATAAAGTGGTGGTGCCACAAGCTTGATCTTAACAGGGCACTCCTGTGTTCCTGCCTCTTCTGCCCTTCTCATTGCATCCTGTAATGAAAGAACAGCTTTCATGAGTGCACAAGGTGAAATTTCCTTCTAATTATTACACTTCCACTATAAACCCACATCTGCCAAAACAAAAGAGGCCTAATTTGTCTCTAAATTTTCAGCCAACAGGGGGCACATGGTCATACCATTCCTCAAATGGGAACAAGGTGCTTATACTAACTACTTGATCACTCACTGAGTACAGGTAACAGTTGAGAAAACGGCAATCCAACTTGAGAAATAATGATGATATATCCACACAGGAAACACTGCCACAGATTCTACACTTTATCTAGCAAACATCCCATAAGAATCCAACTTTGAACATTGATAACCAGCTCTCAGATGCTAGATGACAATTCAGTCTCCAATATATCCCCAACATGAGCACCCTGGAGTTATAAGCACACCTTAATGTGTAAGACCCCATCATATTGGAAGCACTTCAGTTCTATATCGGCCCTGATTTTCAAGGGCTGAGGAGTCATCCGCCTTTTGATATTTTTTATGAGGGCATCCTTCACCTCATCAGTCATTGCTGGTACTACCTTGATTGTCTGCACACATTCAAAGGTGAATGAAGCATGTCAACTGAGCAGACAAAGCTGTTTCATAGACCTGTGTAAAAAAAAATTACCATCAGGCTAAGTCTACTACCCTGCCAACATCAAGCTATCCTAAAGCCATTGCCCACCTCTTGTCCATCTGGACTTTCTTCTTTTACTTCCTTGGTGAGCCCACCAAGCACTGAATCTGGATCAGTAACTATTAATTTGAATGCCTGTGCACCGAGAAAAGACACACCCAATTGACATCAGGCAGAGAGACAACAGTATGATAAGCACAAACAAGGACTTCTGCATCCACTCTGATTACATTTTGCATGAGAGATACCAAGCTCTATGACTTAACACTGCTTAACCTCATTGTCCACCAAGCATTAGTGATAAAGAGAAGAAGCTTGAAGACTCCCTCCCCAGGTTTTACAATGCATAAAGAGCAACAAAAGAGTCACCTCAAATGCATGTCCATACTTTCTGTACAGAGGCCATCCCACATGTGTATAAAGATCCTGCCAACTCCAACCAAACCAAGTTCCCAATGAGACCATGAGATGGATTCTCCTACATATAAATCACTGTTAATGGTCTGGAGATGTTTGTGAAGCAGTATGCCTGCAACCACAAACAAATTGTGAGATTGACTCTAAAAGTCATACCTCCAGATCAGCCTCCATGGTTTCGGCAACATGGCGCATGATGGAGTGCACCAGCTTACTCTTGTTGTATCGCTCCTCACATACTGCAATATCTTCTTCTGACACACGTCGCTTGCTGAGATCAATGTAACCCTTCTCCTTGTCCACCCTGAGCACCATCACTGGCTCTTGCCGCCCTACCTTGATCAGACTGCTGATACTGCGAATGCGGCGCCGTGACAGCTCAGAAAGCAGAATCATGCCCTCAATATTGTTGTACTCCAGCAGAGCCACATAAGCACCCATCTCTGCAATGTTTTTCACCTGCCAACCATAAACCCCTTCCTTCATCAACTAGCCACAGCACCCTAACCTCCTTCCACGACTAAATCAAGCATCCTTGCACTAACCTGTACCACCAGAAGGATGATGCTGACATCAACATGGATATTCCCCAGGACTCGAGAGCCACCTCCGTTCGAATGATTTCCTTACATAGCAAGCCCCTGGAAGCTGGATCGACTTCTAAGCCTAAGGTGAGCATGCACATATCGCTGGGCTTTTGCGAAAGGTGACCCTGAATCCTAAACCCTTAGCTACTGGGTTGATGGCTAGCAGGAGTTGAAACAGAATCCGAGAGCAGCAGCAGAAGAGACACATACCGAGACCATGACTACGTCGTCCACCTCCGGGTACCGCACCTCATACATTCGACAGTCCGTGACCGTCATGATGGTTCCCCCTTGTGTACACCTACCGTCCTCTCCCTTTTCTAAAGCTCACGGCAGCAACAACAACAAAACTCCGGCCCAAAACTCCACCGGAAAAGCACTATGGTCAGCGTTGTCTTTACTTACAAGTCTGTACGTCGCTCAGGAGAAGACCGAGGTCACACCGCAGTGAAGAAGAATATCCTCAACAGGACGTGCGCCTTTCGTAGCGGACCAGAATTAGGGTTAGGGTTAGGGCTAGAGTTAGGGGATGCTACTGTGCATAGCCCCTTTGTGGGATCAGCACGCCACGTTGCGCACTGCGACTTTTGTTGGGAACCTCTACGAAAGGGAAGAGTCAAGGCGACGAAGAAGATGGTGTAACCGTGCCGACGGAGAAGAGGCCTTGGAATTGTGACAGAAGGAGGAGAGAAGAGACACACGAGGAGAGTGGGAGAAGAGATGGAGAAAATGGATTCGTGGCTGAAGGAGTTCCAAGAAGCTCTTCAATTGGCCGACGACATCGAGGCAGGGGTCCAGGAGCGCAATAATCTGCCGGCACACTCCAGTGAGGGCACGCGTATCGTGTCCGCCTCACGTCGTAAGCTCACCAGGTTCAATACGAAGCTCGATCGCCTCGAATCCCTTCTTCAAAACCCGCCTCTTCGGACAAGCCTGTAAGATGCCTCTTTTCCTTCCTTCTCTCACCTCAAGTTGCCAGGTTTCCACAGGGATTACACAAGATGTGCATTTCTTAGAAAGGTGTACGATAGTTCCTTCAGTTTGTTAGGCGTATGATGACACTCCAGCAAACTCGCAGTGTGTTAGGATTGGGCTGGACAATAGGTTCCTTTGTCCAGTCTATGTGCTGAGATCTCCATTAGGTCCTTATTATTGTCCAATTTTGTACAAGGACACATGATCAAGGAGTATGCTGTATTTTTTAAGATAGGCAGCAGGCCATAGTATTTTGCATTGAAACATCCTTTGACAGAAGCTTCCATTTATGGAGCCTTGCAGAAATGAGAAGGAGTTGTACAGGCGGCAAGATATGCTTCTCACAATTCGATTCAAGTCCAAACAGATGGCTGCATCTGTATCTTCCTCACAGGCTGCCAACAGGTACACCTTTTTTTTCCTATCTTTGGCAGTCAGTATGTTGTTGGTAGTCCATTCTGTGTAGGTGCTGAAAGAATATTGGATATCTGGCACTCTGTAATTTGGCTTGCTGTTGGAAAGAAGATATGGCCAGAGCCATGCTTTACTGATCATCCAGTGCTGAACTGCATCCTTGTGTTACGGCACTTGATCAGAGCAAATCTGCTGGAAGGTGGAATCACACCGGTAGAGACAAATCGGACACAAGGCTTGGAAAACAGTGGATTGATTGGTCTCCAACGGCAGATCATGAGAGGCATGTCTCTTACTAAGGCATATGTTTCTTACAGTTTGTGGAATCACTCTAGTGTCTGCAGCTTTGAGTTGTCTCAAATACTGTCACATGGTGATACTCTTCACTTGGGAGCACCTTTGTTGTTGATCTGGAATTTTCATGTTTCTGGGCTGTTTCCATGATAGAGGTTGTGAAATTGTGGGACTTCAGGCAAAAATTATTGTGGAACTTTGGAGCTTGTTTCCATATTGTATTTCCTTGCTCTAGAGTACTCTGAAAATGTCAGAGGGTTATTGAAAAATAGAAAAGTTTGAAGCTTTTGTGACCAAGGAGTTGTTTGGGGAGTACAGAGCAAGATGAGGACTTGGAAGGCCTCGAAAGCACTGTGCTCAGTACCAAGCATATTGCACTTGCTGTCAATGAAGAACTGGACCTTCATTCTCGCTTGCTGGTATGTACATCCATTTCTGAGTCATACATCCCATTGTTTTCACTGGCCATTTGACTTAACTGGAGAGTAAGCAGTGGAACATATAATGGTTTCCTGGACTTATTTCCTAGGTTACAACAAAATTGATGTAGTTCATGATATTGTGCAGAGTGACATGGACCAAGATGCAGATGTAACAAACAACAGGCTAAAGGTGGGCAAATTGTCTTTGCCCCATATTGTGAGTATGGTGTTGTTGTCATTTTGGATAATGAGATGGCACCAGGGGCAAAAATATGGGCCTTCTTGTGACACAGCTGTTTTATCTCAATCAATATGTGCTGCCTGATTCTGGATGCAATCTTTTCCTTTTGAAGTGAAGTAATCCTCCCAACCATAAGAGATAGCTGTTCTAGAGCCAAGCAGTCAGTTCAATCTGGAGTTTCTTGAGAAATTTGCAAAATGTTTCATTCTGTTTGCCATCATAATATCTCTTTAATCATGCCCCACTACCGTGACTGTCCCTGTTTCATATTGGTGTCCACTGGGACATCACTGGGACTTAATGAATGCTTGATGTGATGCTGTTAACCATCCATATTGCATTTGGTTGTTTCAGAGAGTGCTGTAACAACACTCCCTTCTTTTATCGTTTTTGTAAACAAGGATGGTAGTAGAGGGATTATGTTAATTAATGTCCTATGCGTTCTGGAATGCAGGCCACACAGAAGAAGCTTGGATTTCTCAACAAAAATTCAGGCCAGGGTTGGTCTCTCATGACCATGTGTATTCTGATGGTCGTCATTGTGGTCTTGGTCTTAGTTCTTTTCAAACTATTGTAGCAATGTCATTCTTACAACAACAATATGTGATCAGCAGTCTGATAAGATTGCAGAAACTGATCAATGTCTTGTTGTTTGAGGTTGTCAGGTTTTACCTGTGTTCTGTACATATTCAGGGATACTCCTAGGAGCATCAGGAGGACAGGAGAAAGAGCCTATCTGAATGCTTTGTATCAATAATTGTGTTGCTGGCAAAGAGATACACACAACTCAGTAACTTTATATTCTTATCATAGGTTTAATTTTGTTGTTGTGCACACTTGGATTTTGTGGCCTACTGGAAAGCTTATGTGACCTTGGAATCATGCCCACAGCATGCTTGGAAGGTGATTCTCACAGGGCAGTCACAAAGCATGAGAAGTTTAGTAGCTCCAGTGTCCTGAGAATCGTCTCCTAGAGACATTTGCTTTTTTGCTGGAAGTGTCTGACTCCCCTTCTGTGCAATGTGCAAGGGGCTTCATTGACCACTTCAGGGTGGTCTGTCATGTAACAGTGTAATGTGCAAGGGGCTTCATTGACCACTGTGGGGTGGTAGGTCAATGCAGTGCAAGGTTGGAGGTTGGTTTCTATTGGTTTAGGATTGGCAAGACACACAGTATAATATGTTACAATGTGGTTATAGGGAAAGAACAAGAGACTAGTAGAATCTTCTCTCTCTCTTGTACCTGGTTATGGTCCCTTGCTCAATCCATGGTGTATCACTGCAAAGAATACATACAGAGAATACAGTGTCTAGAGTTCATCTTGGAGTGCACTGGATTGAAGATTTTCTTTTGTTTTCTCCTTTGTTAAATCAATAATTTCCTTATTTCACCTTTCTTTGTTGCATTTTTTAATCAAAGAAAATTATCATAAATTGAAATATGTTGCCACAGGTTTCATGGTTTACCATTAAAATTCCAGTGTAATCATACATAGAATTTTTATGAAAATAATTTGCCAAAGTCACCACATTTCAAGAATTGTTTTTTTTCAGAAATTGTCATATTTATACAATAGGTCTTAAGAGGATGCCAAAATATAGAAGGATTCTCAAAAATTTCTACTTTCCTCTCTGACCTGTAGCCAAAATTGGCTAATTCCTTTTGTGCATGATTGCCAGTGGGCTGCATCACAATTACAACCACAAAAAAACAACAGAAAGGTGTGTAGATGCAGAACTTGAGTATTCAATTCAAATGAAATGAGATTGCAAGGTATGGAGAAGTAGGTCTCTTGCTTCTAACATCACAAGTTCAAAATGGACAAGCTCTGCAATGCAAACGTTCAAACATACATCATTTAGATACAAGATTCTTCAAGGAGTGACAACAAGCATGCGTTCAAAAACCTAGATAAAAACATGCACATTTATGGTAGAGGTGTAGAAACTGTAAAAGCATTCAGTGTGTAGAGAGCTTACCTTTTGGTTCTTGCGAAGACTTTTTTTCGACAAGCTGCAACTACCTCCTTTTTTGCACAGTATCTTCTAATGATTAAGAAACTAGTTCGTCACCCACTTCAAACTGTGAACCATGTTTTGATTGCTTTTCGATTGACCGCTTGTCGTCGCTTGAAGATAGCTTAAACTCCTCGATATACTCCAACAGTTTCTACCTGCAGCGTAAACTACGGCGTGGGTTTCCTTTAAGCACTTCACTACCTGGAAAGTTCTTTTTAGGGGTAGTTCTTTTTAGCACCCCAATTTGTCTTGCGTTCTGTGGGTCGAAAAAAATGAAAGGAGTTAGGTCGAAGAGTGTGGTAGGTCGCAGGAGCAAACTTTAACCCTAATTTTTGGTGGTTCTCTTGCAATGAACGAAGGATCCTTGAGAACACACCCTAGGAACTTCTTGTTCATCATCTTTCATAGCAGCCTGGATCTGCGAAAAGCCAATTTGTAGGAGCAACACATGATTGGCAAGTCTAGCACATTGCAGAAGCAGTAGCAACATACGCACACGAGGTAGTAGGGTTTGGAGAGCAAGAATGGTGAAACCCTCATTACCGGCAACAGATTTGTGTATACGCGCAGCAAAACGTGCACGACAAAGACTGCGAGGAAAATGAAGAGCGCCATAGGAGGAGGAGGAACCAAGGAAGATGAAGTTCGGGAGTGTCTTGAAAGCATTTTGTGCAAGCGGTTTGTTAGGTTCCGCAAGAGTTGGAGCGCTGCTGCTGCTGTTGCTGCTGTTGCCTTGGGTTGGGGGGGGAGAAAGGATCTAAAGGTCTCTGCTTTTCGTCTTTGTAAGAAGACGAAGAAGAAGAAGAAGAAGAAGAAGAAGAAAATTGCGGCGATGGGAGACGACGACGCAACAGTAATTGTTGTTTCGGAAAGGTTTGCTGGCGCCATGGAGAGTTTGATTCTACTGGCAGACACCATGCAACAGGCGGCAGCTCTGTTGTTCTTGGAGGACGAAGAAGGCGAAGAAGAAACCTCAAGAACCTCCTCCTCCTCTTTTTCATCATCCTCGTTCATGAGCGTTGTTCCTCTGGGAAACGTGGTATGTGACATCTCCCAATGTCTCTTGAAGCAACTCCTCCTGTCTGTCTGTCTGTCTATCTGTCAGAGAAATGAGCACAACAACATATGAAGCTCTTTAGTTTTAGAAGATAGAATCTGTCATTTGAAAAGCTCAAATGGGGAAGATTGTTGTTGAATTCCATGCAGCCGAATTGCCATAAGCAGCAAGAGAGTGGGGAAAAAGAAAGTGTAGTCTAGTGTTTTCTTTCTTTCTCTCTTCTTATGTTGCTCACACAGTCTCTATCCCTGCTGCTGAATTCTTTGGCATTGCAATTTTGTTTTTTAGGGTGTGGGAAAGTCAACAGTGCTCAATAGCCTTGTAGGTCAGTGATACCCAGTTCATGAGTATGGGTATGAGAAGTCATATGTAGTTGTTGGTCTATTTTGTTTGATTTCCTAGGGTCTTGTGTCATTGCGTTGGTCTCTCTCTTTCTCTGAGATTTCTGATTTCTGTTTGATTTGATTCTATGGGTGCACGCACAATGTTCATGAATCTAGGGTTTATGCTAAGGGATAAAAGAAAGAACTTGATTGTTGTGCTTACAATGTCCATTTATTATAGCTAACAAGAGAAAATGGTGCAACACGTGTACCCATTGTCATTGAAATGGAGCGGACATGCCTGGTAGCAATAGAGGGTTGTGTGTTGTCCTTGAGGGAAGGATGCAAACCATGTCTCCAAGTGCTATTCATTTGAGTGAGTGAGTTCATTTCATCAGGTTGAACTGAGAATCACAAGTGTTGTAAAAGCTGATGGGTGAATGTTCGTTGGTAAGTTTTGTATGCTTCTTTCTCCCCATCTCTTTTGGTTTTGCTAAGAGGAACAACAAAGAACAATAAAGAAGAAAGAAGAGCGGGTGAATCTTTCTTGTTTGTGCAGCAAGCAAGCAGGTGGTGATCTTGTAGCTGCAGCAGGGTAGAAGGGGGAAAAAGCTTATCATAATGCTCATGCAGAACTTGTTCTTTTTTGTTTAATGCAAAAGCAGATTCACAATGTAAGCCTGCAAAGAAATGGACTCTGATGGACAATGCCAGCAATCTCCTCACCAGCTTGCTCAGTGGTGGCAGCATGGGAAGCATGCCTATAGTTGAAGGAGCTGTTTCTGACCAATTTGGGAAGCCTCTGTTCTTTGCACTCTATGACTGGTTTCTTGAGGTAAAACCCTTATCTTTTGCCCTGTTTCTTTCTCTACAATTTTGCCACAATCCCTGCACATCTGCAATTTTTATGTCTGCAAACAAACTTGAGATTCAAAGGTCTCCTTGCAAATTTCTCACTTTTTCTGAAAGTCTGAAGATGGCGGTAATTTCATATGTATGTATGCAGCATGGACCAGTTTACAAGCTTGCATTTGGACCAAAAGCCTTTGTGGTGGTATCAGATCCAATTGTCACCCATCATATCCTCAGGGAGAATGCATTTGGATATGACAAGGCGTGTTTCAAGCTGTACGTTTTGCATACCCAATCCCAACAATCTCATTTCAAGGATGAAGAGCAATACGTACATGTGGTGGTTAGAAGTTTTTGTTGGACACTCTGAAAAAATATCTGCATGCATCTATGACTTGATTCATGTTCATTAGCAGAGAATTCTCTTATAAGTACAATATACCAATGCTACTTTACCATTTTTTCCCCTAAGAGCAACTCCATTACTGCTCAGTATGTGACCCTACAAATTAAAATTGGATGATGAAAAGTCAAAACATGCTGGTTTGGCTCAACAAAATGGTTTTGGACCTGCATTTTTGCACAGTTTGCTTAGGCTGGTGAAAGGCATAGCAAAGCCTAACATTTACTGTTGATTGGATGGATAGTTTGATTGATCCAAGTGGGTTGCTATTACCACTGGAGATGCTCTAAGATATGTATATTGGAAGAAATTTGCATCATGCAAGTGCATGACCCTTCTAACTGGGTGCTCATTTTTAGCCTGACTTTCTACTGCCTCCTTGTTTATGTATGTGTGCAGGTTCATGATTTTGCTGAAATAATGATTCTATATACTCCTGGTAGTAATACCAACAGCCTTGTGTTGAAACGTTTCGGCTTCTCGAGCATTGAAGTTGGCTCAAGACCTAGATCCTGATGGTAAGTCAAATCTTTTGCACTTTGCATGTTCTGGGTGGGTAAAGCAAAGTTTTTCTTATGTTATTGGGATATAAAAGTCCCACAGATGGGACAAGGATCTAGTCTTCATCCAGAGTAGATAGTTGTTTTGAGCTGCTTCTTTTGGTGCACTAATGCATCATCATCAAAAGGCCTTCCTACTGAACATGATGAATAGGAAGATTTGATATGGGATTTCTGCAGGAACAAGGACAATAGTGTGATAAGTAAAGTGGATCAGGCAACATATGATCAAAATAATTTAGCTGTTGTACAAACATTTCTCTCAGGGCAAGGTCCATCTGTTACATTTGAAATTCCTTAGGTTGCATTGATTGGCAACAATCTTTTCTTTTTCATGGAAACTGAGTCAGTAGATGGATGGTAGATGATAGATTTCCTTACTTTTGCTTGTTGCATTTATTTCAGCCTTCAGTGTAGGTTACTACCTTTATTACTATGACTGATTAAGCACCTGTCTGTCATGGGGGATTCGCACTGTTTTTTTGAGGTTGTGACATCTGATTTACTATGCATTGATAGAGAGAGACCTCAATTCAGGTTTCCAGGCCCTACACCTATTAGAGAATATGATATGTTATGTTGTTTTGTAACATTTCTTTCCTTGAGTTGTCTTGAGTTTACTTTATCATTTTGCATCCATCCGCCTCTTGCAGGCAGTAAGAGATGTTCACCATTCTGCAACTAGTGAGTTCCCCTGGTCACCAGAAAAAGAAGAGTGCCCACAACTGGGCAGAACAATGCTTCATACTTAAAATACTATGAAAAAGTGGGTTATTTTTTTGACCATTGCCCTCTGTGGTGGCTGTTTGCTTCAGCTGGGAAGAAAAAGAAGGCATGTCAGCAAATCTGTACTGACATTTTGCTGTTATTTGAATTTATAAGGAACTGCCAGTTCTGGGCATTAAGAGTTTGGGAAATAGAAAACCATTGGTTTCAATTCTTTAAAAAAAATTAGAATCCGAGAATTGTTGTCCTGGTTATTTCAACAACCTTGAGGAGTGGATGGTTTTTAGGAATGAACTAGTAAAGAACCGATAGTTTAATAAATTTCCAGTGACAATGATAATTGGAACTGGTTTATGTAGACTAGAGGTAAGGGTTTTTTCTGTACTGAGACAATTACAGCATGGTCGTTGACCGTAACAATTACAGACGGTCGTTTGGTTAACAGTTATGCGCCAGAATGACCATTTTTGACAACAATGCTTTGGAATATTGGAAGTTCGGGCAATTTTTTTTTCCGTCGTTCTTTGACGATGGCGGCAGCTTCCTTGAGCGATGGACATGAGGTTTGTTGCATTGTCTTCTTCTTCCTTGAGGTCTAGAAAATGAATCAGCCCTGTATTTATGCTACAATGGCCTGTCTCTTCCTCCTCCCTATCGCAATACCGTTGGTTCTTCGATTTGTTCGCTTAATGCGAGCATCAAGGGCAACATGCCCAACAAACTCTTGACACCAACAAATGGTCGTTGTCAAGGTGTGTAGGGTTTGAAGTTGGAAGTGGAGGAGGAGCTTTTCGTAGCAATCTTCATCATCATTACTCTCGACCTCGAGCTTCTTCCCAGGTTTCTAAGGCCACGGTTGTTGCCTTTGATCCCCCACAACTGTGACAGGTGGAAGGTTTCACTCCCAAAACACCGCATAGTTTACAAATGGATGAGGAGGAGAAGGGTCATCATCATCCCGGGATGTTGGAAACAAGGGATCGAGTTTTCAGGTTTGTGGAGAAATCAAACGGGGTAGCAGCAACAGCATCTCCTCATGCTCTTGATTGTCTTTCATTTTCCAATACCGCCACAGAATGTGCATCTGTGGAGCCTCCCCGTTTGGCAACTATTCAGACACAATACAATATGTTTCTGGAACCCTGTGTAATCAAGGCTTTAACAAGTGAGCAGCTTGAATGTTGTGTTTTTGTTTTTCTTTGTTGTTTTGAGTTTGTTCCAGTTTCCACCTGTCTACTTGACTTCAAAGTGTTTCCATGGTTTCTTTTAGGCACTTGTTGTTGAACTCTTGTGTTCTTTCTGCATTGTTCTTTCTATTACAACATGTTGAATGCCTACTGTCTGTCATCACTGAAGACCCATTGAATGAATGAATATGTCTTCAATTGGTCAAGAGAAATAAAGGTCATGTAATATTGTTGTTTTGCTCTTCATGTTACAACTGTTAAATGCCTACTGAAGATCCATTTACTAAATGCAGTCTTAAATGAGTCAAGAGAAGGAAAGACCCATTCTTGTTTGTCATGTAATATTGGCATGACCTTATGTGTGGGATTCTTTGTGTTGCATTGCATGCAGTTGCTTTGCTCTTCCTGTTACAACTTCTGAATTCTTACTCTCTGTCACCATCAAAGATCCATTGACTGAATGGGTTTCCAATGGGTTGAGAGAAAGAAAGACCCATTCTTGTTTTGTCATATAATATTGGCATGGCCTTATGTGGGATTCTTTGTGTTGCATTGTTTGCATACAATTTCGTTACAGTGGAGATCCCTACCTTTTGCTTTGTGTGGAAACTGCAGCAATCTTGGCAGCTACTAGGGTGAGCTCTGAGGTGGTGGCTGCAAGCTTGTTACATGATGTTGTTGATGATTCTAATTGAGTCACCAATTTCTGCAGGATTCACTTGGAGATGACATTGTTGATTTGGTTCTAGGGGTAAGCAAATTATACCTTGCTTGAAAGGAGTTGATACCTCCTTTGCAGTCTGGGAATATAGGAATTGGTACATTCTATGCTTTCCAGTAGTGATGAATCTACCAAAAGAAACTACCCAGTTTGATGTTTTTTCATAAATTTGTCATTAAAAGCTTCTGGTGGTTGCGGTTTCATTTGCAACTAAGCCAACCAGCATGCTGCCACTCATGGGCAAATGTAATGCGTATTAGGTTGCCTTGGATGAGGTTGGTGACAATGAGTTCTTCAAGTACTTTGCAACCATCCCAGGAAGGGTACTGCAATAAAAAGGACTATCATATGAACCACATAAAAAAAACAGTCTGTCAATGATGTCTAGGCACATTTTGTGTGAGGATGTGGGGTACAATATTCACACCTCTATGTTGACACAAAATAGTTCAGTCAGTCAGTCAGTCAGTCAGAAAGGTGAAAATCTGACTGCCAACCAGTATTTCCACGTACTTACGAACCTAATTAGCTTACTACACATCAATTTTTTTGCTGAAGGGAATGATGAAAGAGGAGCCAGAATCGTACCAGCGAATGCTTCACAATCTTGTTTTCAAAGGACAGCAAGTTTACAAGTGGCTTACTTGGCCTGACAAGGCTTGTCCTCATCATCCTCATGCAGGGTCTTATCATTATATGAAAATGGGCAAAGGATGAAATGGGAAATAAAAAGTCCTTAATAATGTTTTCTCAGAACTATCAAAGAGTAAAAACTGTAATAGCTGTTGGTTATCCTGGCATGTCAGTGATCCCTCTCTTGTTAATGGGTATTGTGACAAAAGGGAAGTTATCAGCAATTTTCATAGAGTAATCAGCAAGTACAGAGACTGTTGATTGAAGGACTGAAGCTGATTTTTTATTTTTTGGGGTGGTGTTGGGGCATGCAACAGAGCAACAATGAGAAACTGCTTGAGAATTCGTTTTTGCATATGCTAGGTATCCTATAGTTGTCAAGTGAAATGGGAAGTACACGGTGATGATGATTGTTGAGTGCCAAATTCATGCCACTTGATATGCATGACTTATGGAATATGTCCCATGTGATTGAGTCATCCATGAGCACCATTTCCAATAGCTTTTTACACCCCTTTTTAATAACATATAATATGGTGTGATGACTGGATGTGAGAGCAGAAAAGGGCTCTCACTCATAAGTAACTTTGTAAATTGGCTCCCAAGTACAAGCATACTGGTGTTCCTCCACATACCCCTGTTTCTTTTATTCATCACCACAAAAAGTCATTTCTAGGTCTTCTAAAATATCAGCTTTACAAGTTGGTATGTCCACAATCTTTTGAGTTCATCTAGTTCATGCCAAGAAAAATGGGTTGGGCTGGAGGGATTTGTTTGGGGTGAGCAAGGTTATTCTATGAGTTTATTTGTATAGAATTGTAGTTGAAGTTGGTAGAATTGTCAAAGATATGTATTGACATAAAATGTTGTGCTGCCCACAGGCAATTGATTGGAGAAGGTTACATCTGTTTTTTTTGGAATGGACACAGGTGGTTTGTAGATTAAAAAGTATGGTAATCATGAAAGCAATATATTTCCAGTGGTGCACCAGATTTAGTGGTTCTGCAATTACAAGTGTTGGTGAGAAATTCTATTGAGCTAAGTATATCCATCAGAAGGGGTGTATAAACATCTTTGGTTTTTCTTACCCTTAAATGTATGATGGTGTTGTTGACCATGCTGAAATTCGTTTGTGGTCTTTGCTTTGGTGAAATTGCAATCTCATATTCGTTTTGCAATTGTGTCTTTCTGTCAAGGTTGGGTTTTCTCTCTGCATGTATGGTCTGATTGATTGCTGATACTATGTGAGGTCCAAAGTATTATTTATAACATTGTTGTCAAATGTTTCTCAATTCTGTTCAGACTTGACTTCAATTATAGGTATAAATTCTTAGTACTATGAAAATTTTATTCTATGGCTAGTTTCATTTCCTGGCCTCCATATGCATAATGTAGTGTGATCATTGTCAAGTAGTGAAATGCCAAGAATAAAACTCTGTACATAGCTCTCTAGTTGATTCCAGTGGGTCTAATGTTGGTTTGTTGTTCTATGTAGATGGCCGATGTGATGAATGTGTTTCTTTGGGGAGGGTGCAGTGGGTTGTGAAGGGTGCTCTTGATGTGGATAGTTTGATTGGAGCGAACCCGTCTCTTGAGGGTGGAGAAGATGAGGTAGCTGATGACCAAGCAACTAAAGTTGTTGACATTGTTGACACTTCCAAACTACAGTTTTGGGTCTCCATTTAATAAATGTTTTTATCCTCACTATAATTGTTTTCAAACACTTCCTTGTTTCTTTCTGACTGTGATGTGGAGTTAGGCAATACTGAATTTTTGGTACTGTTTTGGTTACCAGGAGCAACTGACATATGACAAGAAAGGGTTCATGGCATACATTAAGAAGTATTTGAAAACTCTGACTCCGCTTGTGCCTGAGGAGTGCCAAGTAACCTTCAAGAAGGATGTTGAAGGTGCAGTGAAGTTCTTGCTCTCCAAGTTGAGCAACTTCCAATTGTATGTCTGGGGTTATATTCTGCCTCTATTTATGGTTTTCACAGGGTTTATCTGTTTTATCTATTTGACTAGCATCGTTTGTGAAAATATTGAGTATAGGTTGTATCTCTGAGCATTGCGCATTTTTGTTGGTGGCAATCTTTGATGCTAGGTTGAAGGTGCCAAAAGATGCTTGTTCTCCCAACAGTTGTTTGTTGTGCTGATATCTATGTGTTATGTGCAGTTTTGTTGATGAGAACATGAAAGATGATTCTTCAACTATCTTTGCTTATTACAAAGAAGGAAAAACAGATCCCACATTCCTTTACTTTGTTGATGTTTTGAAGGAAGTCGAGGGTTGATGTATTAGCTTTCACACAATTTGAGAAGTTGCAACAATCAGTGGGTTTCTAAAGTGTAGGAAATTATCATTGGGAATGGGGGTACTTGATTTGATATCTAGAGTTTTGGAATACTTGGACTGAAGCCTAGTGTTTTCTGCCCTGTTATTCCTGCTTCTGACTTTGAAGAGTCCAGGGTAAGTTGGCACCATTTTCTTAATGTATGGTTGGTTCCCTTTCCATGTAGAATTTATTTTGTCTTTATGGGTTTAGTCTTTGCATAGTGAGTTCCAGCCTTTTTTGCTTCACTGCTTCACCACTCTGGGCACATTCTATAGGAATCCTTTTCTACAATAAAGTAAATGAAGCTAGGGGTGCAAAAAGCCAATTTGGTGGATTAAAAAATCTTCAGTTGCTCCAAAAGATTGTTCTTTAGGAAATAGCCCATTTCTTGCAGCTTCTGGGAAGTATGGATTTATGCTTCAGACCTATCTATCCTCTTGAAGCTCTTGAAGAGGTGAAATAATATGTGGGAAGAATTCCAATGCATGAATTGACTTTTGGTTTATGAATTTTATTTTGGGTTGAGGGTGCATTTGGTTACTCATGCTGGTGAGCTATCAATGTCAGGAGGAGTGAAATAAAGAATTTGAAAGATAGCCAATCTATTCAGAGTTAGGGTTCCAGGAAAGTGCTATCATGTCCATTATCAACACCACAGCAGTTGGGACCTGACATGATATTTTCTTGCATGAATGATTGAAGTACCTGTTTTACAAGACTTTGTTTTATCAGAAATTGATGATTGGGTGTGAAAGACTTTAACTTTCAATGCATTAATATTTGTTGTTTCATCACACTACAGAGTGCATATGAGCTTATTAAAACTGGTGAAATGGGTACATATGGCTTGGAAACTAGAGGGTTTAAGACCATTTTTTATGAGTTTAAAGTTTATATCTAATTCTCATTGTTTTTTATCCATTTCACCATTACAGAATTTGGTATTTAGCAATTGCCAGTTTTTGTCAAAGCAATTTAGGAGCTGAATTTCTTGGCATCTGTTTGCATTTGTTCCATTAAGTTTGTGGTGTGTGTATATACAGGCTTGCTTAGTTTGAAGTGTTTATATCAAGAGTTATATATAGATTGTCTGCAAAGTGCTAGGGGAAATGGTTCTATACATAATGCAAGTAATCGTGGCTTCTAGAGTAGTAATGAAAAGGAGATTGATGTGAAAAACTAAGATGGCTAGTGGGGTCAGAATGGTAGAGAGTTGCTAGTAATCCGTCTTGTTTTAATCTTTTTGTGGGTATGGTCACATTGATAGAATATTGCTAGAAAGTTGGTAATGACCCATTGTTCACTGGACTGGCAAGCTTGTATCATCTTCTTTCTGGTTTTCATGCAATGATCAGTGGAGGGTATCAAACTCCTTGCAACTGTTTATTCAATCTCTAGTAAGTATTTGGTTCCTTTTCTGATTCATCTTTTGCAAGTACCTATCTATTTGGGTTCTTCCAAAGTAGTGTACTAACAGTTGTGCATTTGGTGTCCCTAAATCTAATTCCCTGCTGAAACCTATGTTTTTTACTACTTGGAAGCTTGAAACACAATAGGTGAAACTGCAGAACCTAACACCTCTTGTACTTGATGTAGGCTCTCCCATTTTCTGGGAAGCTTTGATTTCGTTATTCTTCATTTCATGAAGTTGATCTCCTACAGTTATCAGTCACCAACAAATCAATTAAATTTCTTGAAGGAATTTTTGTATGATGTCCAGGTAAATTGTAGTGTTCTTATCTCAGACAAAGTCAAGCCACCAAGGGCATTGTAGAGTTGATATTCGGCCAATTCCCTTAGTGTATCTAGTGGTATTCAGATGTGCACAATCCCATATTGTTTTGAACATTTGGATCCCACAATGGAATGTATGTATAACTTTTAGTTGTGGTGCTAAATGCAAAAGGTAGTTGTGCCTAGTTGTAGAACACAGTAGGAAAGGATAAACTTCTATAGCTGGATTTGCTAGCTATCAAACGGAAAATATGTGTGTGCACTTTGAGGACCATTGAACGTATGCATCTCCCTACTATGGTGAGTGCCAGCCTAGATTCTCTTCTTTAATTTGTGTGCAAATAGTTCATGTTGCAAAAAATGTGTTTAATTGCTTGGTTCATATGGCACTTTTGGCTTTCCACTCATTGTATGTTCTACACATTTTTGCTTGGGATTCTTGGGTGAAAGCATATTAAGGGTGAACCACTTTTGTTCAATAAAGGTGATGTATAACAAGTATTATAGTACATATTAAGCTAAAATCTTGATGGCATCCTTTGGCTAACCTAAACACAAGCAAAAAAATTTAAAATTCGCACAACTACGTTTTGGAACTCAAAGTTCACTTTGAATCAAAATTAATCTTGATCCAATGTTTAGATGAGGAGGATTGAATAAATCAATGTACACACAATACATAACTTACAATTTTTCAATAGCCATAGGGCCTCATGTTTGTGATTCATGAAACATTACCAAACAAAAGGAATTTGAAAAAATAATGCAATGCCCATAAAATCTCCTTCTCTTTGATATGGTATTAGTTTTTTCCTAAAAGGAAGATATTATTATGCATTCATTATTTTAAAAATGCAAAAAAACACATTTTTTGAATGGAATTTCATCCAAAAAAATTTAATTTGTAAATTGTTCTAGATTTAATTGATGTATATCAATATCATATATCATTAAAAAATTCACCCAAGAATTCCATCAACAACCCTACTTTTAAAATAAATTTTCAAACTTTGTGATGTGTATTATTTGGTCACAAATATACTCCATACATTCAAATTTTTTAGTGTTTCTTGGAATTTTCAAAATAATTAATTAGAACAAGTCTAAAGCTAATCAAATATACTTTTAAAAAATAAAAATAATCCAAGATGTGATGTCTATACCTTACCAAAAAAATTTATTGCAAAAATATTATACTTGTGACTATAATTTTTGGGGGATTTAATGTGTTTTCACCCTCTTGAGTTTGGATATTATATATTCTTTTTGCTTATAATGTGCTATTGTTTGCTAGAGAAACATCTATTAATTTCATGTTAATAGCATAATGGATTTGTTTGTTTCAATGCAGTTCCATCCATTGAACACTTCATGGTAGATTGATAAGCAAATAACCATTGGAAACAATGTGCTCCTTCTTAGGTGCAAGCGATAACATCGGAGGAGATATGGGGTCCTATAGAAGAGGGGCTATTGCTTGCAATGACAGTTAATTCGCACACATGGATTGATGCCCCTTCAAAGTCTTTGCCACAAATCAAAGATTTCAATATTTGTGTAGCTGGTGGTGAGCCTTGTGTATTTCCTTCATGAAGTCATGTTGGGCAATGTCCAATGTTGTTTAATAGATTTAGGAAAATTCTTATCATGTTTGTTGAGTGTACTATCACATTCGCACCTATACATCCATTTAGCAACCTACTATAGATTTCGATTGATATAATCTATTTGGAGATTCCAAGGCAAAAACACTAAACACAAATCTTGCTTTGATAAGAAAAACTCTAATTTGTTTCAAACCACACCTAGAGGACTAATTTAACTTTGCATTTGAGATATGGAATTCATTTAGCTACAAAGAAAACCAAAAAGATGATCACTACCTACTCCGAATTTGGAACAAACTTACTAATTGGAATCTAGGAGATGAATACAAGTCAAGTTCATACTTGCATATTTTGGCTAATAGTGTTAAACTTGCCAATTTTTAAGCCCTTTGCATTCTAAGATGATGCAAAATCCAAAAATTGCAAAAGAAGCCATTAAAAATATGGTTAAAATTAAAGAATGATTTACAATATGTGCCACCACCAATAAAATCTTTGTCCCATATAATTGCAAGTGTGTATACACTCATAACTAAGTATCTATATGAATGTTGAATGTTGTGTTTAAATGAATCAATTATGAATTATACTTTCCAAATAGGGTATTTCAACATAAATAGGACCAAAACCTCTTGTTTGTAGGTTAACAAAATTTCAAACATTGCAAAGAAACCTTGAATTCTAAAAGAAAGATAAAACCTCTTTTAATGAAGGATTGAACATGTTTTCTAACCTAAAAGTTTGAATGTAAACTAAGCTTGATCATAAACAAGTGAATGTTACCTTTCAAAATTCTTATTCAGCTTGTGTGTTCCTTCAGTTCTAGAGATGGATTTTCAAATGTTCAAAAAGTTGTGTACGTCAAAAAATCGAAAAGGCAACATTTACCAATCCAATGCCTCAACATGTTTGGTATGCCTCATTTGAAATGCTCCCCCCTAAGAAACTTTAGGTTGTTGCTATATGCCTTCACAAACATTTCTTGAATTCCCCAATCCACATCCTTTGGCATTCATTGCTTTCCAATGCCATTTAAAGCACTTTCCATTCAACTATGGTTTGTAACAAAGACCACCACAAGGTACTAATCTATCCAAGTTTTTTAAAGATCTACAAGTTATTCCACTTATCAATCTTTTGAATAGACTCTTTTGAATCCCATTTTTCTGGATCTCAGAAAGGGGGATCTTCCTTGCATAATACCTTTAGTGACACATTGTTCAAAAATTTTGAAAAATTTTGTTCAATAACTAAAACATCTGGAAGAACTAATACTAGAATGCCCTCCATTATAAATTTCAATAATTGGAAACAAACAAAAAACTAATGAAGTATGTGATGAAAGAATGACATTTATTAACAAAGAAAATTTGAGCTCAAAGTTTTCTTGATGTTTCTATTTCTTGGCATGTAATAGTCAGTTTTTGATTTATTAATAGGTTTCTTCATATTGAAGAATTTCTAACCATAATTTTTCAAATGCAATGTTCTTGAAATTTTGAACTTAGACCCACTTTTTCCTAAGAATGTTAGCTACAGCTGTAGATTTTACAATCCACATTTTATATCCTTAGCTAGCCATATGTAGATGTTCATAGAAATTGTTGATAATGGGATTGGTTGTGTGGATTTGATAGGCAATTTTGAAAATTGATATTCTTTATGTGTTTACACAACTAGAATTCCTTCTTTTTTTTACCAAATGTTTTTGTCAAAAAAGACCCATTTTGGACAAGTTGTTTTGAACCTATCCATTGTGACTTGGCCATGTACTTTTTTACCAAGCCTAAGTTGGCATTTTCGACTAGTACTTTTGACTAGTCAATATAATAGTCAAATGATTTTTTGACTAGTCAAACACCATTTTGACTAGGCAAATGCCATGTGGCATTTAGACAATGGCCACCCAAGTTAAGCCACATGGCATCTAAACATTGGCCATTTAATTTATGCCACATGGCATTTAAACATTGGCCATCTAGGCTATGTCACATGGCATTTAAACATTGGCCACTAGGATATGCCACGTGGATAGAACCTAAACAACCAAAGTTAGACCTAAAATTAAATACCTACTCCTAAAGTCCATATATTTAGGAACTTACAACCTAAACTCCTAGGTCTAGGAACCTATAACTAGTAATTAGGTATAAAGCCTAAAGTAGGTTAATGCAACCTAATATATGACCTTTACTATGCTTAAATGTACACCACCTAAATTAAGCCTACACCTAGATGACCTAGGTAAAAAAATCTTATTTCATTTTTGAATTTGGCCTCTAAGGTTGAGCCTTTTCAATTAGCTCATCCAAAGTGGCCTTCCTTTTAAAAATATTTCTTATGTTATGGATGCTTATGGCACATCTATTTATATTGCCCATCATTTGGAAATGATGACAAATAATATGGGATAAATTTTTAGGAGGGAGAAACATTTTCATGTCCACACAACACTAGAACTTTTTAGTTCACACAACATTATTCTTACATAACTATGTAAAATACATAAATTAAGCAAATAAATAAATAAAGAGGTAGGTAAATATGTATGTTAATTAAATTTTAAAAAACTTGTAATAGTTAATATTTAATTATTTATTGATAATTAACAATTACAACCCTATTATAAATACTTGAATTATATAAAATATCAAGATAGTTATAATGTACTATATTGTTGATTGATAATTACAACCAAATTATAACTAATCCTTACAAATTTGACCTAATTCATTATATATTATCAACAATGTATTTGTAATAATTAATATTTAACTATTTAATTACACATTCATTAGTGTATTTTAAGTAAATAACTAGTTAACCAACTAGTAATTTATCATAGGTATATAAATGGCCTACCCTAGCCTATATAACTATATTACCTATAGGTTAAAATATAGGTAAATAGGTGGAGTATAGGTAGGGTATGTATAAATAAATACACCTACATATAAGTCAATTGTATTTAAGTTATTTAACCACATACTCATATTACATAAGTTAAATAGGTGGCTAATTTAACCTAGGAAAATTAATTATGACAAAATCAATGATTGGTAAAATAATGTTTAAACCAACCATAATTAAAGTAGTTATGTCAAAATTAATGATTATTAAAATAATAATGAAAAAACCAACCAAAAATTTAAAACAATTATGGCAAAATAACCATGACTAAACTAATTATGGTTCAATTAACCATATCTAAATAAATATGGTGAAACTAACCATGAATAAAATAAATAAAGCCAAACTAACCAATGAATAAATATGGTTGAACTAACCTTAAGTAAAGTAAATATGCCCAAATTAACCGCTAAATTAGAAATAGTTAAATTAATTAATGAATAAATATTGTATAACTAAACTAAAAATGATTGAACTAACCATGAATAAATAAATATTGCCAAACTTACTAAGGAATAAATAATCTATGGTTAAACCAATTGTGGCTAAACTAGAAATCGCTAAATTAACCATGAATAAAGTTAATATAGCTAAACTAACCAATGAATTTTTAAAAATATGGCTAAACCAATTGTGCATAAACTAATTATGTTTAAAATAAATATAAATGAAGTGATTATGGTAAAAATCAAAATGGTTAAAATAATTATGACAAAATTAACCATGGCGAAACTAGAAATGGTTAAACTAACCATGAGGAAATAAATATGGTTAAACTAACCATTAATAAAGTTAATATGGCTAAACTAACTAATGAATCAAATTTTATGGCAAAACCAATTAAGCAAAAATTAATTATGGCTAAAATTAACATGAAAGAAATAATTATGGAAAAATTAACCATGGTTAAATTAGAAATGGTTAAACTAACCATGAGTAAATAAATATGGCTAAACTAACCATTAATAAAGCTAATATGATTAAACTAACTAGTGAATAAATATTTTATGGCAAAACCAATTATGTAGAAATTAATTATGACTAAAATAAACATGAATGAAATAATTATGGTTAAAATAATTATGACAAACCAACCATGGTTAAAGTACTAACCATGAGTAAAATGAATTTGGCTAAAATAAACATGATTGAAAAATCATGGCTAAAATGAAGATGTTTAAAATAATTATGGCAAAACCAACCATGGCTAAATTAACAATAGTTTTAAACTAAATATGGGTCTATTGATTATGGTTAAATTTAATAAGGTAAAATAATAATGTGTTAAAAATAAATATAGCTAATTTAGTTATGCTTGTAGTGATTGTGGTTAAATTCATTATGGGAAAACCAATAATGGCCCAACTAGTAATGGTTAAATTAATTATGCTAAATTAATTATCATGGCTAAACTTGCTAAGACTAAACTAACTATTGTTAAATTGATAATGGTTAGATTCGTTTTAATTTTAATTAGTTTTTTAATAGGTAGTTGAACCATAATTAATTTCAATATAATCAATTTAACCATAGTTAAATAAATAATATATATAATTTAATCATAATTAATTTTTTCATGATTCATTTAATTATGACTAACTAACTTTTACATTTTTTCAACTTATTTCTAATTGGTCAAACATAGTCAAAATGTTAAATGTACTCCCAAGATACCTAACTAGTATTAGAATTTGTAATTGGCCCTTTTGATTAGGCCATTGGCCACTTTGACTAGGTCAATTTAGTTAGCCCTATTGATTGAATATAATATGTGTCATTATTGACTAAGGCACTTGCTAATTTGATTAGATTGGGTGGTTTTATTGACTAGGCCACTAACCAATCTAATTAAGTGGTATTTTTGAGTTCAATTTGACTATATGACAAATTTGATTAATTATCAAATTGGTCATTCTAATCAAATTGATTAGTCAAAAAATACCCATTCAAGCCCTTGGCCTCTAGTCAAAAATATATGTCCTCTAATAAAAAAAATCCATTTAGTCAATTTGGTTAGTTTGAAAAAATAGGAATTTTGGTAATGTTAACCTCCTTTTTATAGAATCTATGGGAATACACATATGTTGTATATATGTTTGTTCATCTATTGGAATTTGTAAATAAGAATATTGCTCGTGGGTTGTGCATTTAGTGGATGTAGTGAGGAGCCTTTGATAAATCGGGACAAAAATTTGAAGCCAACAAATCAACACAGACACCTCTGGGAGCTTTGGAAAGGTATTCGTAAGGTATTAAAGGTCAGACTATATGTTAGCTTTGAAATCTATGGAACCTTTCTTGTCATGTGTGCATTATGTGGGCTTATACATGTTTGTATGATTTTTACTAATGTACATCTATTTATAATTATTTCAATTATGTTTTTGTAACCAAAAGAGAGGGTGCCGAGACAAATCAACAATTATAACTACCAGCATGGGCATGAACAGAATGGTTTCTCTGCTAATCTTCTCAGACAAACCACAAATCACTAACCCTTTCCCGCTAAACTCAACACAAAATGTGCCTACTTGCATACACAAATCCTTGAACTGAAACAGTTCATGTATCCACAAATTGGCAGAGCAAACAATTAGAAATCACAGCTCACACCTTAGCTTTCATGAAAATTTCGAGAGAGCACAAGCTTTTTGGCTTCCTTGTATTCATCAAAGATCAGACACTTATGAAAGTCTAACCCTTACAACACTGCTTGGCCAAGTTGCTGGCGCAGCGGAAGAAATTGCAACCACCTAGCCAAGTTCTCAAAACAACTCTCTACATAG
>Ga0116227_10000907_pt1 | contig 62422 bp, 60 predicted proteins | sample S1TSphgellanicum_FD_89693 | JGI IMG/M metagenome (GOLD analysis project Ga0116227, IMG submission 89693) | Host-associated microbial communities from peat moss isolated from Minnesota, USA - S1T2_Fb - Sphagnum magellanicum MG | ecosystem: Host-associated > Plants > Peat moss > Unclassified... | reverse complement strand
TTGTTCATTATGCATCTAAAGGTAGATAAGGGATATAACTGCATTTCAAGTTCCACCCTTTGCAAACCGACCCCCCATTTTCATTGTTGACTTGTTACTGATTATTGGAAGTTGATCAAAATCATTATCATCAACTTATGATAATAAAACTCTAGCTTTGAAAAATTCAAATGCAACTTACATCAACTTGTTCCGTCTCTATTTCCACTCTTTCATATTCTTGGTGTTTGCTATTGAAATTTGAAGAGTATACATCTATATAATTGCCATTTATACCTACCTATTTTGAGGCTAACTAATTAATACCTGCCTTCCGATATGGACATGAAAAGGCACTGCTTCGAGCTGCCACCCCAGACCTTAATGTCATGAGAAGGTCTTAACCCTTCAAGCCCATTACAGTGGGTGCTTAGCATAGCTCATGCTAATGGGCTCACCTGGTCCCTTATCCAACATAATAGACAAGGGCTTGACCATTCCATTGTAAGCGAGGGATGTTGATGCGGAAATTGAAAATGACATTGGAATTTTTTGGAATCCAATTTATTGGTGTAACACAGAACTATGCAAATAATTTCATGACCAGATAGGGGTAGATACACCTATCACTGGACAGTTTGTCAGATGTTTCTCAATTCTTCTCCATTTGCTGTGATTTAAAATTTATAAGAGCTCCTTCTCAAGCTTTACAAATTATATTGGACATGCAAAGCCAAAGGAGCAGCCAAAAAAGAGCAGGAAAGAAAATAGCCTCAACAGTTTTTTTTTGAAGTGATGGACCAATCCAATTCAATCATTGCAAAAAAAAAAAAACAACTTCGTAGGCACCTCATCTAATTAACACCAAGGACAATATAGTGAGTGGGTTTGGTAACTTTTTGCATAAAATCCCCAACTACTTGGGTGCGGAAAGTACAGATACTCATGGAAACCTGCCCTAATACTGAGAAATTTCACACTGCCCCCAAAGAAGTCTAAGCATTTAAATATAAGTATAGTTTTCTGTTTTGCCCCTTTCAAGACAGCATGCCTCACCTAGGCCCCTTATTTCAGGAACGCCCCGCCCTGGGGCTTACCCTACACAGATTCAATTTGTCATTACTGGTGTTCCATTGTATATATTGGAAAACATTCCCACCAAAATCAAATTTCACTAATCAAAACTTAATGTTAGCAGATCTTGCACGAGCAAGTTTGGACAAAGTTGTATCCAACAGATCAAATAGTGTTTGGATCAAACATTTCAAACACGTAATTTGAAAATCAGACCCCTCATGTACAAAAAATGTGGATACTACTTCATTTCAATTTAGTGATATTATGAATATGTGTCAATCTTCATGTGATCAAAATAATATATAGGCCAGCCTTTTTTTGGGTGCAAATTTTTCAATGTTTTTTGCAAAACAAATCACCAATTTTTTTATTCTTAAAAATTCGCCAAAATTACACATCTGGTTCAGTTAGGTAGCCAAAAAATAGATAATGATGTTTATATTTTTTTCTTTCATATCTGTAATAGCCTAAAATGGTTAAATTGGCTTACCTTGGCTTACCTTGATCTTCACCTTGGCTACATCACAAAATTGAAAGAGGAAACACTGATGTAGACACCTTGGAATAAATTTTCGAATTATGCACACCATTTTAGCAAATTCATTTTCAAATCAACATCGGATGGCTAGATCTTGCCCAATTTCTATCATCGTTTGTGCTTAAATGTCCAATTTCAAGTTTCATGTGCAAATGTTAGCACAGATATATAGTGGCATCTAATATCACCCATTTGATTTTGGTTGTTGGCATGTGACATGCTATCAATATCATGCACTAAGATTCAAAATTCACCATATAATATACTTTTAAACCAATTGTGCTGAACCATCCAATCTTGTGGAATTGAGGCATGTTCCAATACCTGGGAATTCTTTTTTAATGCATGGGGGTAAGGGGGAGGCCACACCCACTTTGGGATGGATCATGTGGGTGAAGGAAGGAGGGACGCAAGAGAGGGAGGAGGGACCGCCAGGCCCTACTCTAGGATGGTGCATAATGGAAAAAAATACATTAGGCAATTTGATGTCACTGGAAGTATCTTCAAACGGTCACTGTGAATAGTTTTCTGTTGGCTTCTAGTTCGCTAGCTATGAATATATGGTTAGCTCAGTTGCTTTTTTTCTACCTACCTACTAACAACCCACAAGCAAGTTGTGAGTAGGTAGGTAGGAAAAATAGCCTTTAACTATGTATAAACAATCTACTTACCTAGTAGTAGTTACCTATTTTCTAGCTATGAACCTATATATGAGACCTATTTTCCTATAAAATTGGTTACCAAAGTGAAACGAAATACTCCCTCATTTGAGGTTCATCCACAACTGAGTAATAAGGAGCATCCAGTGGATGGTGCGCTGGTGGGTGCTGTTTCACTGCAGCATCTTCAAACCGATCCTGATGTACTTGTATTTTACCCATCTCCCCATCCAAACACATCCAGGTTTAGTAATAAATCAAGTGCAAGAAGGGGCTAGGAAATTGTATAGAGTGAAGTGGCCATGCCATCATTATTTGCAACATCATGTTCTACCACATGGTTTATGGCCTCACAAGCAGCGTAAACAAAGGAAAGGAATATTGGAATATTGCAATTACCAACTTGGATATCAGTTCCTCTACCTTGTGATAGACATCTTCAACTGTTTACACAAAAAGTAAATGATGTTTCACTCAATTGTGCCATTTCAAAGTTTGAGGAATGGAAGCTTTGGAGGGTCATCCTTTTCAATATTCCTCAGTTTCTTCATCCAACAAGTTACAATAACATTTCAAAAGATGCAAGTATTGTTCATTATGAATCTAAAAGTAGGTATGGGACATAACTACATTTCAAGTTCCACCCTTTGCAAACCGACCCACCATTTTCATTATTGACTCGTTACTGATTATTGGAAGTTGATCAAAATCTTTATCATCAACTTATGGTAATAAAACTTTAGCTTTGAAAAATTCAAATGCAACTTACATCAACTTTTTCTGTTTCTATTTCCACTTCTTCATATTGTTGGTGTTGCTATTAAAATTTGAAGAGTATACATCTATATAATTGAAAAATGTTTTATGTTTGTGCCATTTATACGTACCTGTTTTGAGCCTAACTAATTAATACCTGCCTTCTGATATGGGCATGAAAATGCACTGCTTTGATCTGCCACCCGAGACCTTAATGTCATGATACGGTCTCACCCTTGAAGCCCATTACACTGGGTGCTTAGCATAGCTCATGCTAATGGGATCAGCTGGTCCGTTATTCAACATACTACAAAAGGGCTTGACCATTCCATTGTACAAGAGGGATGCTCATGGGAAATTGAAAATGACCTTGGAATTTTTTGGAATCCAGTTTATTGGTGTAACACAGAATTATGCTAATTTCATGACCAGATAGGGTAGATACACCTATCACTGGACACTTTGGCAGATCTTTCTCAATTCTTCTACATTTTGAGTGATTTAAAATGTTATAGGAGCACCTTCTGAAGCTTTACAAATCATCTTGGAGATGCAAAGCCAAAGGAGCAGCCAAAAAAGAGCAGTAAAGAAAATACGTTTTTTCAAATTGCAAATTGCGCTTTTTTTATTTTTCTTCATTTTGACCCCTCCTACTTCATTGGTCCATAACTTTCTCATTTGAAGTTCAAATTGAGCAATTTAAACTGCTCTAAAATCACCATTGTAAGCTCTACAAATCATCTTGTAACTCTCAAGGCAACAGAGTAAGATTTAAGGATTTTCTGAGGGGTTCCGAAATAGGCTATGAGCTGTTCGATCGAGAATTTTTTGTAAAAATGACCCTCTTTACTTTGGGGCGCTGTAAATTTCTCACCTCTAATCCGTTTTTGTTGATTTTTAGTGTGACAGATACACCAAGAGGAGGGCTCCATCTGCTTTTGGGACACCATAAACAATGGGGTCCTCCTGCAAAAACGGTGAGCAAACCCTACCATAAGTGTTTGGACACTGGCCATTTTACCCTACAAAAATTTACAGGGATTTTTGTAAGTTTTGCTGTTTGAGGAGGGCATTACATGCCAAAGTATATTCTGGAAATTGTTGGGGCAATGAGGATAGGGCCACTCATGTTTGGTGGCCACATTCTCACCGAATTGTAGCCCACCGTCAGCTGATTAATCAATGTTCTTTTCCCCTAGAGTATGATCAGACCTGCATTTGGAGCTATGAGAAATTTGACACTGCCCAAAAGCACTCTAAGGCTTTCACATACAGTTTTCATCTTTTGCCCTTTGATGCTTTCAGGATCTGACATTGTGTAAGCTCTCGAACTGCCTTGGCCAGGCTGAAACAGCACCTCATATTTACACTGATACCTTCACCATCTTGAGTGAGACCTCTTGCAGCAGGTCCACCAGAACCACTATACAGGATTCTACTCTGTACTTCAGATCAAGTTTGATGAAGTATAGCCTTCAAATAGCATCCAAATAAGTTTGAACTTGTAATTTCGCACTAAATATAGTGCTGATCATTGGTCCGCCATAATAATCGGTCCAAGTGGTAGCATTTAAATAGTCGCTCTCCTTCTACTGTGCAATTTGTTATGTTTATGGATGGAGCTGAAGAACAAACTGAACATTCTATATTGGATGAAATAAACACTGGTAGACACCCAAATAAGGGGTGTGGGTGGACTACCATCCTTATAGTACCACAGCCTAGGGTCAGTTTTCACATTGACAAAACTAATAATTATTGTTTCTCCAAAAAATGAATTCGTTTTTTAATTTTGAAATTACATTTCTTTCCATCATGTACTATGAAATTGTGATATGAGTAGTGAAATTATTTAGGGTGTAATCTATGATAATTATGATGATTTTCAACATGTCAACTTCATAATTTCACAAAATTTCATTTCACTATTTTGGGGATTATTCAATCGGAAACTGACCTTAGGGTAAGGCAGCTAACTTCAAAAGATAAATGTTAATTTCCCATTTAATCTTATGACATGATAGCCATAATGTTTAGAGGCAACCAAAAAGAATTGGGTAGCAATGTAGATGCTGGCTCACCCTAAGGGGAACTCCTCCACAGGGATTATGAAAAAAAATTGTGAACAATTCGTTGAACATTTTGCAATTAAGCGAGACATTCATACCAAATATTAAGTGCCAATTGGAGAATCTTGGTTTACTTTTTTTCTTTTCCTACAAACATGAACAAGGCCTATAAAAATGTTTACACATTGTGAGTAAAACCAGGAAACTTTGCGCCTAGATTAAGACATTTAACTGATCCGCAACTATTTTGCAAGTATTATGATATAAAATAAACTTCAACCTTATGAAGGGTGAAGTAGCACCTACACTTGCACCTTCATCTTCTTCAGTGATATCACTCAGAGGCTATATTGAAGCCACAAAGTGTTAAACATAAACCTGCATACCCTGCTTTAGTCCAAGGATAGCATATCTATAATGTTTCGAAGCAACCCAAGAAATTTTAGGGTTTTTACCAAGGCACAAATGTAAGTTCTGGTTCACTCGAGGCTAAAGCTTAGCCATTAATTTAGTGAACCTGTATGTCACTTGGAGCTTTTTTCATACCACATATCCCATATTACCATACCTTCCTCTTACTTCCACCACGCTAAACTTCTCCACTTCATTTCACTCTTCTTTTCTATACAGCAACTGTGCTTAAGCTTTAGTATCAGCAAAATCAAATCACCTAGGAAAAAAATCTAAACTTCAAAATGAGCTAACCCTTTTATTTCTCTGATTCCTAGCCCCTGATCTGATTGCACACTCCCACTGATTATATATGAGAAGATGATTTCATGAGCTCAAACCTTACTAGAGGGGCAACTTGAGCATCCATGGAGAAAATTAGAATTTTATCGGCCGGGACTCAATATCAAGGGTGCTTATACTGGGCTGAACCTGAGTTCTTGAGCTCACCCCTCATTCTTTTGCTAAGCGATCAAAATCAGTCTAATAATCCAAATATGGGCTAAGATTGTTTATGTGGACTAAGCTAAACATTCTACAATCAGCAGCCTGTTTGAATCCACTAAATTTTAAAGATGTCTTCCCTAATTACCATTTCCCTAACCATATGGAGCATCAACCTTCATCTCTTAGCTAATGTGGCAGGGTCCCAAGTCCCAACCGTTTGTTCCACCAGGAAAGTTGTCCCAATCACCAGCAATGAGAAGCCAACCTCACAAGCTCACTCTTCTGGTTGAGCTGGAAAAATCATGCCTCTTGGTTGCATATCCAACAGACGTTTTGCCATTAGCCTGAATTCTGGACACCTCCAAAAGGAGGCCAATAAAGAGAAGGTTTGGGCTATTGCAGGGCATTTGCAGGAGAGAGCAACTTGATTTTTCTCTTGTTAAATGCAGCCTGCCTGTATGCGTTCCTGACTGGAAGGAGCTGAAATTATTAGTATATCAGCAGAACAATTGTCAACTGTGTGACCAGCTTAGTGGAGAAAGACTTGTTCAAGAAATTTGAGTTCACTGTTTTGCTGGACCTGTGCACTCAAATCTTTTGATGAGTGTCAAGATAGGGTTTGATTTGCTCCTTGAAGCTCTTGATTCCATGTGTAACTATGGAGCCCTTGCAAAATCCTTCGCTTTCCTCAACTTCTTTCTCTGATGAACTACTTTCTCTTGAGCAACTCAAGTTGTCCTTGGCTTCTAGGCCAAGCCTCTTGTACTATACTTCTAAAAGCCTGCAACACTTAGATGCAAAGTATAGTGAAGACTTGCTGCAAAATGGTTGCTACAAGTGACATTGGCCCAAAATGATGAGAGAAAAAATCAGAAAGAAGATAACTTCATGAAAGCTCTCAGACCTAAATGTATTAGGTGGAGAAATCCGTGGTCAGATAATTTTTCCCACATAATCCAACAGAAAACTATGTACAAGCACTGAAATTTTTCTTTTCTGCACGGTTACCTTAACCATCCAGAACTCACAAACCTGCAAAACCCTAGGGGAGAGAACTACTCCCAAACCTCAAGTTCCTGGCCAAGTATGACCATCAATGCACACACTGCTCAATTTGAAAGGTGCAGAGAGGTCACAACATAACAGGAGCATACAATCTGGAAGGTTCAATGTCTGTTCTTTGTGCTTCTTAAAAGCCCTAAGCAAACATGAAAAATAATACCAAAGAGATAATCAAGCAACAAAACAGGTCCCTTGTGGTGTGATTAGTCTCCTCTACTTTTTCGCTCACCTATGTGCACAAATTCTGAACCATGCATTGCTTGCTCACTACTTCAGTCTTCAAAATTCACTACCTGTACTTCTCTATTCACACTTTTAGAAGCTTCACAGCTTGTCCAATGTAACTGTTTTCCAAATATCTTCCTTGTCGCTGTCAAGCTTTGGCACCTTTCAGTAGTGGTTATCACCTCTTCCTTCTCCTGCTCAACCCATCCTAACTCCTCTCTACCTGATCCATCATCTCTCGCTCCCCCACCCAATTTACACAACACAACACCTCACTAACTCTCTCTCTATGTTGCCCGTCTACCATTTTCCTATAAGTCAATTTTCCAACCACAATCCCAAAATGCATCCAGTTTAGCCCAGATGTCCTTTGGCCAAAGTTCTTGATTCTCACCAGACTTTTGCAAAAATGCAAATTTGTGCATGGTCGCCGAACATCCTTCAAGTGCACAGCTTAACTTTGCACCTTCACCTATTTTAACACCCCAGTTCTCTTTCCGAAATACTTTCAACTCGGTGAAAAGATCAACACCAGCTCCAGTCCCATTACAAGGTGCTATTAATGTAATCCGGCTGGTACAACCAGATTCAATGACTGATGCACCAGCTGATGAGATCAGAGCCTCCCCATGTTCTCTGATATTGTCTTCAATTGTTGGGCCTGCATCATGACATAAGAGCAAGAGTAACATAAAATGGATAGTTTTGGAAGCATTTACTTTTTGCCTACCAATATCTAACAAATAGCAACATAAGGGCTTATAAGGGCTTTGTAGGTTTTCACAATCAAATTTTCATATCTACAATTTGAGTTTCATTAAAATGTTCACATGAATATACTCGTCTAAACCCTAGAGTCCATTTTCACAAAAAAGATTGTGTCAATGCAAAGAAAACATTTAAACAAAACCAGAAGTCACACATATTCATGTATAGATCCATTTTCTACACTAAAGTTTATTTGCTTGTCAAAGGAGTTTAGTAGCATATTTACCTGCAATATCCAGATTAGGAGAAACTGATTGAAGTTCTTCAATCATGTCATCTGTCTGCTCATTAGTATCATCAGATGGAATTTCTTCAATCATCTCCATAAAAGCAGAAAGTTCTTGAATTATCCTGTCTTCACCACCTGCAACACCTACAATTTACTTAAGATAAAGTCAACAATGTTTGCCTTAGAAATTTGCACAAAAATTATTTTGCTTGTTCTCCATCATGTTGTTATTTTAATCTTTTCATGCACATTTGCTAAAAGACTTTAATAGTACATATCTCTGTAGATGCTAGATTTACATAAACAGATTGATTGCCCAAGTTGTTCAATAGCTCTTGAAACATATGAATTGTTTGATTATGAAGTTCAATAATAGAATCTTCAGTATTTGCAATTGTTAAAAGAAGAATAAAACACAATTTAACAAGACAAAATCCTTTTAGACCAAATCCTTATGACCATGAACTTCTTGGACAAATTATGATATGAAATGTTTGCCACCTAGGATAGATAGGGCCTTAAAATTATCATTTCGAGGATTCCAATTTAAGTGAAAATTCCAAACATAAATCCTTCTTTCACAGCCTCTAGAATGATTTAGAAGAACCTTTGAAAAGTGAACTAGCAAAACTTTTCCTGTGGCGTAAAAAAACCTTTGAAACAATAAAACATTCTACTAAAAGGTGATAGGCCATGGTGTGATATACTTACTTGCAATTCTGGCAGGTTCCACATAAGGTTGTTGATAGGCATTGGATACTTCTTGTGATTGTTGAGCCTCCTTCAGGAATCGTTGTGCATGCTCCAAAACCAACCTCCTGATTTCATCGTCTGATTGTTGTGGATGAAACTCTTGAACAAAATTGAGATAATTGTAATCTTCTGCACGAAAATTGTAACCCTTTCGTCCCTTGATCTTGAGCCAAAACTTGGCAACATCACGAATTCTTGCAGCTTTCTCTGCAGTTGTCTGTCCTTCAAAATAAAATTTAGGCTTCCTAAACCTTACCCATGGTTCATATTTGTAAATAACGCCATTCCTAGTATCATACGTGCGTTTAGTGACACCACTATATTTTCTTGGTGTCTCTCTAAACTTTTGAAATGGGTAAGAACCTAATCTCAATTCTATACAAACGTAAGTGGCACGAAACTCCCATGCACCACTTGAATATGTGTTCCATCGGCCTATCTCTAAATAACCCATCAAGTATTGATATATGAATAACACTACAACTCCCAATGGAAACCCAGATATTCTTTTGATCTTATCTAGGAGTTGAGAAATTTTGAGGTCACGTGGATAACGACTATGGAACTTTTCTAGAACGTTCAATGCATTATGATTATGTTCAAATATCATTTTCTCTAATATCGGATAGACAATATCTGACACAGCCCCATCACCTTTGTCAAAATACGTCCGCTCCTCTGCCAACTTAATCTGCTTCTCCACAAACTGAACCTGACGCATGTCAGAGATCGATTCCAAATACGTCCGCTTCTCCGCCAACTTAATCTGCTTCTCCGCAAACTCAACTTGACGCATGTCAGAGATATATTCCAATGTCTTTTCTCTCATCCGCTTCTTATCCTTCAAACTCACCAACTCCTCCTTCAAACACATCAACCTCTCGCGTTCTTTTTCAAGTTGCAGCAACTCTTCTATTTTGGATGGAAGAAATTTTGTTATCAAATTCGTCAACTCCTTGAAACTCCTCATCCTCCGAGGCTTCTCCGCATGTTGCATCCACTCTTCCAGTTCTGTTGGTGAAAATTTCCAAAGTTCGCGAACCCAATGTGGTATTCCCTCATCCAGTTCGCGAACCGAATGTGGTCTCCCATTATCCAGTTCGCGAAGATATTGTGGTAACCACTCATGCAGTTCGCCTTGCCAAAGCCTAATGACGTATGCCCTCATGCTGCCTAATGTCCCAAATGCTGACCCTCATGCTGCCTAATGTCCCAAATGCTGCCCCTCATGCTGCCTAATGTCCCAAACACCTGAGGCCCAAACCTTAAACTGCTTTGGACCAAACTGCGTGGGACCCATTGCGTGCCGATCCCCACCAATGCATCAGGGATAGACATATGGAGCCCAAATGAAAGAAAGCAAGAAAGAGAGTAGGGCGAAAAAAGTAAAGTTGTTAAGGCCAGAGAGCAATGCGAAACCCCAGCAAACGGGATCTTAATGTACACATGATAAATAGCAGTACAAACCACACCCAATACCGTTCACAAATTCTACAACAATTTTTTTTATCCCAACATAACTTGCAATGAATTTCGAGCTAGACTGTAGAGCAATGTTTCACACCAACTGACTGAAATTGACGGCTCTGTATGACAACGTCTTCAAACACACTACAAATATGTGTATCGAAGAAGCTGGAGACAGCTTTCTACAAAATACAATACTTTTGTTGCACAAACAATAAGAAGATGACTCTCTCGCCACACCCACTATACTTTCGAGTCTCACTCTACAGAAACTGATAATGCCGGAGCAGTAGCCTTTGAACCTCGCACAATAACTGCTGAAACCTTCGCTAGATGCAGAAAACAACTCTTTTACCACAACTATCAAAGTTGAGTCTTTTTGTCCCCTTCACAGAGATGGCTAACACCCTTGGCAATCTCTGAATATGAACCTCTTAACCTCGGACACTAGACACTGAAACCCGTCGTCAAAAGTACAAAACGTCTCTGCGACGACACCCACAACACTCTTGAGTCGCTCCTTCTTTTAACAAAAAATGAAAACTCGCCTCACAATCTCTGAATAATCTCCAAATTGCGCACAGAAGACACTGAAAACATTCGCTGCAATTGCAACTCTGCACTTCCCACTCCAGCCGTTAAAAAGATGTTAAGAAAGCCGTATAGAAGGTCTTTAGAGAAAGCATGTTTCCATGTGCTTTCCGCGTAGGGGGGAAAATGGGGGAAGAAAGCATGTTTCCATATGCTTTCAGCGTAGGGGGAAATGGGGGAACAAAGCATATTTCCATGTGCTTTCAGAGTTTGGGGGTCGTGGGGTGGGGGATGGGGGAAATAGAAATTGCCATGTGCTTGGGGAAATGGGGAAAAATGGAAGTTGCCATGTGTTTTCAACGAAAGGGGGAAATGGGGAAAGTGGAAGTTGCCATGTGCTTTCAATGTAAGAGGGAAAGAGGGAAATGGGGAAAATGGCGGAAACGAGGGAATCTGACCACCCAGAAATCCTTTTTTTGGGTATAGAATAAGGCCCAACTTTTGCTGGGCCCCTCCCTCATTTTCAGAACTTGAGACATGGGATGGCTCGGGTAGGGTTATGTGAACCAACACCTACACTGGTACCGTGGTACAATAAATTCCCAAATTTCATATACTTCTAAAAATTATAATAAATATTCCATGGTTACAAATCACTCTAAAACAGGGTCTCTGAGTTCAAATCTAACTTTTTTTTTTTGGTTGTTTTTATATGGCCACTGTGTATGAGGCCTCACTCAACAAGGTGAAGGTACCACTACTGTAGGTGCTAGTTCACCCTGTCCTGGCTATACACCGAATCAATATTTAATGGGCTTGAAGCTGCCTAGCAATGAAATTTCTATCCATATGAGAAAGATGGGAGATAAGAGGAGGCACATTACAAACTATGGCCCCTTGCAGTGGGAAACCTTACTAAGAAATTGACATCCTTGCAACACTTGCTCTATTTTGTCAAATAAGTTCATACCTCCATAACTAAGATATTCAAGGCCACATGTATATGTTGGGCATCCTCACCAAATTTTAGCTCATTTTCAGCTTTTTTATCCATATTATTTTTTACCCACACACAAGAGGATTGTAATGCCAGTTTCCATGTCTGCTGCGCACCCACTATTTGCTGAAATTATGGGTGAATGGGTTTCAATTATCGACTCACTATTTCTCAACCCACTGGTTTTTGAAGTAAGGTGCCTTGCATTTGTGAGTCTGGTGAGTGTCTCCAGATCTGGGAAAGGGGGTGGGGAGGGAACCAGAAATAGTGAGTGAGTTTCGGAACTTTTTGCATAAAAACTCCAACTATTTGGGTGAGGAAAGAAAAAAATAGTGGCCCAGTGAGTGAGCACTCATGGAAACATGCCTTGTAATTGAGAAATTTCACACTTGCCTCCAAAGAACTCTAAGCATTTAGATACTGTAGTACCTTGGCCCTTTCAACAATGTCCATCAAATAATTAATTGATTTTGAAACATTGATTTCAACAAATGAAATAGTCTTAAATATTCGTTATTTTCTTTCACGATGTTTTTTGATTTGAAAGAAATAATTCTTGAAAATTTCAACATTTCTGAAAATAATATAATTTAGTGTCGAATTGGGCAAGGCACTAAGGTATATAGTTTTCTGGTTTGCCCCTTTCAAGACAGGATGCCTCACCTAGGCCCCTCGTTTCAGGAACCCCTCCCGCCCCCCCTTCCCCCGCCTGGGACCTTAGACTACACAAGGTCAATTTGTCATTAGTGTGTTCCATTGTATATATTATTCAACATTCACATAAGAGAATCAAATTTGACTATTCAAAACTTAATGGACCTTGGAAGAGCAAGCTTGGATGATTTGTATCCAACAGATCAAATAATGTTCAGATCAAACATATCAAACAGCTAATTTGAAAATCAGACCTCATGTATTAAAAATTATGTATACTACTTCAATTTCTATTTAATGATACTATGAATAATGTGTCAACCTTCATGTGATCAAAATCATATATAGACTAGCCTTTTTTTTTGGTGCAAAAGTTTCCATTTTTTGGGGAAAAAGTTGACAAAATTCTAAGAAATGGCCAGATTTATCCATTTGGTTCAAATAAGTAGCCAGAAAATATAATGATGTTTAATTTTTTCCTTTCATATCTTTTTAATGGCCTAAATTTGTTAAACTGGCTTATGGATGATCTCCACCTAGGCCACATCTCAAGATTGAAAGAGGAAACACTGATGTAGACACCTTGGAATAAAATTTGGAATTGTGAACACCATTTTTAGAAAATTAATTTTCAAATCAATATTGGATGCCTAGATCTTGTCCAATTTTAATGATTTTTAGTGTTTTTGGAAAGATCTTTGTTCAATATTTCCAATCCTTCAATTTAGTGCATATCTTGCAAGCTTGAATACCCAATTTCACTTCAGGTTTCATGTGCAAATGTTGGCATATATATATGGTGTGACCTAATATTACCACTTTGATATCAGTGGTTGGCATGGAACATGCCATCAATGTCATGTACTAAGATTCAAAATTGGCAACATGTGACCTATATGACACATACCAAATGGATGAAATTTTATTTTATGGATGAGTTTGATCACAATGATGAATTTTTCATGCATGTGGATTAATAAATGTGATGGTTGTTTAGCTTTATATGTTGGATGTGTGTGTGATAGAATTGGTTGGATGAATTTTATTATGCATGGATAGAATTATGCACATGGATGAAATTCACCAAACATGCGATTAACCTGTATGGATAAAATTAATTACCTAAAGAAAACTTGATGACAAATGGATTCGTGTTCATGGGTTAAAATGATTCCATATATGAATTGTGCAATTTGTCCATGTGGATGGAATTTTACATAGATAAGAATGTTTCAATATTATGAAATTTATCACAAGGATGAAACTTAATCATATGACTAGATTTAACAACATGGATAAAAGTGGCTCAATGAACATGAATGTTGTTAACCATAGTAGTTTGTTTTTCTTATAAGTGTTAATTGGTATCTATATAAATTAGTTGATTAGTTAACTAGTTATAAATTAATTAGTTGTTAGCAAGTGGTTGGTATTTGAATTAGCCACTAATTCATGTTAGGTAACTAGTTTAGCTATTTGTCAATTTTATTTAGCCTAAAAAAGAAGATAGGATGAAACTTTTATTATTCTATTCATTAATTAATGTATGCCCATGAAGAGAGTTGCTTTGTTATTTTATGAATTTGAATTTACACATGAGTTTAGTTGAATATCATAAGAAAAGTTCTCATTTGTGTCCTTGCTAGAGTGTCTAAATTGTCCATTACAATGTCATGAATGGAAATGAATAAATGTATGCTTGATAGAGATACCACATGGATGAATTTGACAACATGAATGTAGTTGACAATATGGATCAATTTAATAACATGGATAAAATGATATTCATGGATGAACTTGACCATCATCCATGCGGTTGCCAATTGACAAATAACATTATTTTGTTAATAACTTCATCAATTATTTGACTTTCATCCATCTATGGTCATTGCATCATTGTAATATATTCCATTAGTGTCATTCACATTATCATAATTTTAAATGTAGTTCATGCTATCTATGTTGTCCATCTCATCCATATGTCAAAATTCATTGTTTTGTTCCAATTGTGTCCATGTCATTAATATCACCAACATTGTCAATTTCATTCATGTGATGAAATTCATATGGTCCAATTTCATCCATGTAATAAATTTCATTCATGGTTAGGTTCGTCCCAATGGTCTTTTTCATCCATTCAATTCATTTGAAACATAAATTTCATTTGTGTAACTTTTATGTCAATCATAGAAGCCGTTTCATTTCATGTGGTCATTTTCATCGATATCAATTTGATCAAATTGGGAATTTTCATCCATATGGTAAGGTCATACATGTGAAAATTTTCATCATAATCATTAACGCATTTATCATTTCCATATGGTATGATGTCATTCATTTAATGAATTTCATTCACATGGTAAATGAATCTCATCCCTGTCATCAAGTTCAATTGAATTTCATTATTCATCCATGCCATCGATTGCATTTTGGAGCATTTGATACCTATCATTAATTTTAACCAATTTTACATTTCATCCACATTTTCAATATTGGTATGGTCCAAATGCAACTATGTGAATTACATACATACAATTTGTAGCATAAGGTCATCAATTTCATATCATCCATCACTCCATTTGATCAATTTGACTAGTGTTGAATGCTTCAATTACATCATTATTTTTATCTAACTTATGAATGTCATCAATTTGATTGAGTTTCATAGGAGATATTATATAAAGGAATTCCATTGGGACATAGGTTGATAAGGGATGTGTAAGTTTTGACATATTTGGGCTGTTTTCTCCATGCAAAATAGGATTCATCCAACAAATTATACCACACATTTATTGAACATATGAAGCTTGATGATGTCATCACATTTCATTCACAAGGATGGCCAATACACCATTGTGGCCAACTTCATCCATGACACAATGTTTCATTTATTTGGCATGTCCTTGTTCTCAAATGTGGTTTGATCAACAACCTTTCTTCCTTCTTTTTCATTTGCACGGGCTCCGTGCTCCTCTTTTGTATGTGTTTTCTTCCCTTTTCATCCCCTTAATCCCCCATCCCATAATGGGCTCTAGGAGTCCCCTAGAATGGGGCCTAAACCCTCTTCCTTGGTCCCAACCATAATAAGGTTTAGTCTGAGTATAACTACCCATCGATATTTAGAAATAAATTACATGATTTCCCACCAAGGGCCTTTATAGACCAATCTTGACTCACTGGTATTTTACCCATCCCCTCACCCCAATGCCCTCACCCAAGTCTACCTATCCATGTGCAAGGAATGGGAGTATCCATGTTGTCATTGCCCACTAAACAAGCATATACTTTTACTTATTTCATCATGTTCTTTCAAAAGGTTTACAACTTTAGAAGTAACACAAACAAATGAAATAAATATTGCAATTTTCATAACTTGGACATAAATTTCCCCCTCCCCTTTAACAATAGATATCTTGCAATGTTTGCACAAAAGAGGTGTTTTTGTGTAATCGCCCCAATAAAGCTTGGGGTATGAAAGGTTTGGAATTTCATCTATATGTATTAATTTCATGTCCATGCCAAATTTCACCCACATGGCCAATTGCATCATGCATTTGTGTGTTCAAATGCACATGTGAATGCTTTTGGTCTTGCCATTGCAATGGTCAAATAGTGATGATAGTGGTATGTTCCAATGCATGTTGATGTTCTTCATGGACATCACCTCTCTTTCCGTTACATCCATGGCCTCCTCCAACTACTCATTCATCCATTTGCCTTTAAAACATGCAATGTTAAATTGATTTTATGTTTTTCTTAATTTTTGTATTGTGGTTAATGTAAGGTGAGGTGGGACTCCTTGCCCATAACTAGTTGGTCTATCATGCTACTCTTTTTGCAAGGCACATTGAACATCATATTGCTCTTGCTCCTCTTGGTCATAGCCTCTTCAAGATGGGGGGGGGGTGTACCAAACTCATCTCACAGACATCTTGGATGCATCTCAACAGGTCTGGCAATTGAACTTTTTCAACAAGAAACATGAGGAAGTATACCTTGGGCAACAACCCTTAGCAGCCAGCCCACTTATGATTTGCATCAGTGAAACCTCACACTTCCCCACACAAGTTCCACAACCACATACACCTTCTTTGGATTCTTTTACCCATTCAGAATCATCACTGTGGTCAAGACTGAGTAGACCCACAAATTAGTAATACTACCCATATCCTTTTCATGCAGCGAGTAACAACACAAAAATATAAAATTGTTTACTTAGATTATGAAACTTTTGAATAACATGTTTTTGTGTCACCCATGTAATATCAATGAGATGGGAAGAATATGCAAAAATTTCCCATTCCAAATTTTCGTTTCTTGTTGTTGTGCAAGTTATGGGTGTGAATATTGAACTACAAGAAATTATAGCACTGATACTTGTGACAACCAACTTCCTTTGCATTGTTTCTTGCTTGTGTGAATACATGTTTAGCTATACTTAGCAATAATATAAGAATTTAACAAACTTTTTTTTTATTTTCACCTTTATGTTGCCTGAAAACATAGTTAAAATAGTCACATAAAAAGGTTGATTATATATATATATATATAGAAAAATCACAAGGGGACCACAATAATTGGGATTTTCAAAAAAATAGTTGGAATAGGCTCCATTACTTCCAAATGTTCAAGGTTCAAGATTTGATGCAAATTGAGAATTATCTTGCATGTTGAACCTTTGGAATGCATAGCCCTTTTTTTCTAGACATTTTTTTTCCTTGTCAAATGTGCATCATTCCTTTCAAAATTAGAGATGATCTAAAAATTGATGATTTTTTTTTAAAAAAGGAGTTTGAATTGATGAAACTTTTTTACAACACATTTTAATAGACTTGGTTCAAATGTGTTTTTGACCCTAAAATTTATGAAAATTTGAGGATGTAGGCTTAACAAAATTTATTCATTTTTATTTGGAGAACATGAATGCATAATATACATGATATAAGATCAAAATTTAATCAAAAATATTTATATTTAACACCCAATGGTAAATTTAGCATGAAAAATACAAAATTTAGGATTATAAACCAACATATGAATGTGACATGTCACATGTAATTTTTGGAAAATGATTTTTACTTTGGCACCCCTTGTTCCTTTGATTATGTTTCCAACCTATTAGTCATTTCTATTGTTATTCTTAGCATTGTTTTTTTAATTTTATATTCATTGCACTTCTATTTTATTTTCACATGTACCTTCATCTCATGTTTTGTTGTTCTTAACATTATTTCCTCGATTTTGCACTCATCAAAGTTTTTTATTTTCACATCTATGTTGGTCTTTTGTATTTGTTTTTTTATATATTTGCTATATGTACTATAATCTATAAGAAACATTGGAGCTCTTTTAACAAACTTGTTGGTAGGTTGAACACATTTTTTCGTAGTTGAGAGGAGTGAATGACTCAAGTTAATTAATTTATAATTTGGATTCAAGATTGTTATGCTTTTGTTTTGGTGGGAGATAATGCAAATAGGTATAGGGACCTATTTAGTGATCTTTAAATTGTTTATAATTTTTTCTTTTGAGTATCCCAAGTTTATAATGTGTCATTGGATTATTTTTTTGGATTTTGCAAAATAAATAAGTGCACCTTGCACCCCACAAACTGATTTTGCATATTTGTGTTATTGTGTGTGGATTGAACCAAAACAAGTAAATTCCAATCACTAAACACTCAAAAGCCCCATGCATTTATATTTTTGTTATTATGTGTCCATTGAATTAAAACAACAAAACACCCGTATGAAACATTGGCCAAATATGATGAACTACAAAATCTACAAATGTGCCCTAAATCACGACCTTCACCAAACATGTAAAATCCCATGCATTGGGATACTTCTAAATTTGTGAACATTTATGTGCATTAGAATGTGACAACCTTAAACCTAACACCATTCATTGATGGGGGTTTGTTTGGCAATAAATGTGGTTACCGTACAAAGATGATGGTTTAACTTTCTATTCAATCCAAATCATTTTATTATTAATTATCTTTAATCATTTTCTTTGAAACTCCTTCAACATTTTGTTGTGCTTTGTATTTAACCTTTGCATGTCAATCTTTCATCTCATTTTGACTAGCTTGGGATTATATTCAATGGTGTCTAATTAAAATACCCCCAAATAGGTAAGTTGAAACTTGATGTTTTGGTTCTTCCATCTACAACAATTCACCTCCTTAACTATATTCAACTATTTTTTCCAAAATTGTAGCATCACATGGTGTTTGTTTAACATTGACAGATGAATCTTTCAACCCATTTCAATAGATGGGATTATTTAACTGAATTATTTTTTGCACATCTTAACAAATACTATCAACATTGTAATTTAATTATGTGATTGGGTATATTATTTAATTAAAAATACACCAAAAGTTCACAATTCAATGTAATTCAAAAGGTAATTAATCAACTAATGGAAGTGAAACATGCAAATATTTATTTCGAGTGCAAAGTCTCTTGTTTTTTTGACTATCAAGGTCATTAATCATTTTAGATCCATTTTCATTTTGACTTCAACCTTTTTGGACTATTGATGTGTAATTTTTGAAAGTTAGCATGATTGAAAACATTAAAATTCCTTCTATTCCCTCTCATCCCTCTCAATAAAAATTCCATATTTATGAACTTACCAATGTACATTTCCCATTTCTCTAAGGAAAAAAAATATCTTCAAATAAAATAAAACATTTTAACAATAAGGTGTTATATCATAACCCGTTTCATGTTTTTAGATGATTTTCCAAGTTAGGTTGTATATTATATGTCCCTAGTGATTTCATGACCAAATAAAAGCAATATAACTAGGATTATTTCTTCATTTGGAATGTGTGCAATTGGGACTCCTTTCCACAAACATTGACATTTTCGATAGTTTCAACCCATTTGATGAATATCATCTATGTGATTCATGACATTGAATGTTTCATGTAAAAAAAATGTTGTCCATTTGTTTTACACATATAATTGACTTTGTGTGGGAAAAGCATGCCTAATTTATATGCTATCTTTAGAGCGTATACAAAATATAATGTGTTTCATTTTATGTCATTTTTGATATGGAAGAAAAAAAATCATCAACAATTGGGAAACTTGCAAAAGTGATGAAATCATAAGACATTATGTGAAAGCCCATAATATAGATTCAAGTTTAAGTGTCATGGTGTTTTTTTTTTCTGATAAATTTAACCAATATATTTACTATAGATATGTTCAACTAGATCATCACATGATTTTAAACTTGATAAGAGAGGGGATTAGTTTGGTCTACCTATGCTAAAACTTATATCCAAAGTAGTTCCATGATTTAAGATTTGGTTGCTAAGGGTGTTGTGAAAGGTTTCTAGTGTAAAAATTATGGAACTACTTTGAACATGAGTTTAAGATTATGACATGTTGTCACCAATTTGAAAGCACCCATTTGAAGTTGTCAAGAAAGGTTCACTAAAGTTTTAATACTCATGCAATCAAATTGACGTGTGATCTTCATTTCATTACATATCTTTGCTTTCATATGTTTAAAAAGTAACCCATGTTTGTCTCTTTGTGTGTTGCATGAACATACCTACCTCTCTCCACCCACAATTCTATTCACACCTACCTATTTCCTTCTCCATTAAACCTACTAACATATTGCACCTTTTTTACCATTAAACATGGAGTTGATTGTTGTCTAACACCATCTCCCCCTCCTCTTTCTCCACCCCAATGTTGGTATGGCATCTCTATTTTGTTGGTTTTGATGCCCAATTCATTTTTTGATGGAATTTTCAATAAGGTAGACCAAAATAAATGTGTAACTATGTCACATATGGATCTTACATGAAACAAGGGGCAAGTTATTAATTGCCAACGCAAATGCATGGAGGTTGAAACTAGTTAAGTGTTGAAGGGGCTATGGCAAGTTTAATTAATCCTTTTGAAACATTTTTATGTGTGTGCAATGAAACATCAAGTGATGTCAATCAAGTCAATAGTAGTGTTGTTCAGTTATTGATTTCAAAAAGAGCCTTCGATTATGGTTCTAACTTTTGTTTTGTTTTTCATGGAACCTTTGGTATGGTCTTGAGACCAATTCTTTGAATTTAAAAAACCTTAAGTTCTAGTCATTTTCACAAAGAATTTAAAGCCAATTTGATTTAAGACAAGGTTTGGTTCCATCTTCATTACACATAACTAAACCAAAAAAAGAAGTAATAGTAGTTTGTTCAATATTACACACAAGTCAAAATAAAGAGTATGTAATATTACTTATGTATAATAATTTTAAAATAATAACTTGCCTAAAATATAGGGCCAAGCTTGTAATGTTTTTTTATAAAATTACACATATGTACCTAAAGAACTTGAATTTCTTTAAAATGGGGTAATGCCCATGTAGTCAAATTCTAGTTCAAATTTGAAAATAGGTCAACTCCAATTAAGTTCTATCATTTGTTCCAAGAAAATTTGGAGCTTTCAATCTAAAGACCTTATGACCTAATTTATAACCTAGATTTAACCTATTATAATCGAAGAACCTACCAAACTTGGTCAACACCTTGAGATTGGATGAGGAAAAAATATTTCCAAATTAGTGTGAACTTAATGTAATAGTTTATAAGGTGCAACTTGATTTTGTGAATACAAAATTTATGGTTTGATGTGACAACAATTAGAGTTTTGTAGTTTATTAATATGTGGATGCCATGTATCAAATTGCACAATGTTTATTTTATACTTTTTGAATGGTGTTCAATAAAGGGGTTTGGAATTGTTAAACATATATTGCTACTCAATCCTTGGTGGTTGAAATATTGATATGTAGTTTGGTCCTTTGAAAATAAAATGCATTGAAACACCTTCATAAAATTGACAAGATCACCCCATTAATTTTGTGGGTTCTAGAAAGTCCATAAGGAAGTAATGGATGGTGTTGGGTGTTAAGGACCAATATTTCATCTTTGGTGGTTGATGTAATAATTCTTATTATTAGAAATTTGACTTGATCCGGGCTTCAAAGTGAAAAGAAAAATTGGCATGGATTATTTGTGTTGCTAAGTGATAGTAAAATGTTGAAATGATATTGTAGATAATATTTTGATGGATTGGATCATGAGGTTAATAAAACACATAAGCAAGTCAATTAGGGTGGGTGGCTAGGGGGATCAAATTTTGCTTAATGAAAAATTTGGGTGAATCTTGGCCATGGCCAAGGTGTTTGTCAGCTAACCATGCATCTTGACTTTACTTGGGTCCAAAATGTTTCTCACGTTTACAATTTTATGTTATCAACTTCATCAATTATTTGAGTATCCATGTAATCAAATTCCCATCATATTGTCAAGTTTAATTGCATTATTGTGGTGTATTCCATCAGTTTCATTCACATGATCACATTTTTTGTAATTCATGGTATTTATGTTGTCCATTTCACCAATATTGCCAAATTTCATTCATTTTGTTTCAATTGCATCCACATCATTTATATTATTAGTGTCATTTGTGCCACTTTAATTTTAATCATCTAAGCGATATCATTCCATGTGGAAGTTTTCATCCATATCAAGATCAAATTCAAAATTTTATCCATATGATTTTGGTCATACATGTGAAAATTTTCATTTGAATCATAATGAAAAAAATTGTCATTTCCATCCATATGCTATGATGTCATCCATGTGGCAAGTTTCATTCACATGGATTAATTCACATAAATTTCATTATTCAACCATGTGTGATCAAAATTTTGCATGCTATCAATTTCATTTGGAGCATTTAATGCAAGTCATTCATTTAAACCAATTTGTCAAATATTTCAGTCACATCTTCAATATTGATATGGCCCAATTTCATACATGTATGAAATTCATATGTATGATTTGCTCCATGAGGTCATCAATTTCATGTTCATCCATGTGGTTCATTTCAATAGTGTTGAATGCTTCAACTACATCACTATTTTTATGCAATTTATCAATGTCATAAAGTTGATTGAGTTTTGGAAAAACAAATATAACTAAACTATAATAGAACGGTTTAGAATGGTGGTTGGTTGATTGTCAAAAAATGTCCCAAATTATCAATTGTAACAAACTTATTGTGTATTTTCTTATTAATTGAAGTTAATATTATTAATTTTTTCAACTTTCCCCTTATCCCCAAAATGAGCCCTAAGAAGCTTGGGGTTGTAAAAAGTGGGGGAAAAGGAAAGAAAAAGGAAAAGAATGTTTTTTAGAAATAAAACACGTTGTTAATAAGATTATGAATGTTGAGTGATGGATGCATGCAAGGTACATTATTATGATATTTTATTTTTGTGCAAACATTTGCACAAATATTAATGTATTTCTAGGTTTGTCAATTTTTGATTTTGTAATGAAATGTAAACCTAGGCAAACTTTTTAACTCCCATGGTCATGTCAAATTGCATAAACCAAGAAAAGAAGGCAATTAATATACTTTGATGTCAAAGTGATGCCTAAACAAACTACAAGCAAACCAAGTTCATTAAACTCATCACAACCCAAACTTGGGAGGAGTCATCGCTTTCCTCCCTCATAGTACATATGACATTTTTTTTCAAGACTCACAACAAGAATCCCAAAACCACCAAGTTATTAGTCCTCCCATTATGGACTTTCTTTTTTGAACTTTGATTGAAGAGGTCTCTAAAGAAAAATTGTAACCCTTGAAAAGAACTTTCCAAACCCTCAGTTGGATGATTTAGTGGTTAGGAGTCATTTTTGTAGTTTGATTTCCCAACCTTTTAAATGACCATAACTTATTTTTAAAATTTTAAGTTTAAAAATGTGACCTCATTTTAGATATAATATTTAAGACCTTTCCAATGCTATATAAAAAGGGCTAATTTGGATAAGGTTTGGTCCCCCAACCTTGTTACAAATTTGAAGTCACGTGTTAGGACTCCCAACTCTCAAGTGAATTCCCAAAGTCAAAATCCATTTGAAAGTGTCAAGACTCATTATTTTGCATTCTCCCACATTTGCTAAAGTGTGTTTGAGTCCCATTTGTAGGTAGGTACTTGAAGGAAGGGGTTAAGTATGTAGGTAGGTCAAAAAGCCTTGCAAGGACAAATAAACACAAATTTTCATGCTAGGTGTGTATATTAAATTTTTTTTTTTTTGGTTACCTTAAAAGTCCAACTAAAATGTGATGGTTTGGCTTTTCTATTCAAACCAAATCATGTCATTACACATTACTTTTGATCATTTTCCTTAAACCAATTTGACATTTTGTTGTCTTTTGTTCTTAGACTTTACACACAAGTCCTTATCCCATTTTGACCAATAAAATTTGATGGCATCCAATTAAAATATCTTCAAATAAATAAAAGGTTAATGAGTGTAAGAAAAATAAAATAAACAAGTGGATGAGCTTGGTAACTTGAAAAAATAGGATAAAAGTAGATTTGAAATATCCACAAGTTTCATCATAAAAAGTGTTGTACATTGAATGCTTTTAATTTATTGATCAAAAAAGATAAATGATCATTTTCACTAATGCGCATTTATTTTCAATTTTTGCATTATTTTAATAGGGTTTTAAAATGCAAGTAGATGTAAAGTTTACTTTTCCTTGTGTCGACATTTGTTCCAATTACCTATGTGTGAAAATATGTTATAATAACAAAGATATTGTAGAATATTTATTTGATGAAACTCTTGATTATACAATGATTTTTATATTATAACTAGATAACTATTTACATGATTAAGTTTTTAAATATAAAAATAGATTTGAACACCATATAAATTAATCAATTTCAAAGTATTTGTTGATTACTTTCATCATGTCAAAAGTCCTCAAATTTTGTATTCAACTTATTATAAACTTAATGGAAAACAAAATGATTTTGTAGTGAAACTTAAAGAAATTTTGAATCACTTCTCTTGTGCTTATGTTAAAATTATCTTGTTTTAAAAACTAGATTTTGATATTTCACTTTTTATGGTGTACTTTATCATGTTTTCAACTTGATGGATTTAATTTTCAATGTGAAACAACCCATGTCCTTGATCTTGAATTGAACTACTATAACACCTAAACAAATTCAAAGTTATATTTTTTGAAATTGCTGAAATTTAAAAAAAAAAACATTATTGCCAAAAAATCAAAAATTGGAAAATTTTCATATGTTCATTGTTGTTGCTTCTTTGACAGGCAATCATGAACTTTCTTGAATTCATTAAGAACTGCATTGCTAGGAGGTGGTTGTGAGAATTATGGAACTTACAAAGTTAGTCTTGTCACCTTCTGTAGAACTGCAACAAGTGCAGCGTCTCAACTAACTGTAAGGTTATTTTGTTGTGTTTGAAGTCGATGGTCCCAAGTCTTTTCTATATCATCTAGGTTCATCATAATTGTTATGAACTTAGAGAGATATGAAACACCAATAGCTTGATCAAAGGCATTTTGTGTTGTTGTAGCTTTGAACATTAACCTCCTCACATTTGTTAGTTGCCCATGGGCTATTCCTACTTGCATTAGAGATGCATCAAAATGCATTTTTATAAATAAATAAATCTTTGAACACTAGGGAATCGAATCTTTTTAGGTACTGCGATAGTTCTATCTTAAGTTGGGTCAAGCACCAAGAATATTTCTGATATACAAGATGACTTATTGTTTCCCAAGCCACGCCCACAAACATGAAAACAAGGATTGTAAAAGGTGAGAGACTACTTCGAACAAAGCACTTGGATTGATCATTCTATTTGGCCAATCAAAAGCCAGTGTTAGACTACACAATGCCTTTTGCCAACCACACCATCTTGTGGACAAAGGTTGGCCCAAAGCTATTTTACTGCCCCAAACCAGCATAAGCTTTATTATTCTTCATCCAAAGCAAAATGTGCAATGTGGCAACAGGGATGCTCTTCCATCCACGCTACTCAAAAACATTTTGTTTGTTTATTTGAAGTTTGTATGCTTACATTCAATTGTGTGAACCAATGGATCATCCCATAGTGTTTTTGTTGCTCCAATGTTATTCCAATAAATTGGTGTGTTTACAAATTATCTTAAGGACATGTTAGGAAGAAGCAATTAAGGAATTGTGAGAATTCCCATTTTCAGAAACCCTATGTGTGTTTGAAGGAATATAGAGTGAACCATGCCAGCTTACCTATTGGGTAAATCATCTTATGAAATCCAATTATACATAAGTAGAGGGCTTAATCATGACATGGTTGTGGAAACCATACATTGACAAGACTTGTGAACTCATTTGAGGAGGTTTCGAAATCCAAGTACAGAATATGCACAATGGTGAAATCATGCACGGGAATAATCCTGCAGGGTAATTGGGTGGCCCATGAACAATGACCTAATGTGGATCTCTTTTATCTGAGGCAGTATCCTGATGCTACTTGAGACAGCCAATTCAAGCGTTTAAAGCTGTAGTTTACACTGGAGAAAATACAAGATGACTTCAAGCACAAGTTCCAAATCCATATTCAAGTATCTGTCAAGATTGGCTTAAGTGTTAGCTAGCCTTCCTGATGCTGACTGCCTTCTGAGGAACACTACAAGGTGCCCTCCTTTAGCTCACTCAACAACTATCTACAAATAAAGAACCAAGGAAAAGCTATGCCCTTAGAGGAAATCAGGTGCACTCATTGTCTACTCTTGAGCTACACAACCTTGAGGACAATTGAATATAGACCTGTTCTATGTTGAAACATGATCAGATGCAACTCAAAATTTTGAGACTATGAGCGACTCTGCCGTCGCCTTGCAGCAAGACCCAGCCACTCATAACTATCAGGATAAAGGGCTTCTAGACTGCATTCTTCAGTTCCGTGATTCTCAGAATATGATGCCAAGTTTACATAGCCACCAGGTTCTACTTTGTTAGAATTGTGACCTCCTTTGTTATCATCTACCCACTCTGCTCTGCAGTATATACAAGTAACCTTACCCCTTGAGCTTCTTTTGCTCCTGCTCCACCTCTCAAAGCAGTCACGGTGCACATTGTTGCCACATGCCTTGCAAAAGACAATGGGTTCCTTCTTCCCTTTGCCACCATCAGCCACCATTTTCTCATAGCATATTGGACAGTCTCCATCGATGTCTCTTTGAACAACCTTTGCAGCTGTGTCAAAATCGGTGCCAATCTTTGATCCTCCTCCTACATTTGGGGTGGCAGGGGGTGAGGGGGCATTAGAACATAGCACATTAATGAAGTCAAAGTGTGAATATTGAATACAGAACAGACCCCAGCACATTTCGGATATCCACACTGAAGCCAGACCCTGCCCCTTGTTTTTGCAGCAAAATAGGGTCATGTACAAACCAGACAATTTAGATTGTTCCAGTAAATATGAGAAAAGTGGTTAATCACTTCAAACCTCCAAGCCTGATTTGGATGTCTCAAATTGCTAGTTTTCAAAGACAGAACTCCAGCCTCCATTCGGAGACAATGAGCTACTGACTGACAGACCTTTGGACAAGTTGACAGGTCAATGTTCCTTGAATCAAAATGCTGAAAACACTGGTTCAGTTTGTGACAGTCAAAAACTGCTGGGGAATCTGCAAAGAAGAGACTAAAATTGACAAGAACTTAGAAGCTTCTTTGTTGTTCTCAGGTGTATCAATAAGGGCAATAGTACCTGATATCTCATGAAACCGCTGCCGCACTCTTTGGCTTGCAGTAATACCTTCATTGACAGTGGAGATATTAAGAAGATCCTCTAGTTCTGTTGAGAGCAAGGCTTTTTGCCAGACCCGTGGATCTGACTGTGGCAACTTCAGAACCCGCAGCATTACAAAGAGTAGATGCTTGCATGTGTTCCCTTTTGCAGCATCTGGACAGGAACACGAAGGCACTTGATTCAACTTCACAGTATAGACATTCCCTGTAGCTCCCAGAACAAAAAATTCGCATGCAGTGGGGGACTCTGAATCAGCTCCCCTAATCATCTTCTTTTCAATGACGTAGAGCCGGTGTTGGAAAGCTCGCTGGATTCGCTCCTTCACTGCAATGGAGGGCTTGGAAATATATTTTGCCATTCTCTTTTCCTCAGTCTCTTTCTCTGCCTTGCGTGTTTTTTTTGTCTTTGGTCTTGCTGGGGTTGATGGGCCAGCATCATCTGGAGTGATTGAATCAGGCAATGCCTTGCGCTTGGAACTGATTGAACCCCAAGAAGCAAACAGAACCAAGACTCATTCTCATGCCATACTCTAATGTTCAAGGGACTGCAAATACTCATGAAGAAAACCTCCAGGTTACATCTTCAGAGGACCTGACGGAATATCTAAAATCCAATTCTCTGACTGCAAACAGAAACCAAGAACATGATTCTCAATGTCAAAACAACCAGAATGCAAATAAGTTCCTCTGATCAACAGAAGCAAGAGAGGAACAAGAGATATATACCGCCTCAGAGTTTGCACCATGGCTTTCTGGGAGCATGCCATTGTTCCAGAAATTGCTGAAAACATTCAAAAACATGCACAGACGTGCATTAGAATAACCTATTTCCTAAAGACAAAAAGACTGTTCCAATCAAGCTATTCAATAAACAGGACTCAATGCCTGGCCGATCACCCTTTCTTCCATTGTCAACCAAAAGACCTCAAATATAGCTTACAAAAAGAGAAAAAATGTGCTGGTCAACAAGCATCAGCATGATTATAACTACTTTTATTCATACTCAAAAATTGCACAAAATTGGCAAGAATTCACATCAAAGGCAATGCAAAAGTTGCTGATTTCGCTGAGGTACCTTGAGGAAACAAACATCTACAGTCCATACCTCTTGGGTGCAATTGACATTGGCTATTTGAGAAGCAAAGAACAAACCTCTCAAATTCCACTTCCTTAATTTCTACAGTACAATTCGACAGCTTCCTACATCTGGCCGAAAAAAATCCCTTGAGGATGAACCCTAAACCACGCACCCTTGAAAACTTTCGCATGCTCCCCAAGACCCAGTAATGCCCATCTCTCGGCGCAACATTCCAAACAACACAAAGGCAAAAAATTTAAAAAGCACCCAAAAAAATCGTAATGCAAAGAAAAAACAAGTAGAAGAAGGAGAAGGAGAAGAAGAAAAAGGCTTTGAGAGATCATACAGATGAAGAAGAACGCGTTCGGGCATCCGTGACAGCGGCCACCACGTCCGAGGTGCTTCACGTCGATGGAGACGAGATCACGCAGCAGCACCTAGCAGAATCGATGGAGAAATTAGGGTTACGAAAAGAGAGAGTTTAGTGAAAAACCTAAATTACTAAAAGGGTGGAAAATATAATTAGGGAAGAAAAAAAGTTTGCCAACTTGAGTGTGACTAGTTTTAATAATTGTTTTTTTTAAAGGTGGGTGCAAAGTTATTTAGCTCATGAGCCAAAAAAAACCTGTGATTCATTGGATTTTTTTTACATAAATTTTGTCAAATTTTTAAATATCTAAAAAAAAAGGTGGGTGTGAAGATCATTAACCCATGGGCCAAAAAAATTGTGATTGGTTGAATTTTTTAATAATTTTTCTTTTTAAATGATCCATGGTGATCTTACTTGTTGAAATGAAGAAAGTGAAGAAAGAAGAAACCCTAAACTAGTAGTTTATAAAATTACATACAATATCGAGTTAAAAATAAAAATTTATGTAAAATAATTATTTACTTTTTTGGGGCTCCATTATAATATGTTGGTACTTCAATTAAGTCTATTTTCACCTTCCATTACAATTGACAACTTGAACTCACACAAACGATTTCTGAATTTTCATCAGATGGTGGTCTTTGGCTGTGTTTTGAGGGCTCTCAACATTTCCATGGTCAAGGTCCCTCACCATAGCGTAAATGGGGCCTAAGGCTACTATTGCTTCCATTTGTGTTTCATTGTAAAATTTTGATACTAATTGGAGCCTGTTTCCTATGGCATATGGTCATAGTACCTATTGTTGAGCTCTATTATTAAGCATTTGGATTGTTGTTGTAGTGTTGTCTTGTGAGGTCACCCATCTCCACCCATAGCCTAAGTTGTTGAAGGTACCTATATTAGTTTTGGACTTGAGTTTCATATGCAGCATAGTAAGTCCACCTTGTTAGTTAGCGTATTTGTGTACCTATAGAACCAAATGAATGAGGAGTATCTAATTGTGGCAATACATATCAGACTTACACTACAAGCAATTGAGTGGAGAGCATTGGCAAATGCAACAAACTCAATACGACTCCAAGACAAACAATCATTCATATTGAAGCTAAACCCGTTGCTAAGGTCTTGTTGCTTGTCATTTGCATTCCAACCTCATGAGCCATTCTCTCCTTCTAATATATCTTGACAACTTGTGTAACAAATAACCCATCAATTGAATCTAAAGAGATGCAAACACCTAGGAGAAATCAACTCATTACCACTAGGCTGTTGGCTCGATTCTGTCCGAGGTAACAACCACCATTCTAAACAGTTTATCAGATCTTTCAGAGTTAACCATATCTCAATAACCCATCTTCTGGAAGTTACCATGTAGCTCACAAATCCTCTTAGTAGACCTTCCTTCTAGAACTGCATTGCATGTGACTATAAACCATAACATGAAGAAACTGAAGCACCACCATACACAAATCCCACCTCCCTATTGATGATGCCTCCATGAGAAGTGAAAAAAGATCACATATTTTCAAGATTGCAGAGAAATCTCCACAACACTTTCAAGGTAACACAACAACAAGAGAAGTCATAACCTTATGAGAGTCGCTAACAAAGTGTCAGACTATCACCTTCATCACAATAGCAGTGACAAGCTGCCATGACTACTCACTGACTTCATGAGCTCCTGACAATCAAAAAGATCAGTGTCATGCAGTATGAACCTCGCAGTTTCAACAACAGCCATTGGTAATGATGAGACCCATCACCTTAAACCACTAGGCTGTGTCGGCTTCATACCATCAATTGCTAGCCGGTTGTCAACACTTACATTATCTACAAACCAGCTCATGGATACCCTCCTTCCCACACTTGGACAAATGGACCATAATGGAAATGTTGGAAGCATTTGTTTCTTCTTCCAAAACTCACCCAAAAATTTTGATTGCAGAAAAAACTGGTAATCTCTGATACACACATTTGGTGACGCCTGTTACAACTGTTTCCATTTGGAACATCAAGCACTCTATCACTCAAGTGTGCTTGATACTCAACCTCATGAAAAGCTACAGCTATGCATGTGAAAAACTCCTTATACTCACAGTTGGATTCTTTACAGAATTAACAAAACTAAAAGTGGAGAGAAAGAGACACCAGTTAACCCTGAAACCTTCTCAGTCACAATTATCCTTGGCCTCCAGACTTGCGCCTTGATTGGCGCTCTTGGAACCGAGCCCATGCCCACCGTGCAATTAGATATGCTCCCATAATATAAGCCTGCACATCAAGTATCCTTTCAATGATTAACAAAGCACACAACTAATACCAGAAATTCATACACACAAGTAACAATTCCATGGTTTAGAATGAGAGGAGGAAACTGGAAAATCTAAAAGCTAACAACAACAAACTTCTGACTAAAAAAAATGGCACTTGAGCCATTGCAGAGAGCTCCTCCATCAGTCTTGGTTGCACACAAGAGTAAAGAAGCCCAAAACTACAGACCTCAGATTTTTAGGGTTTTTTTCCTCTCTCCAATTCTCCTCCAGGCAGACCTGAATTCTGGATCCAAGAAAGAAAGAGATTCTGAAGTAGTATGGGATGGTGGTGATGGTGATGAAGTCCAAGGCCAAGAGCAGAGGTGAAGTGCAAGACCAAGAGCAGCGAAACCTATGTGGCTACTGAAGAAGAGACATGCTTGAAGGAAGAGAGATCAGAATCAGTGGTGGTAGATTCATCACAAGCCTTTTTTCCAGAGACAAAATTGCGGTCGACAAAAGAGTTCGAGATGGAAACAATTATTCTTCAATTAGTTGCAGTTTCTCCATTATAGCCTGTGATTTGTTCTCAATTGTGCCGTGAGTCTGGTGCAGGGTTTCAAGTATCCGCAACCGCATGCACCCAAAGTCTGTGGAGAAGGAGAACGAATAGACAAAACAAATGGTTGAAACGGGAAAACGCCAAAGCACCTGAACCATGCTACGAGATTGAGGTTCTTCCTGTCCCTTTTCGGGTTCCAGCTTCAGCGATTGCACCTTGGGAACCGGCCTGGGAAACGTGACCAACAAAGGACCCATCTTTTGATCCTGCAGCTGCTCCTCCTGCAACTCTCGTCGCAACTGCTGCACTTGTTGCGGCGGATGTTGGTCATCGGACGCCATCATAGCCGCAGAGCTTCTCCAACCTTTGCGTGCTCCTCTCCTTGCACTACGAAGCACACCAACGCTTAGGTTCGCTTGGTTGTACTCGTTCTGTTGTCGCGCGCCTTTGAAGGAAGCGCATGGACGAGATCCCGACTACCAAATCATCACGACAAAGTCATCGGCAGGATAACACTGCAACGGATGAATACAATGGGTAAAACGATGGACGTTGTCCGCTTCCGAGAACGATGGGTATCTCCTCGCTCGCTCGCCAGCATGCCTCGCTTCTGACTTGCGCCCGCTGCTGTCCTCTCTCTCTCTCTCGTTTTTGGGTGTTGTTGCAGGAGCCTAGTGCTACATTCGCAAGCATCGAGACGCTGGTGTGTGCAGCATCGTGACACTCAGTGTGCATTTTGCATAGAAGTTCCTTGCCTCCAAGCCAATGGGCAAAGGAGTGTGGTATCAGGGAAGATATGGAGGTAAAGGCAGCGATTGACATCTGCGGATGTTTTGGGCCGCCCGGCAGCTTGCATGCAATCCAAGGTTTGATGCTTCTCTCCTCTCCCGCTCTATCTCCCCTCCAATTCTTCCCCTCTATGAAATGATCTTGAATGTTTGCCGTGAAGTATCCTTTGATCACGATTCTTTTTTGGGCAATGAACAGTATTCAGATCCTCATTTGCCTCTTCGTGAAGAGCTGGAGAGATCTTTTCAAGGACTTTTCACAATCACAAAGGTGGAAAGTTTGTGAGATATTTGGACATAAAGCTGGCTGCAAAACAAGCACAGAGAGGCTTTATGACAAACTGCAGTACCTATGCATCAACGACATCATCATCATTATTGGCAGTGATGGAAAATAATACAACTAGTTTAGGTTCTTGGTTTCCAGTCTTGCTAAGAAAGATCAGATTGTGGCAGGAAGTCCAAGCAATAGATCAGATGCACAAGGAGAGGAGATTGTAGCAATGAGAGATGTATCAAAAACTCTGTGGCTGAGGGATGCAGATGTAGCATTGATGGGTGAAGGGGAAAAGCCTTGGCCGTGTCATTGGTAGGGGAGCTGGGCAAGCCATGTCAATGCCTGGGCAGCACGTGGATTTGCAGCTGTATTAGGCATACTGCCAGCTGCAGGGGTGCATGTATGTGGAGGTTGCAGTCTGGCTGCAGAGGTGCACCTTGCTCTTCTATGATCTCTCATCTATCTCTTCTTCCTCATGTGAATGATATCCTTTCACCAAATTGTTGCAGGCTAGAGGATTGCATAAAAAACACTTCAGTTTCTCCTGCAATCTTGGTTGATCATGTCTGTTTGTCATGAATTTGCTGTTCTCTCTGTCTAGGACTAGAACCTTTGTTATTGGAGTATAGATGGCCACTCTTTTGTGAATTTCCTGGGTTGTTATAACATTCCTCCCCTTCACTATCTCAACTACTGCATTCTGGAGTCAAAGTGATTTATCCACAAATGGTTTTGGTCATAAGGTCCACTCTTACTCACATGGAACTGGGTGTGTGGCAGTCTACCTGAGACTAGCATGATGATGGCTGGCAATATGTGGCATTGTGGAGTTTGCTGGGAAGGCTGAAAAAAGGTGTGAGAAGCAAGGGATGGTGTATGAAAATGGCTGTTTTTGGTGAGAATGCCTACATTTGGCAGGTTAGTTTCCTTCCACCAAGAATGAACAAGGTACTCCTGCCCTGCATGCAAACAAACATCTTTGATAGCAATGCCTTTGGACTACCTGCATAGCACGATGACAACTTTAAGGAGCTTCATTTACCTAGGCAAACCCTTCAATATTTTTCGTAATCTTTTTTCCTTTAGTCCAAGAGATGCATGCTCAAATTTGAATGCTTCTAGTTGAATGCTAAAGTGCTCAAGAGTCCATCAATTGTCATTATTGAGGTGGGATGGCCACTTGGTCGGCCCTTTGTAAGCAAAAATCCCATGGAAGAACCTAGTATGCAAGCCAGGTTTAAGAGTCAGTTTTGGACTAACTGCTGTAAGAATGATGTCTTTGAAAGGGAGATGAGCCCATCCGTTGTACCTCCACCCATGGTTTATTATTCCCATTGCAAGTTGGTAAAAAGGGCACATGTGCTCTGTTTCCCTACAGGTTTCATTGTAGGCCTTTGTGAATTGTATTATGCTTGAAGACACAATATGAAAGAAATTGTCACCATGATTCATCTTTTGGGTTTGAGGGACAGGGATTTTTGATACAATGTTATGATGCACCTTAAATTTTGTTGATGTTTCACTGAACACATGAAACCACCTTTGAAAAAACATAAAGAACATATTGCAAGAATGTGTAGCTTTTATTGTTTCAATTGTAACTTTAGACCTAGCTTCTTCTTGTAGCATTTGGAGAGGCAGTTGTAGATGAGCATGACTAGTTGTAATGTGGAGTCAGGTGACTCCATTGAGCCATTTAGAATTTTTCATCCGAACACCTTAACATCCTTAAACCTCTCAAGTACAGCAACAATGGTGGTGGTGCTGGCAATATTTGTCAACACATTCTTGAAGGTGCCAAATGGATTGACCCTAGTTTTTGGGCTCATGACCAAAGTGTGGGGCAAATATGAAAGCTGAACAAATCGAAGATCAACAGTTTGGCAATAATAATGTGACAAAAGGTTTGAACTAGGCAATGGGATGAGTGCATGAAGTGGAAGTCTCATGCAAAGACAGACTCTTTGAATTTCTTCACAATTGCTACTTCTCCATGATGAATGGAGGGACTTTGAAGAATCCTTGACCTTCATAACATGGTTTGAAAAGGATAGTTTTTGGTCCTTTGATTGTCAATGATTTCATTTAACAGATATTGACAAGCACTTCAATTGAGAAGTTTCTCATGTCCCAATTAAATTAGAATGTAGGAAGTTATGAATGCTAAACAGAAAGTGTTCAAACCCTAATCCATTCAGGGACTTGTCAATCTTCATGCAAGGTTAATGAAGTGTTGTAAGACTAGATATGTAAGTGAGTATTGTCTCATATGAGGGTTTAGTTTGTGATGAAGCTGTAATAAGTTAGGTACAGAAAAATCAGCTTCATATTCTTGTCTGATATAATTAAATGAGGAGCTCCAGATCTCTCATTAGCTAAAAAATAATGCAATCTACGCATCTCAAATATCTTTTCAATTGACCCAATTGTGAAGAGTTATAAAGTGCACCTCAACTTTGTGAGGTTTTTATTATGAGTCATAACAATGAATTACCATCAATACTATGGGGCAAACTCGTATGGTGCATGATTCTGGCTTTCATGTTATATTTACAACACAATGTACGAAGGGAGAATGAAGTGTGTAAAGGCAGAAGTAGCTTACCCCTTCATCAAACTGACTTATCCCTTCAGCCAAACTCATGATGGAAAAATGAATTCAATTCACAATAGTTTGGAGCTTACAGAAGGTGGTAATTGCAATTTTAATGCGTATGAGGGCAAATGATATACTTTCACAGAAACATCTTGTACAAATCTGAACTAACTCTCAAGTTCATGTATTCAATCACAAAGTCAGTTTGCTGTTCAATCCAATCCCACAGCATTTTCAATTGTCTCCTTAGACAAAACATGTTTGAATGTCTGTTTTCAGAAACAAGAGTGCAGCAAATTGGGTCTTCATCTTCTTGGAGCAAAGATTTGAATTCTATCAAATTTGTAGGCCTGTTGTGAATTTGGTTTCTCTGCTTTATTGGTATCAAAGCTAAGGATGGCGAAATGAACAGAGTGTTTGCCATGTCTAGTCTTAGATGTGTGAGAAGAAGAATGAACTAGCTATGTCAACCGACAAACATGTTTCCTTTGTCTCTCTATGTGTTTAGAAACCTGTCTGTTTTGAATTCCTCTACAGAATTTGATTAGAACTACCATTGACTAAACAACCAAAATTGAAGCAATCTGACACTCAAAAGTCCAAGAGCTAACACCAGCAGATGGAAGGGAAAGAACAAGTTAAATCCATCTCCCAGAGCCTGCTGTGTGAACAATGCTAATGAAAGACTCATATTTAGTGTTTGTTGGGACTGCAAAAAAGGTGCAATTTGTAATTGAATTTGAACTTCTTTGAATTACAAAGCTGGTAGGGTGAAGAAACTATCTAAGTTGACATGATGCCAACTGGAGCAATAGACAAACTTTGAGGTACTCGGTTAAGCAAGCTTGCCACTGTTGGGATTTGCTGCAGGTACTAGAATCTTGCGGCCCTTCACACGCCTCCTCTTGAGAACCCGCCTCCCTGTGGGTGTCTGGAGCCGGGCACGAAAGCCAGAAACTCTTGCCCTTGACTTCCGTGACCTAGACCGTTTGGTACAGCCTAGGCAGGGTCTGCCTGCCCTCACTTTCAATAAGAATCGCCTTTGAGCTACTGGCAGCCCAAAGCTTGTGCAAGGTCTCAAGGCTACCCCTGTGTACAAATTGGAAGAATCAGGCACAACTTTTGAGCAACAGATGACAGATAACAAGCACATATTCCACACATACAAGATTCATCATACATGATTTCGAGAATGATGTGCAACAGTGGCACGATGTCCAACAGTAGCCCAAATTCAAGGGAAAACGTTACAAGAACTGAAAAATCATCTGAATGTGAAAGTGCTTTGAGTGTTCAAATGTTTGAAGATTCTAGGTCTAAGTTCTATCATTGCAACATACTTGACCAGCACAACAACTTTGCAGATATTTGCATGACTTCAGAAGATTCAATCATCCTCCAAGACTGATAGCAATTTCTACCTTCAAAGCCAATTCTGAGCAATCCAGCAATGCAACAGAGACGAGAAGCGACATTCTCTTGCATCTATCACTCCTACTCATCAACAACCCAACTTAAAAACCCTTGTTACTGCTTTCACCATCAGCAGGAAGGAAGGACAGCATTGGTCGACGGAAGATAAACCACGGGAGCACCTAGATGTAGATTCCAGGAGGAAGGAGAAACGTAGAAGCGGCCATATATTAGTTGCTACTAACCTACCTGTGAACGATGAAGAGGAGAAGGACGAAACCGCCCGGCCTGCCATGAAGGAAGAAGTGAGGCCACAACGAGCGGAAGAAGAAGAAGAAGACCCCGAGCTGGAGGCTGAAAGTCGCACGAGAGACGTCGAGCTCGACGAAGCGCCGAGCGACAAGGCGCCCATGGAAGTGCAAAGCGCCATCGCCATATCGCACAGCAGCAAGAGCAACAAGAGAGAGTGTGTGCTGCGTACGAAAGAAGGAGAGAGACAGCCAAAGAGAACAAAAGGATAAGGTGCTTCCGGTTCGTTCGAAAGAACCTCCGGTTAAGACAGTCGGTTCTGTAGGCCGGAAAGGAAATCCCGGCCGTCGAATTTCAGTGTGTTGTTTTGGGGCGAATTTTTGCACTGTGGCGGAAGAAAAAGAATTTTTTTTTTAAAAAAGGAAAAAAGAAAAAACCCAGTGCGAATTGTACAATGGATTTTTTTGGAAAAAGATAAAATGCAAAAGTCGCCATATTTTGAGGAAAGAAAGTCACATCGCCATATTTAGACAATGAGTTCTAGCCAGAACTAGGCATGATTCTAAAACAAGGGGGTGTGTTACACTGTGGCCTTGCCATTCACATTAAAAAGTATCTTAAGGCAAAAGAAGAATTATGGAAACTCAAATATTTCACCATGCAAAAAATATAATCTTCAAAAAATTCTCTAAAATAAACCAAAATCCTTCGAGATATTATAACTCTATAACTAATCTCAAGTTTCAACACAAGCCAAAATATATCATCTTTCAAAAATCCTCATATAAAAATAGACCTACTATTATTACCTAGGGGCCAAAGTCCCTTAAGCTAAAATACTCTATAATGAATCTAAACACAATATCCTTCTCGCCTTGGCAGGCAAGGCCAACAAGACTACTTTACAGTCTTACCTTTAGCCAAATTTGGCTCATTCCTCTTGTGGATGATCGCCAGTCCACTATACTTGACAAAATTGAAAAGAAAAGTCCTGGTCGTCGATGTGTTCTCGTCGTCGTCGGGCTTGCTTACAGATCCAGTGAAACCCTAGTTTGTGGATCTGCTGTTCGGAGTGTTGGTCCATTTTGCGATGATGGATAATGCCCTCATGGGACTTCTTGTTGCTTGAGCAAGAGAGCTGGGCATGGATCAGTCGGCCGCCCCGCAGAAGCTTTTTATCACTCCATACATGAGAAATGGTGCAGCAAGGTGCAGTTCAAGCTGTGGGAGTTCGGGGTGCTATTGATCAAGGCAGGCAATGGGAGAGGCTCTCACCGTCTGGAAGACATGGTATGAAAACGTTCCTTTGAAGGAGATATTCTTGCAGCACTCTACTTCTTCCAAAACATTGGCATGGATTTGCAGCTGTAATAAGAACTCACGTTGGAGGAGACATATTTCTTGCAGCACTCTACTGTCCTCCAAAACATTGGCATGGAATTGCAGCTGTAATGAACTCATATATATCTTAGACTTCAAATACCCTAATTAGTCAGCTTCCAGGACTTGTTTATGAAAATGTGGGCACATGGTGTTTTGATCTACAGGAAGGGAGCAGGCTGCAGCAAACAATTGCCACAGTAGTGGTTCTTGATCTGTGCCATCAATTTTTCCTCCATCAGTCTCATCATTTGAACTGATAGATTCGTGAGTACTAATTCCAAGCCTGATGTACCAACATGTCATGCAGTTTTGTGAGTGTATGTTTCATGCACACAAAAGTTATTATTCTGTCCAGTAGCATGTGGTGCACAGATTATTGTTGTGACTGGCTGCTTATTTCTCACCGTAAAATTGCAGGAAAGTCCATGACCAACAGAATGATGTGCTTTACTTCTTTGAATTGTGCCACTGACAAGGGCTTCGTGATCCCCTGTGAAAGCTCCAACATGTAAGACACAGTTGTCCAGACATTCATTCACATCCGATTATCTTTGGTCTTGTTTCTTAATTGGGGATGTGATAGAGTTCTCACTGTTTTTTTCCTTCCCACCCCATGTCAGGTTATTGAGGATTTTCAGAGTAATGAGTCATCAGTGCTAAAGATGATGGAAATGGTGAAAAGGAGGCTTTCTTTCCTTGCTTTTTAAGACTACAGGCCAAATCACACTCATGTTCCCCTCTACAGTAGCTCAGGGGAGTGATCCTAGAGGCAGAGCAGCTGGTCCTAAGGATTTTGAGCTTATGGTGCTTCATCCCTACACTCCTCTCATGTCACATCTCAGCAGCTTGGGTTGGGTTATAGCTGCATCCTTCAATTTGCTTGACTTTGTCAATGATGGGTATACTAGAGTACTCTCAGTCTCTTGTCTGTTCAAGGAATTGGACACACCGTACAATTGGATCTGAGAAAATGCAATTGATGGGCATCTGCAGCTGTAAAGATTAATGAGAAGAATAAAAGAATGAAGAATCCTTGACATCATATTGTGATGGTTAAGCTGAGCTTTTTCCCTTGATGTACTGAATCAATGTGACCTTTGTTTCTCCCTTGAACAATTTGAACACCTACCCTGGAGTTCTAGAATGGAGAATCTGATGTAATGTGGTGGCCTTTTCTTCAGTTTTTGGACAGCATTGGCATTACAATTTACATCAAACCACATCGCTGCCACTGCTGCCACCCTTCCCTCAAGTGTTTATCAGCTACAGTGACCAGCATTTGGGAACTTCCAATGGTGGCATGCATTTCCTGCCACTCCTGTTACTATAAACAGTACGCCTTTCCTCTTGACACCCAACCAAATTTCTCTTTCTTCAACTAATTTTAAGAGATGACTCCCTGATTCTGAGTTTTCCTTTCAGTTCCTCAATGTTTCCAAGAGTTGTTATCAGTTCTAAAGTGATTGTGCACACCTATCCTGAAGCAAAAAATAGTCAAAAGTTCCTTCCATAACCTGGTGCATTATCCAGCCTCGTATTTAATAACGTAAATCAATGCACAATCTTTGGCCATGGAATTCTGTGATACTTCACATGTCCATGACCCTTAGGCAAATGATGGAGGCACACACTTTTGACAATTTGCCTCCCAATTCTGCACCCATAAACCCCCCTTAGATAAGCAGGTTTTTTCTTCCCAATGACCATGACATACAAAGTTCCTTTGTAGATTTTGAATATGCCATGTATGCCTTCTCTTTTGCAACCTGACATACATTAGCCCATAATTTAGTCCTTTGTTATTGTCAAAGTTCAACTGTGTAGTCATGACAAATATACTTGGAATGCAATCCAGTTTTCCTTTTGAATAAACATACTTGAGTTGAGTAACATATGGATTTGACTTGATTCATTTTTTTAATTCTTTGTAATCCATGCATATATCACCAAAATGTGTTAATTACCCATACATTGTGACAAAGTTCAAGTATATATACAAAGATATTAGAAGCTTGTGTGGCTGTGAAAAAAGCTTCAGATTTATGGAATGTACTCTAATAATTAAGTAAATCTTAAAATTCGAATTGAAGATTCAATTTTAAAATGTGAGAAATAGCTAAGAATAGGTGGTAAAGGAGATGGAGGTTTATCAATTTGAGCTCTGCATTGCTGTAAGATCAACTATTTTATTTTTTTCTTATGTTTTCATATGGTTTTTACTGATTCAAGATTATTTATGTCAATGTGAAATTTAATTGTAGTGACAAGAATTTCGAGCAATTGGTATATGGGTGGTTTTCTATAATTTTTCATAGGTTCCTTATTGATTTTGCACAATCCTTCGTATGGTTGTCCTTGGACAATTCCAAATATAACTCCCTCACTTCCTTCCTAATAACTATCTCTTATCCTTATAATTATCACATTCCTTTCCTAACAACTATTTCTTATATTAATAACTATTTCACCCCTTTCCTTACCAATCAACATGGATATGAAAATGAAAATTAATATGTGCCTTTTCATGTCCATGATATTTGTATTAATTAAAATGAAATTTGACATTGACATAAATAATGATGAATTATTGATAATCATATGGGAACATAATAAGAAAAAAAATCATCACTAGTAGTGTGTAGAATTGTGGAGCTAAGGTTTAAATTAATATACATTTCATGGGCATGAAAAGACACATGTTAATTTGTTTTTCATATCCACGTTGGTGGATAGGGAAAAATACTGAGGCAGGTATAAAATGAACCTAGTTATTAAGAAAGGTGGGAGATATTTATTAAGAAAGGAATGAAATAACTAGGCTTGAAAATGAAGTAGTAATTTTAAAAATTGTCTTTGGAATGGTCCATTGATGTGTATTTCACCATAATGTTGTATTTTTCTTTCATTTCAATATCATTATATCAAATCCCTAAAACAAGTTGAATGAATTGAATGATATAATATTTTTGAAGGTGCAAAATCTTTAAAAATGGTGATTTCACATATGTGGATTTTAGTTGAAAAATACCAACTATTTATAAATTTTGGATAAAACACAATTTGGAATCCATGCACATTTGAGGGCTATTAACAAATAGTATTCAGTGCATGGCTAATAGTATAACGATTATTAATTATTAATTTTGATTGAATCATTGTGTTGATTGTTAAATTTAATTTTACTTGTAATTGATAAATTTAGTTACGTGGTTAGCATGTGAAAATTATTTTATTTGGGGGCTTTGAGAATTGAAATGAAATTATTTTCAATTTTTCATATAAGAGTACAAAAATGAATATACAAATTAAAAGGTGATGTGATTTTTTAATCATTCAAAAACATTTTTATAATTCATTAATAAATGTATTACATCCATGTCCTTCAATGTGCCACCATTTGCAATGTGCAATCGAATTATAATTCTTACCCAACTATTGACATTTGTAGCCTTTAAAAGTTCATTTGGGAAATATACATGTGTACTAATTGTTAAAGCATTTGCCTGCCATTTTGATTCAAATTTTGTTTGTATTTTTTTGACTTGATCTTTCTCCTCTTCATGTTTCTTACATTCACCCCATATCCCTTCATATCAATCTAAACATTAAACCCATAAAACCCTATGCCAAAAATCCTATGTCAACTAGTCTTTTGCTTGCTTATAAATTAACATATATGCTTGCCATTATGGGTCACTAGTTTAAAACATGTTGTTGGGTGAACAGTGCAATCTACTTGATTTGTGAAACTAAACATGTTGTGTTTGTGAGCACATATTAGTGTAATAGATTATGACATGGCTTTAAAAAAAAACTTAGATCTTGGGCCTTTGAGCATTTCACCACATACCCTTTCTTTTTCATTTGCATTTCATATTCAATGTTAGACATTTAATTTTTGCATGTATTCTGAAACAAACCCAATGTTTTCTTCATAAATGTACTTTTCTACCATTAATGCTTTAGGTCAGGCCTTATTTCGTACATAAACTTTCAATGTTTTCAAAACACTTTCAATGGGGTACATCCATCTAACATGCACCGACCCACATATGGTTAACTTTTCCACTACATGTAAACACAAGTGTGTCATTATGTCAAAAAACTATTTTGGTGTGTCCATTCATCCTTTGTCAAATGATCTATGAAGGTCATGACCTTGGACTAATGAATCATGTTAAACATGAAATTAAATAATACATACTTGTGTGTGTGAACATCCACCAATTTTGTCTTTCACTTTCATAAAAAATTTTATTGTTGGACATTTGTCAAATATTGAAGCATTTTTGTATCTCTAAATTGGAACTCAATTATGGTCTGCACTAAAACATTTTAGTTCATAAGTTCAAATTCATGACCAAGTTTTTTTAATGTAATGAAGTCTTTGCCTTCAATATGGAACCCCACTATAATTGTGAATTTTTCATTTCGAAATTTTGGAGATGAGAAGTTGAATGCCCATGCAAACAAATATTTAAAGAATTCAAAAATGTTCATATTCAGATTGGAAAAGTAAAAAACAAAAAAAACAAAAAAAAACTTTAAATTAAAAATTGATTAATGGATAAAAATTGTAAATTTTAACTACTACTTATGTAAAACATGCAGAAAGAAAAGGCCCTAAGCAACTCCCATTCAAGTAGGTTGAGTGTTGTTGTCACATCCTTTCATAATGTAAATAAGTTTATCGGATCCCGCACATTAACACACATTTTATAAAATTCTACTAAGTCACATTAAAGTAAACTAAACATGGGGATCCATTAAAATTTTAAAAGTTAATAACATTAGTTGTTGCATCAACACATGCTAATCATGGCTTTTCATCAACCGTAATTTTTTGTCCATAATGTGTTTTTTAAATGCACCATAATATTCTAATGGTAATTTCAAACTTCTTAACATGAACATGAAAGTTTTCAGTTCATTTAACATTAAAACATACGAGGTTATAGGTTTGAAAATCTTGCCTGGTTTATGTGGATCTCGCTTCAATCACAAATGCAGTTAAACCCCACATACTTTTATGTTGTGACACACTTTGATTGTGTCAATTGTTTCAAATAATAATTTGATTAAACTTTCACATACATTTTTTTCAATATGCATCATATCCAATGTATGTTGAATCAAAAGCTTTTACAAATTCAACACCCATGCCAATATGGTTAAATACAAAAAATGTGGTATGGGTATTTGGTTAGGCTAACAATGGTGCAACAAATTGGAATCTAGGTTTACAAACCCTTTTTCAATTTATGGAAACATGACAATGAAGTTAGTGACTTTTTGTAAACATTATAATCAATGCATATTTTCACTATATATGTATAAGCACATCCCAACACTATAAAATCTTCAAAAACTTAAGATATGTATTCACATGGGTCATCACCCAAACCTTACTATAATAGCCATAACAATGTCTTACCCAAATAAATTTTTCATCATTTTTTTCACATTGGTCACCAACTCTTGATCCCAATTTTGCATGATGGACATCCTTCTACTCCCAAAATGTTGCTTGAAGCCACTTAACCTTTAATCCTTCGTGTTCATCTTATTGTTTTAGCAATTGTCGTTATGTTTGGCCTCCTCATCAACTCCTTTTTTCCATCAAAATGTTTTGCATTTGGATGTGTTTTATATGTGTAATTATTTTCAACCATATTTGGGTGCCTTCAAATATAGGTTTCTTTAGTTCTTTTGACTACTTACTTATTATATCAAAATCACATGGAGGGCATGTAACTTTCTTAACCTATAACCCTAGTGTTGATAATTAAAAATTATTTATACCTTCAGAAGTCATTTATTGTCCATGTTAAAATTGCCCTAGTCATAAATTTCCTCTTGGTCTTCAAGTTGTAACACATTTACACTTTTCCATAAATCAATTAGCTTCTTAAGCATAAGGCCCAAATACACATCCACAATTGTTTTTTACACTATGTATGCCAAGGATTATCAAAGATAACAACAACAATTTTTTGGTGACCAACCATATGGGGAAGTTATAGTTCAAGAACAATATGGTCCAAGTTGACCATGTTTTTTTTTTCCCCAAATGCATTCAATCCATTTATGTCAAGCCCAATTTTATGGTTTTCGACTTGGTAGCAAAATTTAAAAGAATGGCATCAATGTTTTCACAAGCCTTGTTATCAAGTACATGTCGAATTTTTCTATCCATGTTTTTGTTTCAACTATGTCAAGTCATTAGTTTTGTAATACTTGTAATTCAATATATGCACATCAATATGGGTATTAATGGAAAATGTCGCACTACTTTTAACAGCACATGGAATTGTCCATAACCCTTAAACTAATAAGCTTCACATTTTGAACAAATATTTAATGTCTTGTACATTCAAAAAAAAAACTAATTTGCAACTTCAATTTGTAGCTATTAAAAAATTGCAACCACCATTTACAACTAAAATTACATTAGTTATATAAATGAAATTGCATTCAACACATAATCACAAATCATGATTTAGCATGTTGTCACCAAATGGACCATGGATGATGTATACAATCAATGTATATATGTTCATCCTGTGATTATCCATATAACATGTGTAATTAAATATTTAAAAAATAATAATTCTTACAATTATTTTACAACTTGAAATGAAAATTTTATCAAATAAATTAGTAAATATTGAATATTTTATACTAAAATATTTAATTGGTTAAATAAATAGATGAAATTATTACTTAAACTTTTATAAATCATTTATAAATTATTCAGTATTAAATAATAAAATGAATAATAAAATATTTTAAATAAATGATTATTATTTCTTTTTTCATTATAATCAACTAATTATTAGTAATATTTGATTAAAATTTATTAATTGATTAGTCAATAAAATGTTATAAATATAAATTATTAAGAAATTAAGAAATCATTTTTATTTCATTAATTATTATTCCATATTTTGCATTATTTAATTAATTTGTCATCCATGATAACCCTTGTAAATATAATTTGCATGTGTATAAATGTACAAGATGTGGAATCAAATATAACACATAAAAAAATAAAGACATTTTAAAAATATGTGCATTGAAAATTTAGGTAGATGGATTTTGATGAAAGGGATGGTGATTTTGGTATGCAAATTACCATTGTTCAAAAGGATCACAAGGTGTTTACAAACCAGATTATATAGGATCTCAAAATTCAACCAACACGTAAGGCGAGGTTACACATTCCTTTGTGTTGCATAATATTCATGCCTATTATAAAGCCTGCATTGCTTGTCAATGTGAAGAAGATGGAACATAATTTTCAAATGGGTTATAAAGAATTAGATAGAGTATTTTATGTTTCTACCATAAAGAATAAAGGAGCACAAGAGATGGTCACTCCTAAGTTGTTGAATTCATGGGACATTCATTAGCAAGCAAATAATGCCAGGTTTGAGGAATACCTCCAAGCCGATGCAAATTTGCAAAAACTATCCAATATGATTTTTTTGTATGGGATGGTAATCATAGGCTTTAAGCTTGTTTGCCATTCATTAATTAGGTGCACAAACATGAAGAAAGTCGACATGTAGATGTGGATTTTATTGTCTTGGATAACACAAGGGGGGTTGTCAAATTGCTTACAACGATGATGGACTTGAATAAATAAAATTTCAATTTGTTCTTTCATTTGCTCAATTTGGATTGTTGTTGAAAATGAGTATGACCTTTGTTTAATATGATTTGATGATTGATGATAGGTCCACCAAATTTGATCATGTCAAAGGATCATTCGTTCATGTGTTTTATCAAATGCAAAGCATAGGACAAATACCTTTGATTGATTTCAAAAGTATCATCCTAGATTCAACATACCAAAAGTCTAAGGCCAAAAGACTTAGTACTTGGTATACTCTCATTCATTAAACCTTTTTGGATTATTTGTACAATGTAAGAAAATATGAACTTCATCCATTTTGATTTTTATTTGTTTGCATTGTGTTCAATGTCTTTCATTTTCTAAGTTTTTGAAATAGTATAAACATGGAAAATTATTAATTTGCAATTTTTGTGTCTATGTAGCAAGATATTGTCACAGCTACAAACTTGACTTTTATGTGTTATTATGAATCAATACCAAATCCAAAAGATAGGTCTTGAAAGGTTATGGTAAACCTCATGCACAAAGCCATTGATGACATGCATGCATCCTTCAATATCTATTTTGGTAAACAATTGTCTTTAACAAATCCAAATTTTGGTCTAGAATTCTTGAAGGAGATTCAAAATCAATATGACTCTAATGCAATGAAGCCTGACATGACCTTGGAAAAGTTAGAATTGTTGGTAACAAGCCTTGTGGAACCACATCACAAAATATAGTGGATGTAATGGTGGAATTCAAAGCCCTTGCTTTGAGAGAGTTTGAAATTTCCACTTCCAAATATGTCCAACTTTCACATGTTGAATCCATAAGGCCACTTTTGGGCACAAGTTGTTATTTCATGTTATGCTTGTTTTTTCCAATTCTTAATATCATACGTGGTAGAGTTTTGAGATGATCATTTCTATTCATGTGTGTAGTTGACATAGGTTATTGAAGGAGATTTCAAATAGTTGGAGATCGATTTACAAGTCATAATCATTCCTCCCACTAAATTTCAACATGTGTTATTGTTGGATGCCTATATTGAGAGTTGGAAGAGGGAATTGTGGGATCATGGTTTTTCAAGGAATTCAACAAACTAAATGGCATTCACAAAGGTTAAGAATGGAAGAAACATGTTGGATCAACCCAAGCAAAAAAATCATGTTCAGGTAATTGTTTGTTCAAATTTGGATTTCTTTTCCAATTCAATTCATGATTATTGGTTTTCAATTTCAACTCTGGAATTTTGGTTTGTGTGTTTTATTTTCATTTTATTCAATCTAATGGGATGTTGTTTTGCTTGTCATTTTAAAGTACTTGAATTTTGTTTTGTTGCCTATTGATTGCTTCAAAAAGATGCCCAAGGTTTTTTTAGAGGGTGCATACCCAAATTTTTTAACTACTACGTACACCAAAGAAATTATTAATGATTGGAATTTCCACCACCTCTCATAGTGTGGGTGGTACTTTGATTGCTTAAAATCCAAGATTTCGTTCAAGGAAATGTCTCTCTGTGAATGACTAGACCCAAGTTTCATGATGGAAGAACATGTAGAGGATGTGATTGCAATTCAAAAAGTTATTTCCAAAAGGAAGTTTTTTTTTCATTTGTTAACCATCTAAATCAAATATTCACACAAAGAAGAATAAATATAAATTTGGCCCAACCCTGCTTCACATTCCACTTGACACATAAGCTAAGGTAAAATAGTGGCCTCCTACTTTTCAGAAATGAAACAATTCATCAAAGAGGTGTGTGGTTTGTTCATTTTCCAACATAACATTTTTTGTTGTGTTAGAACAATAATTTTTGGAATGGATATTTGTTTATAATGTGTGTTTCATGTTTGTAGGCAAATGTTAGTTACACGAGTGTTACTTGAAAGGTGTGCATTACATTAAAGGCATTGTTGATTTGGTGCTTGATGACCTTCTAGAGGAATTGCCTATTTTTTGACACACCCCCAAAATCCTTGATAGATTCAACTTTGAATCCAAAGGTGAAAATAACGAAAGGATAAGCAGTTGGGGTATACTCCTTGGTTTGTAACACTTCGAGGGTAGAGGGGTGTGTTGGAGTTCCAAAATTGGGATTAACAAAAGTGACAAGCAGATCAATTATTCATATGGACCTGCACAAACTAAATAACAAGTTGATTACTGCGTAGTTGGAGTACTTTTGGTGCACGAACGAGCCATGGGCAAACACAGACTCATAAGACTCACCACGGCCCAGATTTGGGGGAAATCACCACCTTCCCCTTTATAGTATTATTTGTGCCTAGCCACGGGACCTACACCCAAATTAGGAGTCCTGAAATTTTCGAAATTAGGACTCATGCAAATTTGGAGGCCTATAACTTCTTGTTCAAATTTTCGATTGAGATGAGGTCTAAAGCAAAGTTGTACCTATTATCAAGAGCTTTCTAACGATATATCACATACCACCTGCACATAAATAAATCAGGGCGATTGTTGACTTTTAATGGTCAGGAGTCAAATTGGCAATTTGACTTTTGACCTTTCTTTTGGTCATAACTTATGTTTTAAATACCCAAATGAATCATGCGAACCCATTTTAGACATCTACGTTTCAAGAGCTTTCCAACGATATAAGGAATTATTTAATTTAATGAATTGTTGACTTCTGCAATCACCCTCTAAAAATTTGGGATTCCAACACCCAAAGTGGGAGCCCACTTGGGAGTGTGTGGGTTCATTCCCTCACACTCTCCTACACTTTTTGAAACATGAAATGTGATTCCCGGGCTTCATTTTTGGCTTGCACTTTTGTAAGCCCTTGCCTTGGTCATGAGCCCAAGGCGAAGGGTGCAACATTCCTAATCTTTTTACTCCATTAGATTTTGTACCCCCTTGGAATGAGAAGAGTCCATCTTTCCTCAAGGTTTATTCTCATTTTGGAATTTTTTTTGGATGATGATGATGATGGATTTTTTTTTGTTTTTTTATCCAAATGACCCAAGTTCCCTTAAGGACAACATGGGATTCCTTTTTAGTAATAATTTCAAAATTCAACAAAAATGGGGTGTGGTTAACATAAGTCTCAAGTTCTTTAGTCTTAAAGATCCTTCAAAGATGATATTTTTCCCTCCATTTTAAAAATTTTCCTTTTAATTCTATTTTCAAATTTCAATGCAAGATGCTCTAATTTTCCATTTAGACATTAACCTTGGGCCTTATGTTCACTTCACTTTTTTCATGTTAATGGAATTTTTTTGGTTTCATTTGTTTGATTAGTGATTTGTTTAATTCATTGTGTTGTTGTTCAAACTATGATGAATAGGGTCATCTTGCTTGTTCACTCATACTCTTCCACTAATAACCTACAAAAATAACCAAAGGATTTGATACTAAAAAAAGATGAAAAATTGTCCCTTTCTGGGTTGGATGTGACCATAGATGACATTTTGATGAATAATGTTGACAAACATACCCAAAATTTTCGAAAGATGGTGCTCCATGGCTTGGAACAAGAGAAAAAAACTTTGTCCTGCTATGTGCATTTATTTGGGTTTGTTGTGTTTTTGGACATACTGTGGTGGATTTAACAATTGGTACAAGTATGCTTCCGTGTTCAATTGAAGTTTTCCTCTCTTTCTTCAAGTATAATACTTTCTAGCATGGTTTATAATATTTTTCTTTCATGGTAGGAACATTTATTTGAGCATATCATAATGTCATGGGCACAAAAAACTATAAGAACAAGAATTAAATTAAGCACACAACAAGGGAAAAAAATCGCAATAAATGCAAGCTTAAGTCTAATCCAAGATTGGAAACATAAAGACGTAAGACAAAAACACGATATATGTTAAAAAATGATTCAAACATAACTTTATTCTGATAACTTATGAAAATAAAGGTTATGACAAGAAAGCATACCCAAAATTAATGTTGAATAAATTAAAGGCAATGGGAGGTTGAACCCCTATTTATATCTCATTGGGGACTTAGCTCAAGGAAGCCTCTATGTGTCCACCAACCAAAGAAGTTTCTTGAAAAACTTCTTAATTCAAAAAAACGTCCATAAAGGCTTCCATGTGTGTACCAACCAAAGAAATTTCTTGAGAAACTTCCTAACTAATAATTAATTAAGAGGTACAGATGATGTAGGTGACTATGTTAGTGCAAGTCATGATGCAAGTGATGATGTAGACAATTATGTGCAAGCGATGATGCAAGTGATGGGTGATGGTGGTGTTCGTGACACACAATGAGAACAAACATGTTCTTGCATTAGAAGTAAACAAAAGATTTTTGATAGTGTTCTCAAGCCATTATCCTATGATCATCTTAATGAGGTTTTCAATGAATAACAAAATGATTAGGATCACATGTTTGATGATGATGATGACATTAACTTGATAATATATTAGGGTCCCTGAAAGTTTTTTTATAAATAAATGAGCCTAGATTTTGACCTTCAAATTGTAATAAATACAAGTGACCTTGTGCATTTTAATTTGCATGGTTTTTTGTGTGTAGTGATGTGACACCACCTCGATAAAGGATTTTGTCTTTTCATTTTTAGCATAGTTTTCTTCGAAATGCTTCTAGTAACCTTTCACTTCCAATTTATGCAAAGGCCTTTGTTGTTGCTTATGTTGTTCTTCCTTCACCTTCTTCCTCCTCTATTTATTTTTCCCCACATGGTGATAGTGTTTTCCAATACATAAACCATGAAGCTTTGGATTCTTTTTCTAGTATAGGTTTAAAAGAATATGAGAATCAATTGTGTGGTTTTTTATTGTCACATGGGATGTTTGATTTTGCTTTTAACTTTCCATCAATAGGTTCAAAAGATTTTTTTTTTTGGGCCCAACAAAAAAATTCAAGTCTTCCAAATGTTGTCACACAATTTTTTTCAATTTGGATTTCTTGTTCATTGTCTTTTTGGTATTGTCTGTTGAATTGAGAAGTAGTCTCCGCCTACAAATCTCACATTGCATTAAAAAAAACTTGAAACGAAACATTGAATGACATTTTATTTTCCAAGACTAATCAAAATTTCAACATTGTTAGATAGTTGCTTATCTTGAAGAATGCAATTTATATTATGTTCCTACCACCTAGGCTTTCTCATCAAATCATGTACATCCATGTGAAAGTTTTTCCCCACATCAATTTAGATGTCTATATGGTTGAATGTAATTCAAAAAATTGCATTGGGGATGTAATTTGAGTCATTTCTAGATTGCATGTTCTCAATTAAATAAAATGTACTCACTATTTCGCTTGTGCTAATTATACACATTATTTTCAACAACATTTGGCTGGATAATGATATAAACATTTTTGTTCCCAATGGTGGAATTCATATTGTCAATTTCATTGATGTCCAAAATTATGTAATATGTTTAATTTTTTAATCATTCTTCATTTACATTTGTGGGTTGGCCTCCATTGTGTTTGTTGAATACACAAATTTATAATTATTAAAAGCTTGTAATAATGACCTTGTGAACATGGTTTCTTAAAAAAAATAATGTTAACCCATTACTTTTTGCTACAAAAAAAATTAGTGCCTTCTTCGAACAATTGGATTTTAAAAATTGCACTACAAACCACATTTCAATAACATCCCTTTCATTTAAAAAAAATAGAAAATATTTGCCCTTAGTTTGTTCCACATCTTGAAATTGTGATGTGTACTCTTTTCATGTCCTTGTGAACCATGGACATCAAAAGGTGCCCATAGTGTTGATTTACCTTTTCATATAGTTGGGTGTGAATTTTTTTTAAGGTGGTTCTATAAAGATTTTGAGAAAATGAAAGTTGTGAAACATTGTTTTTTGAAAATGCAATTTTGGCATGTTCTCCCCCTTGAATTTTCTAGCCTCCAAATTTCATCCATACCATTTGGAAACATTGATCCGATTGAACAATTTCATCCATGGACATATTCATCCATTTTAAAGATTTCTTTTAACATAGGCTCCAAGCTCAAGCTCTAGGTTCATGTTCTAGCTATCTTCATTTTCCATGTAAGAAATGTATTCATGTTCATGCTATCTTCTAATTTTATTAGGATCAAACAAAAAACTAAATTCAAATTAATGATGTGATCGTTGAATGCATCTCTTAAAGGCATGTAAAGAAAAAATCGAAGAATTGGGAAGGGATGCATGGGATCACATGAAGATAATGAATGAGAAGTCAAAAGTTTGAAAAATGGTTGATCTTAACATATAAATATATTACAAATTATACAACAAGGTTTTTTGCAAGAAATTTTTGGCACAAATTTGAACCTCAACAATCTAAACAAAGGAAAAACATTTTTTTTCAAATGTTTGCAAGGAACAATTACTCAATTCCCAACTTCTATAGCTTGATGTGTGTTCAGGTAAAGAGGATGAGTAGCTGGAGGTTTAGGAAGCATGGTTATAATGGTGTAAGTTAATAACAAACAATAATGTTGGTTGCAAGTACATGAAGTTTGTTTTAATTGCGCATGTCATGGGAAGAGCCAAACATGGTATTTTAAAGTGAACTTTAGTTGAAAGGGTGGTTGGTTCATCACCTATGAGTAGGGTATTAATACTTCAATTTACTTGTACCTATAGTCCTTGAGGAGGAAAAGGAATTGTTTGAATCTTGTCAACAAAAAACATAGAATCAAGCTAGAGAGACACTAGGTTTACATGTCAATGTAAATGTCCCAAAATAGATATCAAAGGCATCATAGAACATGTTTGTGAACCAAATTTTAACATCTAACAAAGGGAAGAGGAGACTGAAACCCATGAGTGTCATTTAGCATAACACATCAAACTTTTAAAACCCAACATAGAAAATCCCGCTTTGAATTTCACTGTGGTTCGAATGATTTTGACAACACAAGCAGAAGGATCATCAATAGAACATGAAATGGTGGAACAAAGGGAATGTCAACCACTTGCAAAGAAAGCAAATCATTTTGGAGACTATTATGTAGTCAAGAACACAACTATAGATTCACACATGTCAAACCCATGGTCCAATGCCCAACACCCACCTATGTATAACATATCTACCTCTCTACAATATACTTTTTTCCGCTCTGGATTTATTTGCTATTGACCATCCATGTAGCTTGCTTCTCCCTCAAAGGCTCAAGCTACTGTGATCATAGCCACCCATGTCACCAAGTAAAGATGACTTGCCCAACACGATCTCTGCCATAGGGCTAAACACTGACACACTGGTGATAATGGTCTTAAGGAGGGATGTGATTATTATTTTGGAGTCTTGGATGAAAACATACAAAGCAAATAGGCATGATAATGCCCATTCCAAAGAAACATGGGAACTATAAACTTGCCATCAATTTGCTAAGCAAGTGAGAAAAGGGCCCAAAAAAAATAATTGCAAGTTCAATTTAGAAATTAAAAAAAAAAAAGTTAAATGTGTATGGGAATGCAACTTGCTTTTACATAAGCTATTTAGGCCTAGATTAATATATTATATTTAAATTAAGTTAATATAAGATAGGTATATTAATTTAACCTATGTAACTTAATATAACTTAGGTAGTTTAATTTAACATATTTATATGCTAATATATGAAGTATCCTAATATAGTTGAAGTAGCCTAATAATATAACTTAGGTTAGTATATTGGTAGTCTTGGTTAATATAAGCTGATGTTTATTTAAAATAAGTGAATTGACCTATTTACTTATGTAAATACTGTTAAAAAATTAAACATGTTCATTATAATATGTTTCAAAAAAATTCAACTTATGAAAGTGATGGTACCATGGGTAAAGATTTGATTCCCCAATGTCAAAGTGAGGAGTTGAAATTTTTACATTTGCAATTTAAGCCACTACCTTGGTGGTTTAATTTGTTTAGTTAGATTAGATTGCATACTTGCCACCTAGGCTAACTAGGTAAATAGGTAGGTAAATAATAAATAATAAATATTTTAGGCATTAATTATTTAGGTAGGTATGTATGTAGGTACATAAATTTATAAATAATAATTGTTTTGGGAATTATTTATAAAAAAATCTTAAATAGATATTTTTTCATTTTAAAATTCCATTTGACCAATATAAAAGACATAGTAAAAAACTTAGTCAAATTGGACATGTTGAAATGGACTTGTCCAAAATGAGTAATTATTGAAGTTGATAAATTTCATTTTGTGGTTTTTACCAATTTTTTTAATCAAATAAATTGTCAATTATTGTAGTGTAATTAAGTAGGTAAATGAACACTACACCTACCTTCCTTCAACCTACCTATTTATACCACCTACATGCCTATATATTACTTATTTCCAACCTATTTATTACATACTAGATCATATTTATTTATGTCTCAATTGATTTGCAATAAGCATGTCAATTGAATAATTTGACAAAAAAATTAACTTTTTAAAGTTGTGGTTCATTGGTTAAAAACTTGGTTTATTTTTATGAAGTTGGAGGGTTCAACTTTTATACTTATAACCTATTCACATGCTTAGGGAGCTACTCAAGGACTACCTTAAGTAGGTTAAGTTAGGATTTAATTTAGGTATTAAATTAAATTATATAGGTAAGGTTGAATAGGTGGGGGGTAGGTAGGTAAGTAGCTATTTACCTATTTTCAACCTACCTATTATTAGTAAATTATAATCAAAATCATTTAAAAATAAATAAATAAGGTTTTGTTATGTTATGCATTACTAATGATGATGTTATCATAGTTGAAAATCAATTTTGGTTTGAAATTATTAAACATTTTATGTTGAATTTTAAAAATTAATAATCAATAGAATTTGATTTTGGATTATGCAAATTTTCAAATGTTTTTCACCATACCTTGAGTTCCTTTACCTTATACTTTTAATATTATATTATAATTTCACATCTTATGTATTTAAAATATTTTAAATGTCTTTTTGACTCTAAACTTGAGCTCTCAAATCATCATACATACACCATATTGCACATATATCAACAAGGAATATTATTACATAAATGTTTAACATAATCAATGTGTTCCTATCAAGTTCTCACCCCGTTATCACAAAACTCCCAACATGTTTTCCAAGTTCCCAAATGTGTTTCCCAACATGTTCCCAATAGCACCTCACATTGTCCCAAATGCTTTGTCCGGAGACAAAACATAAGGTAGTGTCATAATTCACACACCATTAACCATTAACCATAAATGATAAAAAAAAGTGTAAATATAAAAAGTCTTAGCTAGCCAATGAAGTGAACAAACATGCACCCAAGGAGCTCAATTTTTTTTTCCTTTTGGGGGAGGATTATGAGTGTTGAACTTTTTGGATTTTCATTATTTTTTAATATGTTCCCAATGGGTTCCCCAAGTTCCAAATGTGATTCCCAACATGTTCCCAATAGCACCTCACTTTATCCCATATCCTTTGCCCTGAGTTTTACTCTTGTAAACCTATGTAAAAACAGCTGAAAAGGAGGAGACTCTAAAACACCTACCTATTTAGGACAATCTAAGCCTATGGTTAGGGTTGATATGCTACTAGGGCATAGCATATCAACCAATCCAAAGCAATAAAATAAGAATCTGGCACAAGAACCCAACTTTTTACAAGGCATGGTTTTTTCCTGCTGCCCTGCCCGGAATTATCCTAAATGGGCTTGGGAGTTAGTGCCGAGGGCGGCAGCTGGGCATGCACACTAAAGTAATTTCGTACTTACCGTGTCCGGACCGTATCAGGGTTCGAGCTCACGACGACCTTTTGGCGCCGTATCCACGACACCCGAAGCCGACCTTCGAGACAAGAACACGGCTCGCTTTTTGCGTTAAGTGGGTGTGATTCCCTCGTGAATTGAATGGGTGCTCGTCAGTACGAGGAGAAGATTGATTGCCCCATGGAGCTGACGAAGCGGTAGAATCGTTTCTTGTGGTGTTTTTTTTTTTTTTGGAGTGGGTAGGCGGTTGGTTCTTCTGCTGTTGTAGGAGGATTTTTTGGCCATGGCCGTCACGATGCGCTTCCATGGGGTTTGGGTCGGTAGGTTGGTCGTCCTCTTGCTTTTGTTGCAGCTGTGTGTGGGAGATGACATCGTGCACAACGACGAAGATGAGCCTAAGCAGCCGGGATGTAATAACAGTTTCGTTCTGGTAACTCATCAATCCAGTCTTCTGCTCCCTACTCTTAGCAATTGTTTTTAGTGGAGAAGTGTTTCTCGGCTTGTTTGCATGGTCAGGGGTGGGACTTCAACTTCTTCGTCTTCTTCTTCGTGTTCCGACTTTGGAGGGCTTTGCTGGCGGGCGATTGCAAGGTATTAGAGTTTCCAGGGATTTTTTTGAGTATGGAATCCTTATTAGGGTTTCTTTTTTCCAAGAACCCTGTGAGAATTTCCTACTTGTGAAGGCGGCATTCAGTTTCCTGCCTCTCAAATCTCACAGAGTCTTCCTTTGCGGTGCTATGTTTGTTAAATTTCTTTTCCCTGGATGTGACGATTAGGGTACAAGTTTCAGATTAGGGGACACAGACTTACGTGAGTTCTTTGCATTTGTTGAAATCCTCGTCCTTTCTTTGGTTTAATGTGATAGTGAGGGCCATCCTGAGAGTACAAACTCCTTGCGTGCAAAAAAGGTGATTTAATGCTATTTACAGACTGAATTGTAGGACTTCAAATTTGGGGCAGTTTTGTGCTTTGCTGACTTCCCTAGATCAAGTATCGCTGCGCAAATTCCTTTGCTTCTTTGCAAGGGCATACCTTTTGATGTGGACATCTCTCTTCCATAATGAATCATATACAAGTTATGGTTGTATTTGTCTGTGCATTTTGAAGGATGTTACACTGAATAGTTTTGTGAAGGAGGACCACAAAGTTGAAAATGTGGCCACTGAAATTGCAGGTCAAAATTCGGAACTGGATTAATGGGGAGGAATCTACAGAGTATGTGGGGGTCAGTGCTCGCTTTGGTCAAGGAGTGTCTGAGCGTGAGGAGGAATCTCATAGTGTTCCATTGGTGATGCTTGACCCTCTTAACTCCTGCAACAAATCAGTGAAAATGGTTTGTTTCTTTACCTCTAGCTGTTGCAGCTTGCATGAGGATGCTATTTACTTTTGTGACTAGCTATATCTCTTGAGTGCTAGCCAACATCATCACTGAGTCTTTGTTTTGCTTCTGAATATGTGATGGAAACTCAGGATGCAGATTTCGTAGAAGTTTCTGCCCAAAATTTTGGGCGGATTGTTCTAGACTTATCTACACTCACTGTAGTGAGCTAATGAAGTCAGTGGTTAGTGATGGCAGCTTGTCACTGCCTTGACTGCAGTGTAGACTGAGGTGATGGTCTGAAACTTTGTGAGTGGTTCTCATGAGGTTATGAGCTCAGTTGTTGTTGTGTTATCTTCAAACTGTTCTGTGGAGATTTCTCTGCAATCTCATTGATATGTGGCTTTTCTTGATTGTTCACTTTTGAATTTCAAGCACATTGGTGGCAGTATTGCTTCTCTCCCAAGACAATTTTTTTGCATTGGGTTCTGTGCAGGTGCCTAACCATGCTGCATTGGTGTGGCGAGGTGATTGCACTTTTACAACCAAGGCCCGGATCGCACAGGCTGCAGGGGCAGTGTCACTCATTATTGTGAATGATAAAGAAGGTTTGTGAACAGAGACTGAACATAGCATTCATAGCATTCATTTGTTGGTTAAGATAGTGAATTGTCAAGCATACAATGCAAGCTGACTTGTTTTGGGTGGTGGAATATATGCACTTGAAATGGCATGGTCTCTCCTTTGACTGAGTTATGCTTGTGGGGGTCATTAATAACCTGTGACACAGGGCATTCTTTACTGTTCTAACTAGAGGAGAATGGAGGTGTAGATGGTTGATGTTGTAGGCCTTAGTCTATGCAATGTTAAATCCCTTCTTTTCTGGTCCATGAATTGATGCTCCCACTTACACCTTGGTGCACACCTCACTTAAAGTACTGTTCTGAATTTACACCCTCCTAAACCATTGCAATCTCCTTGTGTGTTTTGCTTGTTTGTGTCCAATCAAGGGACTAAGGAACAGACAATGAGATAGACTTATCATTGTTTCCTTGGTGTACTCTTTAATCTTTTGCAGAGCTGTACAAGATGGTGTGCTCAAAGAATGAGACATACACAGATATTACAATACCATCAGTAATGGTTCCAAAGTCAGCTGGAGAAAGCTTGGAGAAGGCGATGCTTCATGGTGAAGGTATATCTCAATTTCTTGCTTTAGTGTGAAAATGTCAATGACCATTCTTAACCCTACTGCACTCACACAAAAAAAGACACTGGGGGGGTGATTAATGTTAGTAAAATTGTTGCAGGTTTATACTTGATGTGAGTCAGGTTTCTATTGTCATGCATTTGGACCATTTTGTGAGATTAGAGGTCACTGTCCAGTCAGAAATTGTGCTATTGGGGGTTGAAACCCCTTTCTTGTGATTGCATGAGTGACTCTCTGCATGGCATTGTGAATTCTGTCAGGACATGATCAACTGTTTTCCATGAGTTTTGGAGAAATATTGCTTTTGGTGAAAGCAGTCCAATCCTTTTGTGGAAATTATCAGCTTTATCTTTGACCAAGAAACTGCTGTGACTTTAGTGAGGTATTACAAGGGTGTAAATGGCTTTGTGCACCTGATAACTATGTAGATTCATTCACATTCTTTGTGAAGAGAACTGGGGACCATTGATGGTCTCCAAGGCAAATTATGTTTACTCAGTGTTCTTTGGACTCTCATTTGAGATTTGTCCTAAGATCTCGCTCTGACCACAAACTGCTCAGCTGAATCTGCCCTGTCTTTTCCCCCTTTTTTCGCAGTCAGGGTGTTGCTCTTCTCACCAAAACGACCAATAGTAGACATATCAGAGGTGTTCCTTTGGGTGATGGCTGTGGGCACTATCCTTGGGGCGTCATTCTGGTCTGCCTGGACAGCCAAGGAGGCAGCTCAAGAGCACTATCGTCGCCTCAAGGTACAGCTATGTTGCATCTATGTTGCGTCTTGCATATTTTTGTTGAGTTATCTCTGCAATCACATTGATATTTTCCTTAATGCTTGTGAGCTAGCTAGCATCACAGCCAAGCATTCCTGTTACTTCCAGATTTGCAATAGAAACTCAGGAAGTTGGTTGCAATTTGACAATAGCCTATACCTACTGGTGGGAACTGGTGAAGTCTGTGCAGATGTTATGGTAGTTGTCACTGTCATACATGTTGCTGTTGAGCTCACTGAACATGTGGTCAGGTTGTTGGTGTGAAACCTAATAAACTATATGTTTTTGGGGGCTGCAGGAGGGGGCAGATTCTTATCCAACAGAGTCAGATGTGGAGGAGAAGGATATAGTGGACATCAATATAGTGTCAGCAGTGTTCTTTTTGGTGCTGGCGTCTGTGTTTCTAATCCTTCTTTACTACTTCATGTCAAATTGGTTCCTAATTCTCCTAGTCGTCCTCTTCTGCATTGGGGGTTTTGAGGTATTGTGCCACCCCTCTTTCCAGTTTCTGAGTTACCGAATTGAGTTGGAGCTTGAAATTGTACTGTCGCTCCTGTGTCTCATATTCTGACTCTACTAGTGAATGATTGCCTTGTGCAGGGTTTGCAAACTTGTGTTGTTTCACTTCTCTCAAGGTACTTTGTAATATTCCTTACTAGATTCAAGTGCCTTAGTTTCTATACTTGGTTATGTGTGGCCTGCAATTGGGATTCAGTATTCAGCCACTTCTACACAAAATCCTAAGTTTGGATCCCAATGTGACTTCCAGTGAAGGTGGTCATCTCTGTTGGCCACTCATTGTCTGTACTGGTGTTAGATACTGTGAGATGTGACGTGGCTTGGTCAACATCATAACTGAGTCTTGCCACTGCTTCTAGAAATGCAACAGGGACTCATGATGTAGATTTTTCTTTAGTTGTTTTCCTGAAATTTGCAGATTACTATATACTTATCTACACCCACTATTGTGGAGCTGATGAAGTCAGTGGGAAGGAATGGCAGCTAGTCACTGACATTCATGATGAAGGTGATGGTCTGATACTTTGTGAGTGACATTAACAATGTTATGACCATATATAACTCATTCTTGTTGTTTTTGTTTTGTTTTGGTCCCTGAACAGGTGTGAGACTGGCACTATTGTTCATACCGCTAGTGTGTTTTTTTTGTTTTTTGTTTTGTTTTTTGTCTCCCCTTGTTTGGTTCTTCCTGTGGCTTCCTGAGGAAGTGTTAGCCTTGCTGTTTCTTCTTCATCGTGAGAACGGAGATGAAAGATACTTGTTGTTTTTGTTTTGGTGTGGCTGGAACTGACATAACTACCTTAAAGTGTTGTTGTGTAGTTTTGTCTGTAATTTCATTGATCTCTCAGACTGGTCTTGATGTTGGCAGATGCTTTTGTCTTTATGGTATTCTAGCCTGGAATCAGCTGAGAGCCTAAAACCCAAGTGTTTGAGAGAGAGGTTGTATTGTGAATATGTCCAATCTGCTGTGGCAAACCGGAATTCTCTGTAATGTGGGTTGTGTGATGTTAAAATGTAAATGTGCCAATCTATGCACCACTTTGAGAACTTCTGGCTTATTATGGCTTGGAGAATCCCATTTGCAGGCAAGTAACAAGGATCTGGTGATAGATCTGAGCAGTTCTTGAAACCACCTGGCTTCAGATATATGTGCAGCAGGCTAATCTGTTCTGGTGACAAGATTCAAAAAAATTATTGGAGAATTAATGCATGTGATTGCTGCAGGTGGTTTCCAAGAGAGGCAGGGACATATATCAATGTTCCAGTTCTGGGGCCACTGTCGAAGCTTGGACTCATTGTGGCACCCTTTTGCATCACCTTTAGTGTGCTATGGGGTGTTTTTCGTCAAGCCTCTTTTGCTTGGGTTGGCCAGGATATACTGGTATGCATCTTCACCACCATACCCCTTCCACATGATGAGATTGATTTCTGTCCTCTCCATGCTTTTTCTTGTGTTCCATATGCCCTCCTGAAAGGAACCTGTTTTGAATGGTCCTATCTTAACACTGTAGTTCTTACTGTGCCAGAGTTGTGCTGGACAGTTGGTCCCCTGTAGTTATGTTCCATCATCTCTCTTCATCTAGCACTATCAGTGTTGGGATTTTTAGCATCTCTAATAGCAGAAATCAACAGTTGTCTGGTACTATCTTTTATATATTTTTTACTGCATGTGATTTTCTATGTAGGCAAGGTTGTCGACTGCATGACTTGTGGAGTTGGTAGGAGGGATTGTTCAACATTTCTAAAGTGTTAGTCTCACATTCTGTTCACTTCCAGGGCATTTCATTGATTTTGACAGTCCTTCAGATTGTTCGGCTACCTAACATCAAGGTGTGCTCCTAACCACTCACAATGGCATTGTTTTTAGCATGTTGAAGGAACATTTGTCACAACTTTTCTGATTCTAGCCTTGATGTCATGACATTGGTGATGTCAACTATTGATTGCAAAGTTTTGATATGTTGGTTGGGATGGAACACAGGTGTCTACAGTGCTTCTGAGCTGTGCGTTCTTTTATGATATATTCTGGGTGTTTGTGTCGCCCCTCATCTTCCAGGAGAGTGTCATGATTGTGGTATGTTCTATGACTGGTGCTGTTTTCATGCTTTATTTTCTCAGTGCAGCAGTTACGAGTATCAAGGTCTCAGTCACTAAGACATCTGACTTGATACAAATTCTGGTTTCTTAGAGGATTGTGTTAAAGGTGTTCTTCCTTATCATCAAAGTTTGAATGATTATATTATTGACTTTTTGGATAAGCTATGTCTCTAATCAGTGCTAGCCAGCACCATGACTGAGTCTTCCAGTTTCTTACAGAAATGTGACACAAACTCAGGACACATATTCTCATATAATTGTTTGCCCAAAATTTTGGGCAGATTATCATGTAGTTATCTAAACTCACTGTTGCTAGCTGATGAAGTCAGTGAGGAGGCTTAGCAGCTAGTCACTGCGATTCATGTCAAGGTGATGGTCTGATATGTTGTGAGTGACTCTTATGACTGCACTCATTCTTGTCGTTTGATTTTAGCTGTGCTGGAATTGACACAACAGTTATGTTCAAAGTTTTATTCTGGAGCTTTCTCTGAAATCTCATAGATATGTCTTATCACCAGCACACAAGACCACAACAGGAAGTGTGTTTAAATGCATCCAAGTCCAGTATCCTGAAAATTCTACAGATGTGACGGGCTGGAGTCGGATCTAATCTGGATGCCAGATCATGGCTAATGAAAGTAGGTCATTTGTGTGGACTAAGGTAGCATTAGTAAAACAGGCCAGTGAAGATTTTAAGTTTCTAGTGTTAGGGGTTATAAGATCTGGAGGAGAGGAGACTACTTCATGGGCATGGATGTTTCACTAAGAGTTGTGGTGTCCAGGTTGCAAGGGGTGACAAGAGTAATGGAGAGGGCATTCCTATGCTCCTGAAAGTTCCACGTCTGTATGATCCATGGGGCGGTTATAGTATTATTGGCTTTGGTGATATCCTCCTTCCAGGCCTTCTTGTCTCCTTC
>Ga0116227_10000906_pt1 | contig 62447 bp, 35 predicted proteins | sample S1TSphgellanicum_FD_89693 | JGI IMG/M metagenome (GOLD analysis project Ga0116227, IMG submission 89693) | Host-associated microbial communities from peat moss isolated from Minnesota, USA - S1T2_Fb - Sphagnum magellanicum MG | ecosystem: Host-associated > Plants > Peat moss > Unclassified... | reverse complement strand
GGGGTGGGGGGGGGGGGGGGGGGTGGTGAGAAGGGCACTGTAGAGGGGTAGAGGGGTTGTTGTACCATGTCCGTAGTCCATACCTCTGGCAACCGTCCAAACAATCCCCAGTTTCATCACCAGTTTATCACACTGGCTAGATCCCACCCTGGTTTGACCTTACATCTCATTCAGGAGTCATATTCCTCTAGTCCAAGTTAATGATTTGCACCGAAGTCCCTGCACTAGCAACAGCAACTTTCTTACATTTTCTGTGTACCCAGCATATCAGACCAACTAGCTGCTGCTATGTGGTCTAGAGGCCTCATTAACCTGACAGCAATGATCAGGTTTGATGAGGGTTCGAACTTGGGGGGTCCGCTTCTTTGTACTTTTACTAGTCTATCACTCAAAAAACCTAGGGTTAAGAATTGATACCTAGTTAAAAGTTACTGTTGCGGTTTGTAGACTAGGCCACACATCCCCAGTCTAGTATGATTTACAACAAGACTGTTAATTCCAGTGTTGGGCGAGTGTTGGGCGGGTATTTGATTTTGTTGATGACCGCTGGTTCCAGTTTTTGTTCTTATAAAATTAGAACTATATAACTATCAATTTTGGTTTTGGAAGGAAGAATTCAAAATCAAAGAACCACTGGTTCTGATTATTTCAAAACCCTCAAAGAACCAGCAGCTATTTATTACACCAACGTCACATTTTTTTTTCTGAATTGTGTGTCTAGGCTATATACCAAAAATAGGTCTTTGCTTTTCTGTGATGTGGCTCAAGTGGTGATCGTTCATAAGTATATTTAACCAAATTTGGCGATATTCAAAATATGAAATTAAAAAATCTTAAGCACCATTTCATATTGTAGGCAATTGTGGAGATTTTTTAGGATTTCGAAAAAATTTAGTTCTCAGTTTTTGGCAATTTCTTTTTAAAAACAGGGAATGCAAACAGAATATTCATTTTTGATTTTGATTTTTTTTTTTTTTTGCAAAATGGTGAATATTTGCTCCCAAAACAAAAGACTGCACTGTTATGAACCGGTAGAATCACCCTGATAACCGCTGGGCGTTCTGTTTCTGTTGAATTGATAAACGCCCAACACTGGTTGATCTTCCACTTTGGTACAGTTCACAAGTTATAAATCCCAAAGAATTTTTTCTTTGTTCATGACTGTTGGAATCCAAGAACTTGTAACAAACATTTGGCTAAGTTAGAATCAGGATCAGAATGACATGATCCCAGCTGGTGTTTCCTAAATTCACAGCCTGAGCACATGACATGAATGATCACATGAGCTGCTGCTCATACAGTAAGCAGTACTACTGTACTGCTGGAATGGTGTTACTGAAAGAGGAGAAGAGTTTCAAAACATGCCAGGAGCACTACTAGCTGCAGCAAATTGTAGCTGGAAATCAGAAAATTGTCTAATGAGCTATTGATATAATAAAGCTCCGGAGTTGCTGAGTTTCTGGAAAAATATTTGTTGGTGGGTCATTCAACAGATCAAACCCACATGTGTGAGTAAAGTGTGTGTAGGCTCGAAATTATGTTCTCCTGAGGAAGCTTATTTTTTGGTTTACTGAGATGGATCTCCCCCAAGTCTCCCCCACCCCACCAACTTACGCAATTTACTGAATGGGCAGCTGGTGGACGGCTGGTGGACCTGATCACGACAGAGCTAGAAAATGGTTGACAAACTCTAAACATATTTATATACATTTGCGTGATGAATTGCAGCTCTAGATCGATCCTGCATGGCAATTTATAAATATGCGGGCCTTGTAATACTAGCTTGCAAGTGGACAAAACATTTTCGTGTACATATGGATCGAGTAATATGGTATATTCTTAAAGTGATTAGTACTACATAGCAGCTTCGTCCTGCATTTCTTAGGTCGAGATTAATCAAGAGCTCATGATGAGCTAGCCATGTACGTACATGTGATAACAGAAGTGAAACCCCAGTGACTTATAAGAATGCAGGCTGCACATGCTGCTGCTGCTACATACACACATATATATAGTCTGCTTCCGGCCTTGGAGTCCTTCGAGCACAGACCTGTAAAACACACCAGGATTGAGGGTTTAGCTCTACAGTGCACATGACTTATAACCAGTGGGGTACTCTAGGGACTGCAGTTGGGAATCCAAGCTTAACGACAGCCGTTTATGAAAGATATCAGAGTCTTTCTTAGAGCATCTGCTCTACGAGTGCAGCTCACTTGAGGGAGGACTTGAGAAATATTTGTGGAACTAGAATGGGCGTCGATTTCCTTCTTGAGCCGATACAGAATTTATTCCTGTTGTTCATTAGAATTGATCAAATGGATAATGAGCATTCTCCTGAACCTCAGCCATGACTGCAGAATTCTTACCGAAACTCTTGATTCTGGACTAAATAATACTTGAAACTCATAGTCCCAATTCCATAATATTGCATTGCTGGATCATCATCATTCATGTCTTAGAAGCATTACTTTCCACCAACTTAAGCCAGGAGTCTTGGTGACACCTTATAGAAAACAGAACCGTCTGCAAGAAACTGATCAAGGCACAAGGACATCATGCATGTTGAGGATTTGAACAACGTCAGAACGGCACCAGCTATACAAGCAAAGAAGAAGACAAGCGGAGGGAAGTGGATGAAGCACTGACATCGGCTGCTACAAACCCGCTTGAAGAGGCGGAACCAGCTCCTGACTGGACTACTTACTAAGAGCAAAGCTCCATGACCCAGCTTATGACTGGACTAATTACTAGGAGCAAAGCTGGTCCATGATCTATCCATGGATGCCAGGCGATTTCAATCTGCATGAGAACGACCTAGAGAGCACATAGACTGCGTGAAGGACGCATACTGCCCCATCTGTCGACACTCTCCACTACACTACACCCAAGATGTTAAGAAGATCACATTCATATTCGTCCAGCGAGCAAAGCATTCAACCACGGTAGGTAACCTTACAATATGTATACTCTTTATTTATTGTGCAGTTTCTTCTATGAAGAGAAACTGGTTTATCAAGCCCAAAGGGAACCAGCTACCTATCCTTGCAGGTAGCTAGCTAGCTCACATGGGATCTTACAGCTAGTCACTGAAGTACGTCGCCAATGCATGTGGTCAACGCGGTTGATCATCGACTACCCAAGCCTAACCTGTGCAGTCTACATTTGTATATATAAAAAAAGTTGGCCAGCCGGCCGAGTACCTTACAGTGTAAGGCTTACACTCAATGCAGAATCTACGAGTAAACCCAACACGAAAGTACTGCAAGATTCAAGCTCAGCTCAGCCAAAACAAGTCGAGGTCTCTCGACCAAAAGAAACGAGAGAGTGATTTAGTCACCCATTTCAGGTCATTTGAGCTCTTTGATCTCAAAAGAGCTGAAATGTCACTCTCTCTTTTAAGCTGTTTCTACAAACTTTCAAAGAAATGTTATAGAACTTGCAACCGCCCTAGACGAGGTCGCAGATCAGCTACATGAGGCGGCCGTTCGCCTCTTCGGTATCTAGACTTTGATCCTGGTTCCATCAGGACACTGAATTGATGATTGCTTATTTACACCATGACCAGCACCCTCGCCGCGCCATATGTCAATATTAGAAGCTACTGCTGCTATTGACGGTGAGGTGATCAATTGAATGCCGCAGAGGCAGACGCGATCTCTAAGCCGGCCGCCGCGAACTAGTACTTTTGGGTCGTCCACTCGAGCTGGAATTCAATACCGAAACCAGCTTTGAACATCCATTGTGAGCTGCGACAACACCTGCACAGCATGATCACATGGACACAGATGTTGATCAGCAACGTACTTGGATTGATCATTAATGTTTTAGGTTTCAGCTAGTGAACCTCTCATAGATTCCTCAAAGGAAAACGCCCACCTAGAGCTTTGCAATGTCGAAAGTGAACTTGCAAAGGTTCCAAGGTTCACATTGTAAAACTTGCTGAGACCTAGCTACTGCTGCAACGTTGGATTCTTGGTTGTTTCATTGCTGGGTCATCAACTATTACTGGGGAGTCTAGAGTCGTCTCGAGTCAAGGTCTACGACTCTAGATGCATGTGTACTTCTCAAGAGCTTGGGTTTCTGGCATGCTTACCATGAGATTCTTTGGACTTGAGTGGTGCTCGTCTTCGTGAAAAGATTTTCAACGCTTTATCTACACAACGAGGGCTGCATGAAGACACTGTCATAGAACAGGCCATTAGAGCTGGATGTCAATGGTGGAAAATTCATGGGTAAATCCGGCAACGTGGATCCAAGGCCTGTGAAAATACTATCCAGATCGCTGAAACCAGTAGGAGCAGCTACCCCATTGAAATCAAGAGGTGGAAGCACGCTTGCAAGATTAGGCATGAAATTCATGTCCTTAGACGACGACGTGAATTCTGCAGCAGCAGCATATGCAGCGGAGGTCATAGTCGTAGTAGTTTGATCAGACGTTGTATAATCTTCTTCATGGCTGTTGTTGCAACAACTCATCGGCATATTGAGTTCTGTGCATTGAAGAAAGTCTGCAGATCCAGAAAAGAACGGGGCAGGAATCTCATTCAGCGAGTAGGGCGCCTGTCGGTGAGAGAAGAAGCTACTACCATCTGAGTCTGGAGAATGCATTGAGCTGCTGCCTTGGTTGTTGTGCTGCTGCAACTGCAACTGATCTTGCTGACTGCAGGTCACGGAAGTGCGCGAGTCGACGCTGCTGTAGAAACTGAAGCTGGTGGAGTCCATGCTGTTCGACGTCGGGCTATAACTATCAGTTTCCAAACCGTTGCAGCATCGAACTGGTGAGGAGTCTTGCTGGTGATCCGCCGCGGACATTCCAGCAGCCATCATCGTCGGAATCCTCGAATCACATGCAGCAGGTGCGGACATATTGTACTGGCAGCTGCTCAAGAGCTGGTGGTGGTCGACAGTTTCTTGAAAACCTGAAGAAGAATCCGGCGAACTCACTGCTGCTGCTGTTGCGCCGTAAGGAGCCGTCACAGCTACTGTCTTGGTTCGAGCTCTTCGTTGTGGTCGGCCCCCTGTACTACTACTCTCTTTGCGGGGTCGGCCGGTCAGTCTTTGCACAGTTGAGCGGAAGTTCGCGACATCCGTCTTGATAATCTTGGGCGCAAAGATGTGGATGACTCGAATGGTGGGCGCCAACATAGTAGTACTCGGCTCATGAGCAGGATCCAGATGTCCTTTGAACCCGTCTCGGCGAACTCCGGCAGCAGCAGCAGGCGATGACCCGATTGTCGCTTTTCCAAAAGTCCGCAAGGTTTTGCTTAGGCCAAGCATTGCAGGATCTCCACTCATCATCATATTGTGATCGCTTGTAAAACCCTGATTCTCAGTTATGTACTGCAGAGCCATGGCTCGAACTTCTTACCAGGAGCCGCTAGCCAGGAGGTTGTGATCAACCGAAGTGGAAGAAGAAAAAATGTGTCTAGCTAGGTTCTGAACAAGCTAAGCTTGTCGACCAGCTGCGTCGAGTACTCGGTCCTCTTAATTATGGTGGTGGAAGCCTAATCAACATTGTCTCTCTAGGGACAAGTCTCGTGGAGAAGATCTCGGCGCACTGTGCACTCTTCGTCTCTCTTACACCACACTACGCCGCACACTCCTATTAGATCTGTAAGGAACACGCTCTTGACGATACTCACTTAAGAACTGCAAGAAGATCTTGAACTATATACTACTTATATGAGCACTGTGACAGTACGCGTAAACTTGTGCTACTTAGGCTATGAGACAATGAACTAGACGTCGCGCGATGCAGCGTTTGACAACACGCAGTGCAGCACTAGCTAAGAGTGCTCCAACAGCTTCAAGCTTTTGTACCACAACTCTTTTTCATGATTGTGTCTCTTTCGACTGTGACTGACATCTGCTGAGACCCACCTACAAATGAAAGCAGCAACTGCGTGGTGTTCAGCTCTCCCTTGCTCTCACATCCACAGCCTCCAACCTCCTCCTAGCTGGAATCTCTTTCGCTCAACTCGTGAAGCTGTGTCCGATACTGAAACCCTGAGCGCTCGAGTTGATCTGATCTATCTACTCGCTCTCTATGATTCTAAGTTCTAACCTTTCTGATCACCTTTTATAGTCTCTGATCTCGGTCGGATCTTTATCTCGAGCAATCTGGAGCTTCAACATGAGCAAGAGTGTTACTCCAGAGACCCATGAAACCCTGATCTAGTCCCACAGTGCCTTCGTCGTCGGGTCTTGAGCACCTAGTCACGTCATTCCTTGAATCTCTTGACCTTGATCAAGCTCCGTCTCTGATCTCTTTCCCTTGACGGCACGGCCACGCCGTCACTCCTACAAGAAATCTCTTCAACTCTAACTCTCTATACGCTTTTATTCCTTGCAGTGAGCGTCCTGTAGTCGAGATCGCTAGCTAGCTCTTGAAAGTTTTACGATTCTATGACCTGACATGCAATGGACACGGGACTGAACGAGGACAGTGCGGTGAAAACTGGACTTCAGAGAGATTTGCGGACGATTTGTTCACAGGAAGAGCAGCACTGGAGATTATCAGAGCGATTGTTCAAGCGAGTTGGAAGCAAAGCATAGCACAAGAAGGAGAAAAGTGTAGGAGAAATAGATGAGGTGTGAGGGTAGGAGATATGAAGTCGGGAAACTTCGGTACTAGAGACAGAGCGAGGTGTACATACCACTGTACAAGTAGACCCCACACTATTTGTGAGATAGTGGGACCCACTGCTCCAAGAGGGTAAAAGCTTCATTTCTTCTTTTGTCTTTCCGGGCGCCCATCTTTCTCTTTTACGACTTACTCTGCCAGCAGCTTCAATATGATCATCCTGTCTTCTTCAATCGACCGCCAGTGGCAGCTTGTCTCGAGTGGGACCATGAAAGACACATGATGACAGTTTCCGAAATGGTGAGAAGTATTCAGAACTCTTCCTTATCCTTCCACTTGGATTGGACTCAGTAAGAAATGCAACTTGCGAGGTCGTCGACCAGCTTGTGTATGTCTAATTTTTCACGATTTTATCTAGTGTCTGCAAGCTGCTGCTCGACTGTACTGTTCAATCTGTTGTTGCAATGGCCGCGTCGGGCTGCGTTCTAGCGTGCGTGGTCATGACGACACAAACTACTAGCTAGCGCTAGCTCCCCACCCGTTGATTCTTTTACGAGATTTTTTCTATGGATGTTTCTGGCTGCCACCAATATATGCGCCAAATATTGGACTGTGAAATCCTCGAGAAAAGCATCCCGTAGCCGCTTGAGACACAAATAGTGCAGCTGTCTCCATCCACAAAACCTTGAACTTTTTTCCTACACCGCACGGCCTTGTGTGTTTCATCCAAACAATGGCCGTAACGTACGTGTTTGATCATGGATCTCATCATCTCAGCAGCTGCTCGCCCAAGTTACAATAATATACTGCGGAGCTTATAAATCATTTTATATATACAGACTCATTTCTTGTAACCCTGCATAATTCATTCAGTGCCAGGGTTTATAATACAAGTTTCCATTCTCTTTTGGTGTCTCGGATCGACTCAAGTGTGGCCAATTACTATTGCTGAAGGTTTTTTGACCCATTCTTATAGTGATTTGTGAAATGTGAATTTGTACCCACATTCAAGAGTTTTCAAAATCTTCTTTACTCGACACCTCTACTAATTAAAAACCTTCTTTTTAAAGCTTTCAAGTCCAGCTCTACTGGCTTGCTTGCTGCACTTGTAAGCTGGGCCGGGAGGTATATTTATACAACTCCTGATCTAGAATTATAACGTTTTCTTTTTGTATTAATTGCAGATAAACATGTGCCTGATGATCAATATATAGGAGATCCTACAGTTGCTATCATGAGTACATACATAATTCTAATACCGGTTCTAGTATTTTACTTTTGCATCTGTTTCTGTACTGATGCTTTCAAATTGATCCTCAAGAATTAATAAACTTTGGCAGAGATTCATCACATTAATAGGGCAATTTGTCCACTATCAGGTAATGCATTGTGTATAAGATTGGAAAAACTCATTGGGAATTGAGGTACCCTATGAACAATCAAATCTTAATCTGACTGCAGAAAAAACATGGAATTAAACACACTGTTGTCGTCAGCTGTTCTCATCAACTAGCTAGACCGGTGAACTCGTGCTTCAGCCAAGAAGAGATTGTTACATGAGTACTAGATAAGTACATGCTAGTTTAATCACCGGCCCAGGGGCCGGTATTGATGCAGAAGTGATGAATATGAGCATTGAGTGCACTGTGCTTGCTAAACTCTGCAGTGCCGGTGGGCCGCTTACTTCATTACTGCACCCATTTGCTCAATGTTGCAATCTGCATAAAATTCAGTCGGGAGCTGCTACTGGAGGATCGATCAGTCGAGCTTTGGACTCCTCCTCCCTGCCCCCGAGGTGATCATCCATAACATGATTTAGCCAAATCTGGGTAGAAACAAATTACGAGAGTAAAACAAAATTAGGCATGATCTTTCTACATTTCTGGCTACCTACTAGAACTTCATATATTACAATCTGAATTTCTTTTTAATTTTTAAAAATTCGGCGAAAGAAAAACCCAAAACGAAATGCTGGCAAAGTTCAAGAAGTTCTACTTAATCAGTAATTCGACTGCAAGAATTATCCCTGCACCACATGTTAGAGAGAAATGAGAATACAAAGTCCCTCTAGAAGTATTCCTAGTCTTACACCTACCTACTTAGCCTACTTAAATAGTTGGTAAAAAAGCTAATAGTGTGCTTAATAAAGATCCTCATCATCATATCAATGATGGTCATTCATATCCTAGCACACTTGTTTCCACTTTTCTTGTTAGTCTTTTATATGCTAGACAGTGTTTTGTTTTTCAATTTTGTGAGCTAGCCAATAAATTTAGCAATCATCCATGAGCTGATTCAGCCAAATTTGGCTATTAACAAAATATGAAAGGAAAAACATTTAACGTCCTTATATACTTTTGGCTACCTACTTGAACCATATATAGAATTCTGGCATTTTTTTTAATTTTTAAAATTTGAAACAGCACATGTCCAACATTTCACTGTAAGAGCTAAATTACAATTTAGATCTTTGATAGTAAAGTTTCCAGGCCAAGAGCTGTTCTTACCTAGCTCTAAAACTGGCTTTTGGGAAAAATTTGTGATTTAGAAGCCTGGATGAATGAATGCATTTGAGTCCAAGTTAAATAGCTACAATGGGGAAATCAGATCTTGAATACCTGCATGTGATATACAGATATGGACATTCCATTAATGAATATTAAATCCTCGGTCCAGCTTGTGCAAAGGTTGCTCTTTCTGAAGGCCTTTAAGGGTAGGCTACTAATATGCATGTTTTGGCTAATTAGTGGGGTTATATTGTTCAACAGTGAATATAAAATCAAAATTACATTATAGGGAGACCAATTCATGACGCTCATCCAACAGTATTAATGTCACAAGAGTAGATTTAGTACCTCGACCCCCATTTAAGTCTTCATATGTTGAGGCAAACTGAACAATCAGCAACTGATGCATATGTGTTGAAGGATCTGTGATTTTCCATGGGTCATGATTGAGGGTATTGTGATTACTCATGAAGACATTGCAATCAGTGTTTTTCTTTTTTCAACAAATTGTCATTTCTTTGACCAAACAATTGAGATTTTTCTTTTCTATTGTAAATTCGACTAATTGTGAATTCTTTGGAAAATTTTGCTAAATTTCCCATATAAAAAAATTGAAAACAGAAAAAAAACCATTCTCAAGCATGATATGAAAATAATGTTTTCAATTTGCATGAGACTATTGTTGACTGTACCAAAAGGATTGTCAATTTGTATACTTAAGGTTCAAATTAGATTCATCCACAACGGACTACAAGGACTAATGTTAGCACTATTAACCAGAATATAAATGCATATTTGTAAACCTTATTTGCTCCCATCCACGCCCATATTGATGTAAGTGCATTTTAACACATGATCTAAATGTCTATTTCTCAGATTGTGTTCAAGTATTTAGTACATTAGTTTGCTTGAAAATACTAAACAACTTAACCATATGTTGCAGGTTTGCAAGGCAGCTAATATTTTGGTTATGCCATGTTAAAGGGGGCATTGCTTTAATTATGAATAGTTACAGTGATTGCAAATGTGTGGACAAAGTATGCCCACAACAAAAACAAAAAAAAAAACCAGAAATGATTTGCAAATGGCCCTTCTTTTATCAATTATCACTTCACATGAACATGGACAAGTAAAACATGGATATTGGAGAGGTTAAGAGTATAATTTTGCAATCCTATTATTGTTAAGCTTTACATTTGCCAATATCCGTCTAAGGATACTACCAAGCCTTGAATTGGATCTGATTCTGATTGGTTATGTGAGGATTGAAACTCGGTGTGGACAATGGGTAACAAAATTATTATCAGTCTACCTCATTCTTGGTATTTGAATGCACAAGTGTAACGGAGGAGAGGGGGGTGACATATAGTTCATTTTCCACCCACACTAAAAGAGAGGCTTAAAAGTTTGACATGACATCACTTCACGTGTTATTTTGTCATGTTTTGGAAAGAATGAACCGAAAGGAACATGAAAAGAATGATTCTTTCAATTCCTTTTCCCCAAAATGGATAATAGATTTCAAAATGAGTTATAAGACTTCAAAACTTTGTAACAAAAGAAAGAGGGAAAAAGAAATTGCTCAAATGCATGCAGTGTCTAAATGTCAAGAATTTAATGTCCATGTTTTAAATTTGTTGTGAGTGTTACATACTAAATCACCTGCTCCCTTATAGTAAATACTCCCATGGTTTTGCAAAAGTTCTCAACTGTTGGCCCACCTTGCTTTGTGCATGATTGCATACGTTTGAAAGCTAAAAAAATTCCTTCTCCAGAGTCCAGACCTTTCTCATATGTTCTTTGTGCACATTTTGTGGAAGTCCAAAAGTTGGTAATAAAGACCTTCTCAACTGTTGGCACATGTAAATTTGTGCAGGGTTTGCATAAGTCCAAAAGTCAGAAAAAATATATACCTACTCCAGAGACCTCGCCCAACATCCAGCCCCCAAAAAAAACATTTGTGGAGTGCCGCCCTCACCATGGTTTAATGTTGAGGTACTTGTGGACCCATGGTTAGTCAAACCGACCATGAGGGAAGAATCATTAACAATGCATATGGTTTCTCTGATTTGTGTCAAGAAGCATGGCTAGTGTCGAGGAATCAACGAATGCTCAGTGCTCACTATAACAATAATAACAACATCGACAACACCGGGCAAGGTACAATTTACTTTCGGCTATTTTCGAGTAAGAACTGGGCAACAGTACCTAACTTACTCAGGAGAACCGAAATTAGTATATAGGGATGTTGGCCTAAAATTCATACAAAACAAATCAAACCGCCCTTCTATTTCAAAGCTGGTGTGCACAAAAAGTTATTAGCCCGACACCACTGTCTGTGGAGAGGTTGAAAACTTTCATCTGGCAGCACAACCCAGGATTTCTTTCTTCTTGTTGGGTTCTTCTTTCTGTGTCTCTCTCTCTCTCATCTAACTGTGATGAAGAGGTCTTTTGCTTTTAATTTGGCATTCCTTTTTCCTGTAAGTATGCATCGATAAACTTTAATAATCATCGCTGTTAAATGTTTAAGTACTCAGAACATGATGGCGAATAGAATAGGGTAGTTTTAACTACCTCTATCATAACCAGTGTTGGGTTCGTACCCAGTTTGGCAGTTTAGCTCCAATTGGCCAGTTAGTAAAAACCAAACTGGAAATCAGTCAGATATTTGGAACCAGTTCTGGAACCAGATCTGAAATCTTAACCTTTTAGAATTACCCCGAAACCAGGTTCCTGGTTCATTTATGTGCGGAATAGAAACCCAAAAACAAATACTAGAAACTTTGGCTAACTGGGGAAGAACCAGCAGATAACTTCCAGTCTTGGTCAGGGTTACCCAATTCCCTTTATGGGGGCAACCAAAATCAAAACCAAAACTGTTCTAATTGATTTTTTAAACCAGAACCAGAAGCTCCTCATAAAATTAAAGAACCACGAAACATTGGAAATAACCTTGTGAGGAGGCATTCCATTTCATGAAATGCCCTCCTGGAGGATGGGCCTGTACATTATCTGGGTCCAATGTCCCACCGGGCGTCATCAGTCATTACACCTGGTAGATTTTAATGCCATGTAGCCAATCATTACCCCATGTTTATTTATTGGAATGTTGTTGCCTAGAGAATGAACATGGTTAAAGTCATTGCTCTTCTGGGCATAGGTCTCCTTGTAGAGCTCAAGCCACCTTATGTACACCAACATTCACTCTTGTACTATGGTAAAAACCAGTTTTTTTATATTTGTCAATTTCGGTTTTCTGAATGTTTTTAAGAACTGGGTTGAATCTTAAGTGAGTTTTTATTTTTTTCAATTTTAATATTCATCAAGGATATCAATTTTTTTTTTTTTAAATCAAAATTCAAATCTCACACTTCCAAATATCTTAGAAAATAATATTCCTTGAATATTCAAGGCGGTTTTCATAGTGTGAAGGCAATAAACAACAAATGAAGGTGGTGCAAAGATAAATAGCAGTAGCATGAAAATGTCTTGAAGGACATGAGGGTAGTGTGTAGAAATGCAAAGACAAAAAATAGTAGAATGCAACCAACAACATCATGAAGGCACATAGCAATAGTGCAAAAGTATTAAGCAACAATGCAAAGGCTAGTTAGTAGCATGAAGGCAACTAACAACAACATGAAAACAACAAGCATGAGCAGGAAAGCAAGTACTAGTAACATGAAAATAAAAAACAACCATACCAAGGCAAAAAACAATAGCATGAAAACAAGAACCAAAGATCTGAAGACAAAAAATAATGGTGTGAAAGCAAGAAAATACACAAAACAATGAGAAAAAATATTTTTTAAAAACATGGGGCCCAAGTGTGAGCTTAGGTCCTTCATAGAACAACAACACTATTCATAATATTTGAAGCCTTCAAAGTTTTTCTTCTTCTTTTTAACCTAATTTCAAAAAAAAAAAAAAAATTAAATTACTTCCTAACTTGATATCTAAATCTAAGCAAGGATTTTAATATCATGCCTAGAAATCATTTATGTGATATTTGAAATTCAATCCAGATATTGCACCGTCAAATTTCAATGTTATGAGATCTGATGGTCAAAATATCATCATAAATATCCTAGTTTGTGATATTGACAAATATCAAAAGTGATATCCAATGTGATATCCAAGTCTAATATCTTGATTTATCCACTCAAATTTGTTCAAAACTTCAATTTTTTTGGGTTGCTTCTAAACATTGCAAATGTACCATTTTAAGATTCGAGTCTCCGAGTCAAAATTTTACATTTTCTAAGTTAATTATAACATCTAATAATATATTTTATTCAAAAAGGTGAAGGTACCAACAAAGGTGTTAATTCACCTTGGCAACCCAAGCCCACCTTTAATTTGACATATAAATGCAATTAAAAAACCAATTTTAAGTCTATTTTCAACAAAAACAAATATGGTTCCAATTATATTTCCAGTTTTTTAAATCAAATTCAGTTTTGGTTTTATTATTATTAACCCTGATGTAACTAGTCATTAACTTTTGGTTAAACCCTAATTTTAATCAATTTTTTTATAAAAAATTCAAAAGTCTTGGTTCTTGTTCCCATTCCCAAAAAAATATAAACAAATATCTGGTTCTAAGTCCAATTCTTAACAAAATAAATTCAAATTTGATTCCAAATCTAATTTTTTACAAAAATAAATTTGGTTAGATTCTCAAAAATCAATTCCAATTCTATTCTTACTAACTAGAACAAGAACTTGTGATTCAAACCCACCAAACTAGGTATTGAACATTAATTTTAAATTTGGTGAACAAGGGAATTGACTTATAATTGCGTTTATTTCCTTTTGGGAACTTTGTCATATAATGTTTTTGTTGATGAATTCTTGCCAAACATAATTAAAGAAAAAACATTAATCCAAAAAGGGGGAGGAAGGAACGAAAAAAGAAGACCAACATCAAAGAAAGAAATAACACTTAAAAGCACAAATGCATAAACAAATGTCACTAAAACAAATATTAGCTTATGTCCTAAATCCTTGATTGTTCATCTGAAATAGATCAAACCAAAAAGTGGGTGGAAATTTTTTTAAACACCAAGCTTAAAAAAATCTTCTCTTGAGTAATAACATTTGCCCAAAATGAAAGTGATTTAAACTCTTTACAAAACCACAAATGTTTTCTACATATAAAATATGTGCAAGACTAATAAAGGAAGCCATTTGGTGCCTTTCATTACCCATGCCATGTTAACACAATAATGAAAAATATCTTTAACCTTATAATGAAAACACTTAAATACCTTTATGACAAAAGGAAAAAACATATCCCTATGATGTTAATCATGATAGAACTTGTCTTTGCTTAAACCCCAATCATCATGGCCACACCTCAAAGGTTAAAAAATGATGAGTCACAAAATTAAATTCACTTGAATGGGATTAATAATGATAATAACTTAAATGTAAACCTCATGTATGGAAAGCACAATATCGACCCATTGCTATGAATATTAAAAGGATAATAATGAAATGACTAGTCATTAATACAAAAACATAGATTTATGATTATTGTTTATGACTATTTTTAAGTTGAAAACAACATTTATGACTAAAATGGTTGTAGTTACGAATGAAAAACAATTGTAAACTATGGATGATGTATTTCATAGTGAAATATGTATCCATCCACCATATGTGTATGTATCTCAATCATTTTTGCAATTGCATTGTGATTACTTATGCAACTAATCGGATGATGAATCATGTTCTTTCACATGGCAACACATTTGTCATCTTGCCAACAATGATCATGTGCACCAAAAAATATCACACAAATCAATGATTGTCATTCGATTCAAGTTTCATGTCTTACCATTATAGTTGTTCTTACAATTATGGAGTATAATTACAAATGACAAATAATCCAATGACCAATATGAAGCCACATGGCATTTAATCGTAAGTTGTGCCATGTGGCATTTATGGGTGAAAACACATTAGGGTGTAGTTTTTTTTGGCATATGTGGAATCCATACTAGTGTTAAAATAAAAATACATTTATAATATAGAAAAATACATTACATTACATGTCATATGGCAAGGTTAAGTGATTTTTTTTAATTTCTAAACTCCATCAATGATAGATAATTATATCAAAAATTTACATTTCAAAAATGAGAAGTTGAATTATTAATTCAAATGAATAAAGAACTTTAATAAATAAAATTCATATGTCATTATATATTTCAATTTATGGTTTTTGAAAATTTTGAAAATTGTCTTCTTTTGTATCAATGGAATCACACTACTTTTCATGTCAAAAGTAATCATTCAACTAAGCATTTTAATAAATATGTTGAGTCCATAATCATATGATATGGATTATGACACAGGTTTTTTAACACTTCAAAAGTCCAATATGTTATGGTAACTCAAAATCCAATCTTAAGATGCATATGATGTGATCATTTCATATATTATATTATTTTGTTCCATTATCAATAATTAAGTTGTGACATAATTATGTAGTCACCAATAATGTGTTTTCACTTCCATGCCTAAGTTATGCCATGTGGCACATAAATTAGGCGTAGGTTATGTGACACCCAAGTTAAGCTTAAATCTAAGCTATTAATTAAAATAGTCCTATTTTTTAATTTTGAGTTTAAGCTTTAGAGTTGAACCATTTTAATTAATTCATCCAAATGGTTATATGGGATATAAATCCTAATTTAGCCCAATTGCATTTATCTATGAATTAATACTTAACCTAACTTATTATCTGTAATTTAATTTACTACCTTTTAATTTAAAATCTACTTATTAATTACTAGTATATAATTTAACTTATTACCTAAACTAAATTAACTTATTCTTGAATAATTAACCTAGCTTGTTAAGTAGGATGTACTTACAAGTTATATAAATATTTACTAAATGTATAAATACCTACTAGGTATATATTTTAATATAATTTAATATTTAATAGGTATGTATTTATTAATTTTAATAAATAGCTAGTTAATTCTAACACATAAGTATACATGTATTATGTATTTACTAACTACAAAATATTTACCTACTTATTTACCTAAACTATGTAATAAGTATCTAAATATTTAATAGGTAAGTGTTTAATAAATATGTGGATATGTAAATAGTAAGTATTTATTTGAATATTTACATATCACCCACTAAGTATGTTATCAAAGTTTGCAATTAAAGTTGCTAACATTGAAACTAATTAGAAAAAAATTACCATATACATATATGAAATGCTACAAAATTATCCATTTTGCCCGATGAAAATGGCCCTAATCACACCTTCATTACAAAGTTGATCAAAATTTATTAAAATACAAATTTTAGTTACACATGTAACAAATTAAGTTGTAACTAACAACTAATCACATATAATTGTAAAACTTCAAGCTGCAAACGATAAGATTTTTACTAACACATGTGTCTATTTACATGAAACACAAAATTGAACATATTTGGCATAGAACATTTATGAACAACATTTGTGTGATAGAATACACTTCAGTCCATGGGAAAATTAGGAAAAATGTATCCTCATACAACTTATAAATTAAATCAAAAGCCACTAAACAATAGGAAACTAACTTGGTGTCCAACACTAAAAATAAAATGAATGAAATCATATGAAATTTCAAAATGGCTAGGAAAATAAAAATCATTAATTATATTTCTTATGGTTCTTGTAATTTATGGATGTGCCACATTGTAATGCAAGATTGATTATCACAATTGATCATTATAAGAAATGATGGATGAAATTTCAATCATATCATTAGTTTTTACAATCACACTATTTTTTTCACTACTTGTATGTTTGCCATATATTCAACCTTTATGGTTAATAAAATCATAATACGTTTTTTTCTTTTGGCCATGAAATAATTCCCCAAATTTTTTTAAATTGTAATTTGTGATAAGCATGAATTTACATGTTATCCCAATCATAATCACATCATCTTGTATAACTTGCAATTTTCATGAATATATTTTGAAAGTAGTTTAAAACTAAAAATTAGCCCGTTGTGACAAATATTATTCAAATTATTTTACAATTTGAAACCATGACCTTTTATGCCTAATAAATAATAAAAAATTTGTTTTACAACACCCCAATGAAACATGTTAAGATTTATCATATATTGAACAACAAATTCTACAACAAATGAAATATTAAGATACTTGTTGATCATGAAATACATCAAACATTTTACAATTTGAAGGTATGGAATTTATTCCATTTTTGGTTTATTCATTTTACTTTGAAATATCATTTATTAAATAAATTTTATGCAAAGTTATACAAAAATAGATATTGATTTACATGTTTTTATGTTGAACCATGTGAGTAAATTTGAAATACATTTAATTTGGGCCAAATGAATAAAGATTAGAAGAAAAATTGTCATTTATAACTAGTCATTTGCAACTATAATAGTTGTAAATGACATATTAAAATTGTAAATAATTGTCATTTGTGCTTATTGCAAACGATAGTTTTTGTTACAAACAACTAGTTGCAAAAAACAAGTTTTTCTTCTAGTGGAACCTCATTTTTTTAATCTTTTGTTATTTGGATTCCTAAGCAATATTTTAAAAGCCCAACATATGTCATGTTAAATTTCACAAGAATGTATTCAAAATATAATGAACCACATAAGACAAAAACTAAAATTTTAAAATTCTAAAATATAAAATATCTTTAAAATCATGATTTACAAAATGTTTTCAAACCATTTAAATTTTTATGACCTAAAAATTTGTTGCATTATAATACCATGTAAATTTATATTAAAAAAATTCGCATAAAAATATCATTTTCAAAAAAATTAATTTTTTAATTCTTTTAAATCATGAAAAACATTAGTTACATTTTTTTTAAGTATTTTTGAATATTCCATACTCATTTTGTTCATTTCAAATTTTTCCAAAAGTTCCCATAATCCATCATGAATATTATTATAAAATTTTATTCAAAATTTTCATTAACTTAAGTAACCACTTATTTATCACAATGAAAATCAAATTATGATTATGATTGACATGGTTCATTATATTGTGAATGTGTTTATATACAAATTTTTTTGTGTTTACAGAAACTTCGAAAATATTATTCATAATTCATGAATTGTTCACATAAATCTAATGTAAATAAGAAAGTTGTTAACATGTTTCATTTACACATTTGTGTTCATTTCATTATTTTGAAATTTGCAACAAAATAAATGAGTCTCAATTTTTTTGACCATGTTCATGAAGAGTATTTGAAACCATCAAAAGTTTTAAATGATTTACAATGTGTCTATTGATCAATATGAAAATTTTCATATCCTTCAAATTACATCATGAATTATTTTTGAAATATAAATAAATAAAATCAATGGTTTCAACAAATGTTATAAATTCATCAAAAATGTTTATTCAAAATAAAATCATGAATTTTAAGATCATAAACATGACAACCTTTAATTTCTTTAACAAAATTAACGTGAATGCATTTTTTAGATTTTTGTTTTAATTCGTTCAAAATGTGAGCATGTGTAACATTTTCAAATATTTTGAATATTTTACAATAGGATTATTTTCTTATCAAACCAAACCTCATAAAATGTCTTTATTTTACAACTAAAATGTGTAAATAGATTTAACCTATAATGTTTTTAAGATATTGATTTATATAGCATGCACTAAGCATTTCCAAAAATTACTTAATCGTCTTCATTTTTTTTTTGTAATACAACCAATATTCTTATATTTTAAAACATTACCTCATTCATATATTGAGAATCTTGTAAATTATATACACCTACACGTATATTTAACATAATGTAATCACTAATTTAAAAAATATTTACATTCACAAAAAATAATGTTTTAATTAATGTTAAATATTTGTGAATTGTGTTTTTAACTATAAGGTTTTTTGTAAATGTCATGATGTTATATTTTTGATATTCTAAATGATCAAATATGACATTATAGCATTTGCTTAAAATATGTATTTATAAAACAATAATCATGATTAATGTAACTAAATAAAATATAATTGAAAAATATCAAACCAATACAATAGTAATGAATTGAAAGCTGATTTTGAAAATATTAATTATAACGAAGTGTCAAAATGTATTAACAAATTATAAATGATTTTTTTCAATCCTCAATTCATGAACCTTAAATTTTTTTTAGAACATGTCATAAGCTAAGCACAAATTATGAACATAGTTTCATCAATGTTATCTTACTTTTCACAAAGACCAACAACATGAATTATGGCCTTGCAAACAACATTTTTTCATTCTTCATTCAACTTTAATTTCCTTTAAACTTGGTGCAATGTTTTATCAAAATTCAATGGAACTTATTTTCTTTAAAAAATTTATTAATAAGGAGTGTATAGATGAATGTCAATGAAAGGGTTTATTATTTATTTCACCTATTCGTTAAAAATGAAACATGATAGATGTAAATGTCAACAATGGAAAAATAGGAAAAAAAGATTTTAAAATAGTTATATATCCAATATGTATAGCATACATCACATATAATTTGAAATCATTTTGTGATGTCAAAACATTCATATTTGTTATTTCATGTCATGTTCATAAACAAAAGTTAATTTAAAAAAATAATGTTTAACTCACATATGTGTTTTTCTTTCATTTCAAAGTGATTTTTTGAAATAAAGTCATAATTTTTTTCAACTTATGAACAAATAAAAACTTGTTTGATGAATGATATACATTTAAATTTTTTTAAGAACTTATGAATATCAATCAAGTTTGTTAATTTATATGAATATCATTCATCACCCAAATTTTCATGCAAAATATCACTTACAAGTTTACTTTTGAAATTTAATTTTAATTTTCATAATTTGTGATGGGTATTATTTTGTGATAAATATATTCATAATTTTTTAAGTTTTTATCATTTAAAATGTTTTTGCAAAACTGACTAACATAAGTTCCAAGTTAATTTAATCTTTTCCAAATTTTACAAAAATACTTTCAATAAACACTAGTAATTTATTGATTTTCAATTCACCTTTAATTATTTTTTTAATTCAATGTTCTTTTTTAGCTAAATAATTTTCAAATAAAAACAAGTCATTAATTTGGTCATTAATCCTCAAACCAAGTTTTTTTTCATTTTTAATGACATTTACAAACAAATGTCCAAGTCATTGATGTCATTTAATGGTGGACAATGTGAAAAAAAAAATATTATAAAAATTCAAAATCATCCGCCTTAGAAAAACATTAAAAATTTGAAATAATGGCAACAATAAACCATGAAATGTTTGATTGATTACATCATTTTCATTAACTAAAATTTCACCTTATTAATCATGACTTGAAATTCATGTTAAACATCATAAATTTTCTTTTGCTATGAAACTGTTAGATTTATTATTGTGTTCATATATTGTGATCAAGTTGTTGTGTACTTCATTCAAAGTCTTGAAGAATCTTATTATTTCAATTTGGTTATTCCTCAACTTTAAAATAATATTTGATGTAGTAATTGAATTATTATGTTGTTAACTTTGATGTAATATTACATATGTTGGTCCTAAGTCAACTTCAATCCCATCAACCACATTGAATAAGTCATTCCTTATTAAAATAGATTTTTATTTTATTTTTAAAATTGAAAAATTCATGCCATTCATCTTCTCAATTGTTATCAATTTAAAATCAATTAAATTGTGTGCTAAAACTTGGTTTGCACCACTTACAACAAGTTTAATGTCACCAAGATCGTTAACAAAAACAATCAACTTTAAATGATTGTGAAATCACCCCTTCAAAAATGGTTTATAAAATGTGAACCTTATGTTCTCTTTTACCTACTTAATGTCTAATTCATTTATTTCAACTAATGTTGTAACCTTACTTTAATACCATGCAAAATTCTACATGTGAAAAATATGCAAGAATAATAATGAAATAACAATTCTTTCATAAGAATAAAACAATATTACTTTATTTAATAGGAAATAGATATGTATACAAGAAATCAAATCTTCTATTGACACACCTTTTCAAGTTTTCACTATGACATATGTCCTTTCAATATTCAAACAAACTACATGAATGAACCCATGTTTATCCACAAATTGTCTTTCAACACCTTTAAATATTAAAAATGTCATGTCACACATGGTGTAAGAAAATTGCAAAAAGGTGAAACATGAAGGTTCAACCAAATAAAAAGAGGAAATTTCAATATCATTTATCCATTGCAATTGAAGCCAAAAACATGACATTTATGCACAACTTGTTATGTGACTCAACCTTCAATCTAACATATTAAAGCCACTTTCTCAATAAACCAAAATAACATTTCTTAAAATGGACTCAATTTGCCAAATTTTCAAACACCAATATCATTTTGGGAATTCAACATATAACATTTTAATTGCCATACCTTTTGCATACGAATTTTTTTTATACCTATATATGAATTTATATATTTTTTCCATTTTTCACTCTTCATAACAAAGTATGAGAAGGGCTCAACAAAATGATGAACTTTTCTATTTCATCATCATAATATATAGGCCCATGTGACCAAAACAACAAATTTCTAATATGTGCAAATGGCATGCTTCACATAAATTTCACATCTTGTAGTTTTGATACCAATTATAACCATTCTTATAGATTAGCAACCCAATATATTAACTTTCTTTCATTATGGTGTAATGTGTATCACATTTCAACCCTCTAATACAACATATGAAAGAATAAAGACATGGAACCCAACTAAAAATAATATGAATAGTCAATACCATTTGAGGTTTCAATCTTTATTTCTAAAAGTGATAAATTAGATTCAACTTTATATAACAATAGTTTTTGCAAACCAAACAACTTCATATTTTGACTATATTTCAACCTTTGTAATAAATAGGAATGCAAGGAGAATGACACATCAAGCTAACCAATGCTTCAAGACATATGAATCAATAAAATTCAAATTCATTACCCAATTGTCAATGTTATTACCCATGATGATTCAAAAACCAAAAATCTCACGTGGATCTTCCTAAATTCTGAAGATGATCAAATTCACAAATTCATTTGTTCATTTTTTCTCCTGAAAACTACAAGATGCATCATTTTGGACATCTTCAACTTTTCCTTGCCTACTTTGTCCAATGATTTCATGGACTTCATTATGCATGACATAATTCTTGGCTTCAACTCGAACCTACATAACCACAAATGCAACAACATAAAATTTATCATTCTAAAACACAATGCACAAACTAATTACTAACCAGTTCAAGTTTTCACAAAAGATTCAAGGATTTTGTGACATGAGGTCTACAAAAATAACTTGACTACTTTTATGGCAACTCCAACACAACCACCATCTTTGATGTGTGTGATTATATGTGGATGGAGAAAAACCTCATATCCAAGCACACATAACATGGCCTATCAACTTTTGAAACCATTTAAGCAATAATACTTATCCAATTGCTCGTGATCAATTTATTGCCAAAACATTAGCCAAAATCCACTTGAACTCATTTTCATTGCATTTGTATCAAATCTTTCTTCAAGGATGATATTAAGTTTAATAACAAGCCCAATTAGCATTCACATGGAAGAATATATTCACCTTTTATTCATAAATAAAACATGGCATTCTAACTTGGGAATAGTTGTACCCTCTATTTTTATGAACCCTCCACTCATCAAGCAAGATCTCACTAACACAAGCACACATGAGGTGTAATGGAACTCCATTGAGATTCTAACAAGTACAATTTTTTCATCTTTTCTCATTTGCATCCATATGCCAAAACCCTAGAACCAAATGCCCAACCCTTGCACACCAATTGTTTTGCCATGCCATTGGTGCGAAATCTTGATTGAATAAACCTTCATAAACACATACTGAGTACACCTCATGTATGTATGCCCCACATGAAAATAAATCAAATTTTGGAATTTAAGGAAGAGATCTAAACACAAAAACTAGTGTGAACAATTTTGTGAACAAAAGTTTGCTCAATCTTCTCTTGGTTGGTAACATAGTGCATTCCCTACTTCATCAGATTCTATTTTGATGGACCCATGCTATTGATCTATCACAACAAGAAGTTGGGAACTTCAACAAATTGTAGCCTTGACAAATGTCTATTCCTTACGCCACAAATTCAATGAAGTCAGCAGTTTCAACATCTCAACACAACATCTAGATGGTAGTCCATGAGGCAGAAGAAATTCTGGGCAAATACACATGGTTCCCTCATCTCTTCACCCAAAGATAATTTATTGAACTGCAGTACTGAATAAAAACCCTAATCATAGGAAAGAAAAGGAATGAGCACAACCAACATTGCAAAGGACTGGTTATGGAAAAGGGATGCATGATATTGAAAATCAATGAAGATCAAGGAAAGAAGCAAAAGGGGATGCATGACGGGAAGAGCAATAAACAGAAAAATTTGGAGTAGAAAGGTGGAAGCAGCAAGAGAGCAAAAGGAGGAACCCCAATTGGGGAGGGGGAAGCAACCCCTTTTACTGATCAGAATTCAAGAAATACAACAGGGGCAGCTGCCAACTAAGGCTGTTGCAAAGATCTCCTTGTGACACCACTCCTTTGCAAGAAAGCAAAAGGAAATGCATAACAGGAAGATCAGGAAAGAAAACAGAGGAACAAGCTGGAGTATAGAAGAGTGGAAGTGGAGGCATGGATGTTGGGAACAATAGGGAAGAAGGTAGGACAACAAGAGGAAATATGGATTGACATTTGAGAACTTCAGAAACAACAGCCCAAGGGATAATATCAATGTTGTGTGGTTCTCTCTTATTCAAAAAATGGAACTTGTGGGTAAGGTTCGGGTATATGGACCCTTGACTGGCAGTTCTCAAAAATCTAAGAACCAGTTCTGACTGTTAACCATGGTTCTCAAACATGAAAGAACCGGTCAACAAACTTACCTTTAACCACCAGTTACTCGCTGGTTCTTTGAAAGTTTTCAAAAATCCAGAACCAAAGTTTATTTTATTCTGAAAATTTTGAAAAAAACCTGGAACTAGACCTCCTTTGATTCTGAAGATTTCAAAGCCCAGAACTGTAGGTTTTTCTATTTGTAAATATTTTTGAAAACCAGAACCAGAGGTTATTCACAAAATCATGCAATACTGGAACCGCCCAATACTGGATAATACAAGAAGATTAAGATAACTTCTCTGGGGTGGATAATGCATGTGGCAACGAAAGAAGAATGCAAGTTCATCATGCACCCTTAAACCCCCTTCCTCCGATTAATCTACCAAGAGTAGATTCAATTTGGTATAACAAGAGTGTAACCCCATGTCTGAAACTCATACTTCTGTTTGGACATCAGACTTACCTCCAAAATCATCACTTTGAAAACTAGCAGAAGACGAAGAAAGTGTACTGAAATGGATGAAAGAAGAAAGCAGGCAACCAGTGAAACATATCCAGGAATTATGTCACAAATAATTTGCAGTCTTTCCCCTCTGAGAGGAAACAGACAACAAACTGAGATAAGCTCTATGTACTCCCCATGAAGACCTTAAGTTGACTACAATTCAAATTCTTGTGTTGAGACCTTCCTCCTCACACAAATGCCACATATGGAGGCGTAACAACATAAGAAACAAATTATCTTTCAATCAGCATTCAGTAAGTTTCATAAGTACAAGAGTTTTATGTTTTCCTTCGCATAACCATGTCTCAATCTTTGTGCAAACAGTTGTTATCATTAAACTCCAGGCTTTGTTTAGAAGCAAAGGGATATGGGTAACCAAACCTTGTTGTAGAGTACCCTTGATAACACATCATTCCATGCATTGCGCTCTGATGAAGAAATTTGTTTCCAACCAAGACGTGGCTCTGCGCGCACTCTGCACATTGAACAAAATCTTATAAGTTGTATTAATGCAATGCTTAAGGTCTTCTTCCAATATTGATACTTCATTCTGCCCCTGTTAGAAAAGGCAGTGTAACTTGTATGAAAGGAAACTCCTACATGCCCTCAATTGCACTGTAGGAACAAGTAAAACATCCCAAACCAGAAGGGACTGTTTCTTCTGAGAAGGTGACAGGTGCTAAAGGTAATGCTCATCATCAGTACAATCAACACCCAGGCTTGAACAAAGTTCTAAAACAAGGAAATTATCTTTGTTATGTGAAATAATATAGATATGGAACAAGGGTATGGAATGTACTAACTTCCTCTCACTTATTGAATGATCAGAATGTGTAATATCACACCATCCATAGACTTTCTGTTATGGCCTTTTGAATTTCACATTAGCTTACCTGACCATGAAGACAAGATTCAGACAAAAGAAAACAGTGACAGAAAAGCTGAAGGTGAGATTCGTGAAGTGTAAGTTCTACATGTGAGTAGTTGAGAACAAATAAGTACCCAATCAACAGAAAATGGATGTTATCATGGTGATGCTTAAGCAATGCAAGTACAGCTGAGTTGCGAAGGCTTCCCCCTGCTCCTGTTTCTTCTTTGTTGACACTGGCTTCAATGGGTGCCAAGATCACCATAGTAAGAACTGCATCTTTCTGCAGTTCTGTGAGCACATCAGATGCTTCCAGCTGTTGCCGTACATAGACAGATAGTTTTTCCTTGTGTTCATGTGGTACAATGGTCTCAGCAATCACAAGTGTTTTAAGCTCCAAAGTGGAATGCTCATTGATCTTCCTCAACAGTCCGCAGTCAGTTTCCCTAAACATTGAGGTACTCAATTAGAGCAAAGACATGATAATCAGGATCCTGCTCAGAGAACATAGAGAGCTAGAGCTAAGAATATGTCCATTCAGAAAAACTTTCAGATACTTATGGCTTGTGTCCTTCACCATAAACTCTGTGCCCAGTAATTTGGAGGCCTGATGGAGCAAGACAAGTTTGAAAAAGTGAGAGTGAGAGAGTACTCATAAGGTTGTGATATTAAACTTTTAACAACCAAGAGAAACACAAATGAATGGAAATGGTGTAGACAATACACTGTAAGTCTTCAGCCATGTTCTGGTCCTTGTTGAGGAGAACCTGAAGGGGAGAGATTGCGTTTCTGTCATTCCTCATGCTGACCCCAAGGGAAGCTCGGTTGAGACTGTAGACCATGGACACAAGCACTGCAAACAACATACAAGAACACACTAGTGCCAAGCGAAAAAGGTTCCACAGAGAAAGCATGCAGTAGGCCTTGGGCGGATATTGTCTGTTTGTCACTGTATTGCAGTCTATCTCACTCATATTTTTCCTGCATAGAAGTTGTTTCAGGTTTCATCTTCAGTGTACATATATTGAAAAGTTATTTAAGACAAAATAAATGTAACACTGGACTCACTCAACAGCAGGCAACAAAACATTCAACTAGACCAGCCTGCTATAGTACAAGTTCCAAACTCCAATGAAGACATACTTTCAGAACCAAGAGCATGGTCAAATATCCACCATCACCTGAGTAAGGAGACGATTATCAGTTACAGAAAGCTTGTTTTGCAGTAGGGAAATGCCATCTTGCCGCCTCATGTTTCCAAGCAGAGGGATTTGAAAGAACTGATATTTGGAAACAGGCCATAAGTTTGATGCAAGGAAGTTCACATTGAAGGATGACAAGCCCTTGAATCTGTGCAGCATAGAACAATAGAAACTCAGACATGGATGCATACTAGGCTCTTGCACAGCCATAGTTCAAAATAACTGTTCAGTGACCACACTGAGGATGATGGACTATGAGAGTGTAGCCTCCAGAAGTATCAAAAAACTATAGAAATGAATACAAACATAAAGCTATGGTAGGTTTTTACAGCAAGTCAACATGAACATCATCAGTATAACCATGACAGAATATCACTTGTGATTAGTATCAACTAGGAAGATGCCACACATAAAAGGGAGAGGAAGTTCTTACAACCCATTGAAAGTCCCTTTTCACTCTTGCTCAAGGACAGTTTGATCTCCGAGATGAGAAAAAGGTATCAATACTGCACAAGATCAATTCATGGGGTTATGCTATGGCAACTAGAACCATGAAAAAACAAATTAGAGCAGAGATTATGCACATTTTCCCTGCAACTAAAGTACTTGATCATGTAGGCTTCTAGGATATGCCTCAACTCACATAGAGAAATTTGATGTGGTAACAACTCCTGATATCTTATTCCAAGGCACATGCAAAAGACACATGTATATTGCCAATGAACTCCAAAAATTTGAGCAGCCACTCAATGAACCTTCTTCCACACTGAGCCAATGTATCAATCCTCAAGAAACAGTTTGCTACCTCCCACAAGCTTCATTTGAAAGGAACATGGTCTTACGTTGCAAAATTCCTGACTTAGTTCCAAAGAAGATGAATGATGCGAAGTCGAGGTTCATTCATGATTAGTACAGGGAAGATGACCTCCAAAAACTCCCTGAGAATATCAAAGAGCTCTTCCACAATGAGACACATAGGAATGTAGAAATACTCCTCGCAGATGAAGAAGAGAGGATCGTAAAGCTTTTGGTGAAGAAGACCATCAATGATGCAGATAATGCAAAGGGGATGTGGATGCTGATACCAAAGCTCTTCAAGCATGCAAACAACCATCAACCCTGACATAACAAAGATGATCCACACATGCTGTGATTCCAGCAAGGCACCAATATCTGGGGCATCCATGTACCGACAACCTTCATCATTTCAGCTTGTGCATTCACAGAAGTTTCATAACATCGAGTGCTTTGAGATTTGTGGGTGAACCTTGCTGAACTCTTTTCTTGAGGAACTTTAGTGCTCATGACAAAGTGAGCTTGTGCAAGTCTTGAGATCACAGCAGGGCCATGGCAACTAAGACATTTCATATCACAATGTCACAATAGTATGGCTCTGCACACAATGGCAGTCATAGAAGAAGACAATGTCTCAACTTTGTCAGTAATTGGTGGAGGTTTATATCATCTTTCGAAAATCTCCTCAAAATCATCACAACATTTAGAAGAAGAGACACTCTCAATATTCGAATCTGAGAACCGGAGATGATCCATGAGCCAACCATTGCATCAAAGTTCCAAACAACAAATCTACAGAACCCTTACTGTCAATGACAAAGCAAGTCTTATGGTGAACATTTGGACAACAGGGAATACATACCTAGAGAGTATGCAGAACGAGGACAAGAAGAAGCAAGGGTTTTTGTTTGACAATTCTTGAGCAATAGTCATGACCGGAGAGAGTGAAAGAACGTTATGTGCTCTGTTCCAGATGTTGCTCCTACTTGGTGCTCCTGCCTGCCATTGATGCTGCACCGCTGCTGCTACCTCGACTTGACGCTTCAGTCTATGCGCTTCCCCCCGTCTCTTCAGCTGCTGCTGGGGCTTTAGAAAGTAAGTGTCAGTAGGTGTACAGTGAAATCGCCTACTCACAACAATGCTGTCCTTCTCACCAGTGACATCAAGAGATAGTCTATAAGTTCTCATCTTCAATTGCGGGAAATGAACACCCAGAGCTTCTCAACAGCTTGCTCAGCTTATGCCACTCTGTGATACCACACAATATATTACGTTACGCAATGCTGCTCTCTCAGTTGGACATCGCAAGCCCGCAATGTCTGTCCCTCGTACACTAAGCATCTCATTCTTCTTCTACGCTCTCTTCTCGACCGGTGAGAGAGATTCAGGAAACAGGGAAATTACCTTGATGCCATCGCTTACGTATTTGATTCAAACGAAATTGCCATTTTGCTGTTCAAATATTATCGATCAGGAAACTCCTAGTTTTTCAGAAAAAGACGAAGCAGTCAGTACTGAGGATGAAGGAAATCGTGAAGTTCTCCTCCTCCTCGTCTCTGCTCCTCTTGTTATCGCATCCAGATATGTGTAAAAAACACTAAGCTGCAAAGTCTTATTCAATGTAAAGTCTCTTTATGGACTCTAAAAATTCTTCAATCAAAACGCAGGAAGAACTCGTTCAAAACTTCCCGGGTTTTGAATAACCTCCTCCTCCTCCTCCCCTTCTCAGATGCAGCTTACTTCTGTGCGTTTTACATCTTCAAGACCACAATGGCAACCCACCTTCCACAAACTTGTTCAAAACTCGCTGGATTTTCTCCAACTCGTTCTTCTCCTCCTCCTTCTCCTCCTCTTACATGCAAAGGTCGTCGTCCTCCTGGAAGTTTGATATGGTCTTGAAGACAAAAAGAAGGAGAACACAGTGACAACCAGAATTAGAATTATGGTGTGGATTGGAAATTATTGGACAATTTGTTTTGAAATCTCTTCGTCGTCCGAGATCGGTGTCTCTTCGTCGTCTGAGATCGGTGAAAAGCAGCTCCACCAAAGAAACTAAAGAAAGACTGAACAAAAGTTCACGAGATCCGTAACATTACGCTTTTTCTTCTTCTTCTTCTTCTTCCTCTTCTCCTTCGCTTTTGTGTGTGGCGTTTTTGGCTTCTCCATTGTCACTGGATGACTCCCCAGTTTTGGAAAAAATTCGAGATTTTCTGAATCCCTTTATTGGCCTGCCCATGCCCCCTAAGGTCAGGATTAGCCAAAATTATTCCTACAATCCATCACTTAAAATAACAGAGGCAAAACAGCATCAGGTAATAACAACATGCAGGGCACGGGCAGGGCTAAATTGTGTAAAGCTCGGGTGGATTTTCATAGGATGGATTTTTTGTGTAGTGTAGTTGGGGGGCACCTTACAGGTTGAAATTTATCCTCTGCCAAGGGTAAGCATTTTTTTAAATGAAACACCTGCAAAACATTTTTTACAACAAAACTCTTTTTTGTTTTTTGTAATGACCTGCCAGAAATTTTGCCGTGTATATCTGGAGGTAACCTTAAAAAACATGCTAGTGTGGCCTGTGCCGTTGGCCCAAGTGTTGCCATGTCCACAACTGATTTTTCCTTCCAAAACCTGGTTTTTTGAAATTTATTTCAATTTTCAGTGGCAGAAATTACTTTAAAATCAATATATCTCACATTTTGAATCCAAATCTTACCAAATAAATTCCATTAAATCCTGCTCATCAAGATCTTTCCAACAACACCAAAGGCACATTCCAAACCCTCTGAAATTTTCAGCTACAATTTAATTTAATTTTTAGTGAAAATAACATTCAATATTCAAAAACTTTTGCACATCAAGTGCAAACGCCAGGGAACTAAAGCCCATGCACTCCTCCTCGTCAAGAAATTTCCAAAGACACCAAGAACACGATCTGAAGCATCCCAGTTCAGTGGATCTCATAATTACAAAACAAATTACCTTCCTTCACAGATAAATCTTTTCATTGGGTAGCAGGGAGGGCATTTCGTTTTTCATAGTGCCCTGCACCCGTCCCTTTTTGCCTTGTTTTCTCCAATTTGGGGAGGGCATTTCGTTTTTCATAATGCCCTTCCCTCCCTCCTGTTTCACCTCAGTTTCTCCACTGAATATCTGGCAGGTCTTTACATCTGGTGAAGTCCTCAGTGGAGGGCATTACCAAAATCAGGCCTGCACTCAGCTATCACCTCGTGCGCCTTTATTTTGGCTATGAACTTAGAGCATCTCCACCGGTGCTCTGTATGTCACTCTGGATAATAAAATTAAATGTCTAAATTTAGCTGTTTTTTCTCTGGCAACCCCACCAATAAAACTGTAACTGGAACGCATATACATGGCACTACTAATAGCAAACCACCTGGACCAATCATTATGATCGACCAATCAGAAATACTGAGTTGCAGCTAGGTCCAATTTATTACACTCTTTTTTGGAGGTCCACAACTGTGTTTCACCCTTTACCACCCACAGCAAGCTGCATGCAGAAAAACCAATTTCCGGCACATTTTGACTTTTTCGCAATAAATTTTATTGTCTGGAGTCACATACTGAGCACCTTTGGAGATGCTCTTAGGGCTTTACCCTACACAAAATGCCTGCTTTCATTTTCTTTTCATAGGCATGAACTGCGTATTACAGGAAATAAAGTTAAAACTAAAAACCAGTGCAGGTATTTATGCTGGGTAAAGCCCTTGGCCACAGGCCCTCATTCAGATAAAGCACATGGCGTCAGACTTTACCCTATATTTAGCGCCGGGCAAATAATTGCTGTGCAAAAAAAGAATATTTTGCAGGTGAATAAACTCTATTATGCTCACGGGATACACTTTTATGTTGTTTGAGGACATGACAACGAGGGCAGTGATGTCACTTTCCAAGCCTCTTAACAATATAGCCCTTAATGTGACCTGCCCCTCCTGAACATTTTTTTTTTTTAAAAAAAACCCTGTAAATAAAAATCAAGGATGGGACATAAAAAGACTCAATTAATTTGAGTGTGTCACCCTGCTGGTTCCTTCCATACTTGTATTGTGTCTCTGAGGCTAAGAGGAAGATTATGCTTTGTAAGGTACTTACAAATACAAAAGAAATATTAGGTTGAGTTCTTATTTGTGATGTTAATTGCTTTTAGAGACTGATTCTTCCATTTCTTTGTAGAAATTAAAACACAGAAAATGTCAAGATACTGTGGTGTGTTTATAAATTTGGCAACGAATTATTTTCATAATCAGCTTGTTCAAAAACCAGTATTATTTGTATAAAACAGTTGTAGAGGACTTGAGGACTTGGTTATTTGATGAGTTTGAAATTGAATTTTGGGAGTGTGGGATGAACCTTTCATCCATGATCCTATAAGTACATACATTGTAAAAATTAAAAATTAACTATTATGATGTCATTCAATGGCAAAGTTTTCATTAGCTTCCATGTTTGAAAGGCAATTCCCTTTTATTCTTGTAAGTGATGTGGTTTTTGAACCGTCCTTGGAATAATGGGTACATTGTGAAGTTTTAATGGTGAACCTCATGTATTGTTGATCCTCATGGAATTGAAAAAAACTTGAATATAAATGCAACTACATACAGGTGTTTTATGATGGTCAATGTTCGAAAGTATTGATATTTTAATATTTTGAATCATATGTTGTTTTAGTATTTTTGTCAATCGAAGTCAAAATTGATTTCTAATTTCTGAAACTTAGTTTGTTTTATAGTGTTAGTTATTATTTTCTTTCATGTGCTTTTGAAAATAAGTAACATATCTATTAAGGGAGGTTGTTTGTTTGTTTTGCTTGTTTGTCACATTGAGATTTTTCAAACCACAAGGCCCCCACCACACTCTCAATACCATTGGAAAGCTCTCAACCAATAAAGGTGCGCCAGTGATTTGGCAATGTTTAAAATTATGGTGCAAGAGTTATTAAATATTGAACAATTTTGTCATTGAAAATTCAATAAAATCAAAACTAAAAATTTTGGGGAAATTGGGGCAAGCTCTTGGCATTGTTGGAAAGCCTTTATAATAATCAATAAGATTTCTTGGAGGTGATTTTGTAATTTTTAGACCTAAGGTGGGGGAGATATCAAATTTTTTACTAACTTTCATCAATGAAAATTAATTTTTAAAGAATTTTCTCAATAGTGAGTTCTATGGTCAAGGTCATGTTCACACTTGGACCAACAACACAATCACATAAGGAAAAATCATTTTGAATATTTAATGATCATAGTGTACATTGCTGAAGCCATGTTTGAAGTGGCAATTTGTTTAGTGATCAAGTAAATGGAAAAGCATGGAATGTGGCAAGTATTTGCAAGTCATATTAGTTTGAAGCTTTCAAAGATCTAGTTAACTCGGAAATAGGACCTCAATAACAAAAACTTAAACTAAAACAAACATCATGAACAAAGTTTCAATTCCACATTGTGACAAAACAAAACACCATAGACAAGAAAATTGATGGATTGGGGGGGGAGGGGGTGGATTTGAACCCTAATCCTTTTGGATCCTACCCATTATAATCCAATTCAATCTTGCACAAGCCACACACATTATAACCATATTTGCATGTCTGCATTAGTATGTACTACCAATACAAGTTGTAGAAACAATTACAAAACACCAACCAAAAATTCAGCAATAGTATAAAATAAACCAACAATCATGCAATATAAAAAATTTCGAAGAAAAGCAATTCTAATAAGGCAAAAGAAAGCGGGGTGGAAAAATTTTCATTGATTTATATCTTTGCTCATGAACCTTGCCCAAAATTGGCATACATCAAGTATGAAGTTAAAATGCCTTAGTTACCAAAAAAATATAATACCCTCATGCCATTGTAGTAGAAACACTAAAAATCTTACACCATAAACTATTGGCTAAAGTTATAGAAATTCTAAAAATCCATTGTATATTTCACCTTATTCTCTACCCAATCCTTCATGGCATCCCCAAAAGGAAAAGTATCCAAATTGTAATGTTCTTATGCAAACATCTTCACAACAAAATCCAAATGTGTAATTAAACAGTTTTGTAACTTGGATTTCATGAATGACAAGGTGGAAAAGCAACACTCATCTTAGACTACACTCCTTAAAATCATAATACAAAACATTATGCCAATGCAAAATACTTAGAAAGTTGATGCAATGCAAGGTTGTTTGATGTTAGTTTAAACCACAACTAAGTGACAAGGTTACACACTAGTGTGACTTCTAGAATAACAACATGGTTGTTCTGCATAATAATTTTGAAAAAAAAGAGTTGAAAGATCAAGTTTCTTTTCATCAAGAAAGGTAGGGATCTTCACTTGCCTATTCTTTAAGCCAATGAACCTTTCAAAATCAAAGTGATTTAACAATGCCAAATGCCCTCAAAACATTTCCTTAGCATGAAGACTTAACCAATATTGAAAATAAAAGATATCAATTGCATTCATCAATTTTTGGTTTGAGAATTGTCGCTCAAATTCAAAAATCATAGAAATGGCAACATGTGAACACTAAACCTTGATCATTTCAAAAATCGTTCAATCTTCTCATGTGACTTGGGTGAACATACCAATAAAAGGGCACTTCTTATGCAACTGATATTGCTTACCCATGAAGTAAAAAATCACAAATTATATGTTAGTTGCAAGATTAGTTCACCATCTAGTTAGCAACTAATCATTCATACATTTGTGCAAGTCCAAGAAAGCCTTGAATTGCTCATGATTATATTTCTTCTCTAGATTAAAATATATGTTTGCAATACATCACAACAAATCTTGAAAAAAGTGACAAAATCACATACAAAAATATTTTATTTATAGGCAAGTTTTATGAACACATACATTACCTCCAACAATGGCATGATGCAAGTCAAACCCATGACCACCTCAATGTCAAAAAGACAACCTAAATTATTTTTTGTTGTTGCCATCACATTCATGTCATCATTCATCTTCACCACTAGAGTTATGTACTTTACAATAACTCATTTAACAAGGGACAACATGGATCCACCTAGTCTTTACATTACATAATAGCTTCAATATTTTGGTTTCCAACAACTAGGTAATAACATGTTCAAGATGCATTTTTGGTGAAAATGAGAAATAAGTATATGCAATTTGCAACAAGCCCTCTAATTAAAAAATTAGGGGCAAAACAAAAATAATCTACATGGCTAGGTTAATTCAATGTGGCACGTAGTGCAAGGTAGTCACAAAAAGGTGCAAATTTAAACCTCAATTGAATAGGAACACATTTATGCATATTAATGAACATTGCAAGCCCATTTGAACCAAAATAAAACACTTTGTTGGCAATCTACTCAACTAGTAAGCCCCCATATTCCATCAAAGATTTCAAAATCAATGTGATGAGGTTATCCATAAAACCTTTACCTACCACCTTTTCAACATTCAACAACAATGGCATCCTCCTAAAGTTATTAATAACATAAATGTGCACACTACATCAAGACTAATTGTCAATTGTTGTAACATCATCACAATTTACAACAAGGTACTTAGTTTTTGCACAACATTTGTGATTGATTAAATAACAATCTAGTGCATGGTTTCAACCATTTACTAACCAATGGAGTCATAACAATGCTTGCATAGCATGTTTTTCACCTTCAAAAACTCAAATATGTGTTTCATGCTTTTGAAATCTACCAAAGCTCAACCAAATTTCAAGAGCTAGAAAATGGCAACAAACTAAATGAACTTGCACTTCTTATCTATAGCAACTTCACCAACACAAATCAATTCAACAACAATGTTTTGACCCCTACTAACCCATAGACATTCATTTTTTGCATGTTGGTTTTTTGTTGACATGGATTTTTAACCCACAACACGCCTACCTGCATGTTTTTGCACACTATCAAACTTAGGCACCAAAAGTTTTTCCCGACCTTCAATTTCACTACACATTTTGCAACGAACCATAATCAATTTCCTATCACACCATACCATTGCCTCAACCCATGACAATTTTACAACCCACATTTCTTGGAAAACACAATTCAACTCCCATTTTTTCTTCTTACATTTTGTTTTTGGATTTTTTTTGTTTTGGCTTTGGAGGTTTAGTATTAGGATCAAAAAGAGGACTCGATTCAACAAGATGTGGTGATAATGATGGTGATAAAGGATCAAAGACAAGGAAACTTTGAAACTATGTTTTGGATTTGGCCCTAAGGTGCTAAGAAAAACTTATATCTAAATTTTGATGGCAATTTTAGGGGTTCATTGTAAAGACAAAAAAAAAAAAAATTACAATTGCAAAAACCTTCAAGCTTTTATAAAACAAGAAACTCCTTGTAGGCTTGACCTTTACACAAAATTTGCAAACACTTCAAAACACAATGAGCATTGTAACTCTACATAACAAAAAGACTATGAAGGTTCCTATGTAAGATCCAATCAATTTTGGGAAAAGAAGGGGAATATTTATCTACTTTTGCAAGCTCCATCATGCTTGCCCTTGTAACAATATATAGTATGACTTTGTGAAAGCAAAGACCTTCACGCTGCTCCTTGCCACTAGTCTCCACAATGCATAATAAAGTTTGCAATCCCTTTTATGCTCAAACCATAACTCAAGCACAAGATCCTTGCTAATGAAAAGTGGTGATCTCCTATACTCACCACTTGGCAAAACTTTGCCAAAAAAAACATTAATACCTATTATTATCATTCCAAAAACTTATTGAAACAATGGTCATTTATCTATTGTTAAGAATATAATTTTGTATGGAATTTTATTTTATTTTGTGGCAGACACTTGTCTAAAACACTAATGGCAACACCAAATACATCATGGTTGCCAATAATCACTTGGGCTCCATGTTGCTACGCACTACCAATGACAATAAAATTTTACTCGTATTTGGAATTGTGATTATGTTATTTACATGTATAGAATGCAAGACCTCAACTGTATAGAAGCATAACATTGTTTTGGACTTTATATATCCTATGGTCGATTTCATGTTTCTTATTTTCAAACCAAATCCTTAGTTTGAAGTCAATATATTGGTTATATGTATTGGAGCTCAATTCAATATACTTGAATTATGTAATTTATTACAAGATTTCAAGAGTGTATTGCAAGAAATGTTTTAGGACAAAATATCTTTTAAAAATTTATCAAACAACGAAAAACTTGAAATATATAATATTTGTAGGTTAAGTTTATATTATGAGCAAGTTTTGCAAGTTAATATTACTCATTATTTTCCATATTAGTAGCATTAAGAGGGGTTACGATGGATTCAATTCCATGTTTAGAAGGAGCAATCTATATATTAGGCTACTAAATAACTTTACCATACAAGGATAAAGTTGTTGCAAAATATTTGTGAGAGGATCTTTTGTTGAGAGTTTGATAACTTTTTGCCAAGCATAGAGAAGTACCATTTTGCACATAACTTTTATTTTTCAAATTCTTCAAAATAAACTGCATTTTTCTCTTTTACACTATAAAAGTAAAAATGAAAAGAAATGCTATTGAGTGTTGTCAAAAAAGAAAAAAAAAATAGCAACCTTCCAATAAAAAGAAAATAAAAGTTTTTCAAAAGATGCATGCAATAAAAATACAAAAAAACAAGAAATGCAAAAGTTTGCAACCATATAAGAGGTTGCAATATAAAGATGTCATTCTAAGTAGTTATACAACAAATTTAGAATTAAAATAATTCATTTTAGCATATTCTGGGAAAGAACACAATAGGACAAAATAGTATGAGAACCTATTGCTGTCCTACCTAAACCATCTCCAGTGAAAATTCATCGTCACTGAAATTACTCAAACTTAACATGGGTTAAGACAAACATAGTAGCACTGCCAAAGGAAGTGCCAAACTGGGACACTCAATTTCCAAGGATCATGTTTGGATACTAAGGTGGGGTACAAGCTTGCAAGTTCTCTCGATTCATAATGATCAGGCTAACGATAAGCCAAATTTATTGGGTCAAGAATTGAAAGGAGACATGGGTGTAATAAGGAACCCACAAACGAGGATGGGTTGCCCTTCTACTCATATTCTACCAAAAGTACCCTTAGCAACAAGTCTAAACTTAAATGAAGTCACTCATATTAGGGTCTACAACAAAGAAGCAGTCTACAAGATGTTAACCAAACTCAAACAAAAACTAGAAAAGGAATATTGATTTGGACTACCAGTACTAGGGAGATGTACCTTTTTTCAATGATCCTGAACTACAACTACTTGGACTATAATATCTTTCCTTCTCATTACAAAGTATTGCTCTGCTTAAGTACATCTATCCCACTCTTATAACAGACACTTGCAGATGCTGCACACAATCAGAAGAGCTAATGACTCAATCTATACTCCCTTGAAATAGATCGAACAAACACAGATTCACTATTCATGGAAGAAGTCCGTTCTGTTTCATCACAACAGAGTCTGCTATGGTCGCCTCAAAACAGAGTGCAACCAATCTGGTATGGTTGCCTTCTCTCACTCCCTTTCTAAACTCCATTTGTCAACTACTTGCAAGAAAAGCTTCAGCCATTGCTAATCTTTTGCTCTGTCCACAGTACCACAGGCACTAAAAAGCATCAGGGGTCACAGTGAAATCAGCACAAGCAATGTGCGAACATGCAACACAATCAATTTGATGTAATTTCCTACAAATTGCACCATGTTGACATATATATACACTAGCAGCAGTGAGTTAGATCAAAGTTAACGACACAATGTTCCACAAAACATGGAGATGATGGACAAGAAAACCATGCAGAAAAGGTTCTTCTCTGCAAACAAGTACAGAACAAGGGAAAGGCATTCCCAAAAGTGATAAGCAGCATGTATGGAAAGCATGTTGCTGATACCAGCACAAACTTTAAAAGCAGCAAGGGGGTGGAGGAGTTTTGCATCCTAGACTGAATCCAATGGAAAGAACTGTCAGGGAATCAAAATCCTATGCAGACTCAGTAACTGAGTAAGGAGAAAGACAACAATAGCAAAGAGAAATACTGGGAATGCCGGTGAAGCTTCAGATACAAAGTGTCCAGCAACTGACCTTGTTACATATGAGTTGTCAGCAGTTTCAATCACTATGCGATCTCCTGCAGTTATGAATGATGGGGCCTGTATCCAATTTAAACAATAGCCTAATCAATCACCACCATCAGCACTACCATTAGAGGCCAATCTAGACAATGGGTTTGCAAAAGGGATTAGGGTCTGTAGCTATCACAAACTTCTGATATGGCAAGCTGCCATTTCAAGCAATATTTCTCAGACCAGACTTGATTACTACAGAAGTTAGAAGGCAAATGCAATTTAGGATGACAATACAGAAAGAAATGGAAAATTTCAAAAGAGAACATGTAGTACCATCACTTGCTGCCCATTTTCCAACACAACACGCTTGTACCTGTATCAGATGCTGCAAAGATTCAGTTTGCTGCACAAAACCTCCACCCACCTTGAGTATTTTCAGCAGACTGTTCATAGTGTTAAGTACAAAAGCAAACAGAAAAAAGGGTGAAAATGGAATGCTCCATACGCACGTGGGTGTTGCTGTCTGCCCTTTGAAATAAGGCTCAGCTTCAATCACAGAGCATGTGACACGAGCAGGCACTTTGGCAGAAAAAGGCTGTCCATCATACAGCTGCACAACCACCTCCATCCCATCTGTTACACACCCATCTGCATTAGAAGTAGAACTCAACTTCTTTCCGACAAACCCCTCAGCATAAGGTATAGACACATCCAAAGCAGTAAAGGGGCAAGGCCTCAATACTCCATTCCTGAGCCCTTCTGCTCTGTGTTCCAAAACGTAGAGATGTAGTAGCTGGATCCAGAGTCAATAACCCTATTTATGAGTGAATACAATAGCACGTGACAAGGATGGTGCATAAACACATACCAGCAAGGTAAGCAGCTCCAGTGCCCAGAAGATTCCTCAACAATGTCACTTGCTCAAAGCTCTTAGGCCTGCACAGATCAGAAAGCAGCCACCTACTGAGAAAAGTTGCAACCGTCAAGACTCTTCAGGTTCAAGGTCTATACATTCTTAATCAAACCAAGTCTGATACATTGTACAGCTTATCAGCCTGTGAAAAAGCACAGAAGTGGAGTCAACAAAGTCCTAGTCAAATATCAGCATCAGGTCTGGGGCATTGAATGATTGCCTGTGGGATATCTAATATTTGCAGCAGCATAATCTACTAAACAGAGCAGTTGGGCATGGCAGACATGGAGTCAATGGGTGGTGTTTGTGAACTCACTCCATCAAGATGATACTGTCACCTTCTGCATACAAGAACGTGTAGGTTTTGTCTTCTACAAAGACCCCTGCACATACAGTTCAGAACCTCACATTGTCTAAGTAGGCACCTTTTGTATACATCCTGCAGATATGACAGCAAATGCAAAAAACACTCAAGCCATCATAAGCCGAATCGAGTGTATTCAAAACATACTTTCTATGGATTCCGAAGTGCGCAACCTCTCACTGGACTTCAGACCACTAGCAAGATCACGAAGTTCGACCTGCACCCCAGATATGATCATACCAAAAATCTAAAGATCAGTGTGACATGGGAGAGACCCAACTGAATTCCCATCTCTAGATGGGAATTCGCAAAGTACTCTCACTACACTAAGCACACTAGAGACATGTTGAATTGTGTGTCCTTGAACAATGTGACAACATATGATGGGCATCAATGTACCTGAATTGTTGCACCCCCACGACCCTGTTGGGTGTGCTGAGTTTTAAGAACCTGTACACATACAGCACATCTCTTGCATGTTGGCACTGGTAAATCAGATGGTTCCAAAGGAAGAATGCACCAGGTGGGGCATTCTCCACTGGTCTACAAAACCTATCATAAACCTAATGATCCTCTCTGCAGCTCAGGTATACAGTTGGCAACTCCTCTCCCTGATTAAGTCTCACTGAATCTTCAAAACCAAAAGAAGTTCACTTGTGAAGTGCAAGATGTTTAGGCAACTTAAATGTCGCATTAAAAACCCCTTCACAAACCACATTGCTTACATGCGAGTACCTGAAAGATACGCCCTGAAAAAAGCACACCACAAAGCAAGTATCCTTCATGCATCAGGCATATTGGAAAGTTGACTGTCAAGCACTTGCCCAGAATTCAGACTGTTCCATTCGCAAATTTTCACAAAGTCTGATGATGAAGTAACACCTATGATTTGCATGCATTAAATGGCTATATGTGTCACACTTGAAAATAGTGACAGAACTACAGGCCAACAAACATTATACTCTCACCTTTGTGATCAATCACATTGCCTGGCTTCACCTGCATAGGATACAACACTCTCAGCATTAATTCTTTGACTGTGGATCAGATCAATCAGGATATTGGCCTTTATGGGAAATACATATATATATATATGGCAGATGATCAGGTCAGAAGTCTCAAACCACAGTCGTAAATGAACAAACAACATAGCTGTCTCATGATTCTTGCCTTCCTGTATGCAGAAGGGATTCTCCAACAACTAATTACAACATCTGAACACCATATCATACCTCCTCAACAATGAAATGCCTGGAGGGTAACTAAACCTCAACCCTAGAAACCTTTAGGGTTAGTGATATCACTGAGTACAGAGAAAAAAAACAGGTCTATGAGATTACCAGAGAGAAATCTCCACAACAGGTTGAAGGTAAGACAAGTACAGAGGCAAACACATGTATGAGATTACCAGAGAAATCTTCACACTAGAGAAATCCCCACAACAACACCTTTGAAGGAAAAACAAGTACAGAAACAACTTGCAAATACTTTGGGGTGCGCAATTGTCAAAATTCTGTGCCAGCAGCTAAATAGAGCACAGGAGCGACAGACCCAAAGAAGAAACACACACACCCATGACACACATACCTCAGAGCCATTGACTTTCACTTGACGCGTTTGTTGCCTCCATAGGCAGTCCGGGCGCAGCAGCAGTTGTTGCAAACCCTCACCACCAACACCAGCCGATTGAGGATGATGAGCATGATGATCCAAGAATGCTCCGCACGGCCTTCCAATACCAGAGATGGCTGGCCGCTCCACATCTATGGTCCATCCCCACAGCGTCCTCCAACCATCGCAGCCTCTTAATTTGGAGCCGCCTTGCAGCAGCTGCAGCAGCGCAAACGGATTCCTGCTGTGACCTCCACAACGCTGCATTCTTAGCCAGCCGGGAACAAACTCTCTGCCGCCCCTGCACACCACTGTTGTCAAACTCACAAGTACTTGTGGGTCTGTTGGGAACCGCCGCTAACGAAATGAGTCCATTTCCAAACCCTAACGTTGATGTTTCTAGATATTGAACTCGCCTCCTGATGATTGTTGCAAAGCATCAACAGTCATGAATTTTTCAGAAGCTTGGTTGTTGTTTCCCCTTGTCTGTATTTTTTACGCTGTGATTTCTTTCATTCGTGACTTCTGAGAAAGAATGCATTGAGGCAGAGCTTGCTATTGGAACTGTTGTGGAGTAAAGTGTTCTTGGATCTCCGGCTCAACAGATGATCAACACCATTACTTCAATGGAGGCTTAGAGATCAGGTAATTTCTTTTTTGGAACTGCGAGATTCAAGCTTGAGTGCTGCGGATTGTTATTAAGTGGGATTTCCATTGCAGAAGAGATCCCTTTAAGAGCTGATTGGCCAACACTAAACCCTAGTTCCTCCTAACCAGAATCTGACAAGCTTTTTTAGTCTGCCTGAGAGCATCCTCCGGCGGTGCTCGGTATGTGACCCTGCATATTCAAAATGGATGAAGAAAAGTCAAAATATGGCACTCTGGCTCAGCAAAATAGTTCTCGTCAAGCATATTTGCACATTTTGCCGGCTTGAGTGACCCAGCCCCCATGACTGCACCAGTTCCGTTTGGGATGAACTAGTGCTCATCCAATTTACTAAACCTGGTGCAGTCACAGAGGTTGAGTCACACTTTTTTTTTTCCCACCCATGGACCTACCCTGCTCACCCAACTACCCCGTTCGAAAAAATATTCTCACCTACCTCGCTCCTCGACCTATGTTACAGATTCTTTTTTTCAAAACTCTCTTTCTTTTTACCATCATTGTCACTATCGCAACAGTGCCATCACCCGCCACCATTGTTGATGTTCGGAGAAAAACTAGGAGTTGCTGCAATTTCAAGGTGTGAGGAACACGAGATGCAATGTCTTTAAGAAGACATGAAAACAAGGTACATCTTGTACATTTTTTTATGCACTTCAGGTTTCTTTGCATTTTCAGTTTGGGTTTAGATTTATGAGACCTTTGCTTTGCCTACTTTCAGAATTCATTAGTGCCTAGAGAGAGCTTGTTGGAGCAACCATGTTTGCTTAAACAATCATTGTTAAAACACAAAAACGATCATATTTGCTAGAATACAGGTACATTTTTCTCCTATGTTTTTTTTTGTTACACTTGTAAAAGATGACGACAAGCTAGCTCAACGTATTCTGATTTTTTTTGTGTCACGATCAGAAGACAATGACAGGTTTAGTTGTTCATCATCATTCTTTTAGTTTATTGCTTAGGGCACTACAACATAAAATCAAAAAATGACTATGGGTTGAAGGTTCCTCATCATCTTCCACAACTAATGGAAAAGTGAAAAGACGATGACGAACCCCCAACATGTCATCATTGTCTGCACATAATAAAGAAAACACAATAAGACAACAATGAGCCTAAAGGCTTGTCATTGTCTTCTACAGCTAATGAAAAAAAAGGAAAAGATGACAACGAATTCATGGTTCATCGTCATCTTTTGGTAGTGAATAGAAAAAAAAACTGACAACGAGTTAGGGGCTCGTCGTTGTCTTCTCCTTATTTCATTAATTGTAGAAAACGATAACAAGTCCCTAGCTCGTCATCATCTTCTTATGTTTTTTTCCATTAGTTGCAGACAATGACAACAAGTTGACGACTCATTGTCATTGATTATTTTTTTAGTATTTGCACAAGATGACGACAAACCCCCGATTCATCATCATCTTCTGATATTTTGTTCATTAATTTTAAAAGACGACAACGAACCAACACTCGTTATTATCGTTTTTTGTTTTATTTCTATGTACCTAGAGAAGATAACAAGGAGCCAGCACTCATTGTCATCTTTTTTTGTTTTATTTTTATGCACCTAGAAAAGACAACGATAAGCTAACATTAGTCATCATCTCTTTTTTATTTTGTTTCTCTGCACCTATAGAAGACAACAACAAGCCAACACTCATCGTCATCTTTGTTTATTTTGTTTCTATGCACTTAGAGAAGACAATGAAGAGCTAACACCCGTGGTCGTTTTTTTTGTTTTATTTCTACAACTAGAAAAGACAATGATGAATTGACACTCATTGTCATCTTTTTTGTTTTGTTTCTCTACACCTAGAAAAGACGACGACAACCCAGCACTCATCGTCGTCTTTTTTTGTTTTATTTTTGTGCACCTAGAAAAGATGACAAGGAGTCAACACTTGTCGTTGTCTTTTTTTATTTTATTTATGTGCATGTTATCTTTTTTTTGTTTTGTTTCTTTGAACTTAGAAAAAAGAACGATGAGCCGGCATTTGTCGTCATATTTTTTTGTTTTATTTCTCTACACCTAAAGAAGACGATGACGAGCCAACATTTGTCATTGTCTTTTTTTGTTTTGTTTATTTGCACCTAGAAAAGACAATGACGAGGAACCAATGCTCGTCGTTATCTTTTTGTTTTGTTTTTATGCACTTAAATAAAATTGTCACAACTTTAGCCTTGAGCTCACGACCAAAGCAAGGGCTTACAAAGGTGCAATCCATGAGTGAGCTTGAGAGTCACATTTCATGCTCCTAGGAGTGCAAGAGAATGTGAGGGAATGAACCCCCACACTCCCAAGTGAATTCCCATTTTGGGAGTTGGAGTCCCAATGGACCCTTGAATCTTCAAAAGGTGATAGCAAAGGGCCAAAACTCATTGGATTAAAAATTTCTTTATAACATTGGAAAGATCTTGGAATGTAGATGTCTAAAATGGGTTCACATGACCCATTTGAGTTCTTAAAACATAAGTTATGGCTAAAAGAAAGGCCGGGGGTCAAATTGGTAATTTGATTAAAAGTTGGGAATCGCCCTAATTTCCTTGCGTGCAAGTGATGTGCCACATACCATTGAAAAGTCTTGATGAGGGCTACAACTTTGCTTTGATTCTCATCTCGATTAGAATCTTCAAAAGAAGTTATGGTACTCTGTGAGGTGACTTTCCGTCCCTCTACTCCCAGTTCTACAAGGTGATTATGCTTGAAAGCACAAATGCTACTAGTGAAGGAAAAATACAAGTGTAATTCTATATGTTAGATTGCGTTTGTAGTTGAAATTAAATAGCCCACCTTCTATGCATCATTTATGATTAGAACTAATGGATATATATTTTCAAGTTCACCCACTACACATCCTAAGACTTCATGTCAAATTGTCATTCAATTAAACCAATGTTTAAGGACTCAACACCATGTCCAACATAGTTGCAGACCATTAGTCACTTGAAATGTTGTTTTTCACACATATGTCATTCAAATCCAGCTTGATATAGCTTTTTAGAAAGCTAACAACAAGGCGCACCTTGCTACCAAATCCTAGGCTCTGCAGCTAAACCAACAAGAAGTTATGTTACAAAACCCGAGAGGGTTTTACAAAGGTGATAATTCAACCTTGCTGCAGACCATCAGTCACTTAAAACATCATTTCTAACACATACATTATTCAAATCCTACTTGCCTTAGCTCATTAGAAAGCTAACTGCAAGGCGCACTAACCTACCAAATCTTAAGATCTGTAGCTACACCAGTAAGGAGTTATACTACCAAACCCAAGAAGGTTTTTGTGAAGGCAATCAGTTCAACTTGACTGCAGACCCTCAATCACTAAAAACCTCATTTCTAACACATACCTTATTCAAATCCGACTTGCTTTAGCTCGTTAAAAAGTTAACTACAAGACGCAACTGGCTACTAAATCTCAAGATCTGCAACTAAACTATTGAGAAGTTATGCTATGAAACCCGAAAGGGTTTGTGAGATTTTTCTAAAGTTCCAACCTTCCAACACTATGATCACTACCCACCCCCATTCCTTCAAAACTATTACAAGATTTTAATTCTACTTTCCTTCCTTCTTCCCTCTACTAAGACTAATCATTATTTGCCTCTTCAAGAAGCTTGTGGAAACAAGTATTCAAGATTGCATGAAAATTATCTCCGAGGCAAAAGAGAATTCCTAATGATCCGAATCCGCCATTTAAAGAGAAGGAGAAGGGAGGTGAAGGTGGATCCAAAGCTTGGTGGCCAATGGAAGGCTCCATGTTTGGTGGCCAATGGAATGTTCCAAACTTGGTGGCCAATGGAATGTTCCAAGTTTGGTGCCCAATGGAAGGTTCCATGCTTGGTGGCCATTGGAATGTTCCATGCTTAGTGGCCATTGGAAGGTCCCAAGCTTGGTGGCTAATGGAAGGTGAAGGAAAAACACCTTTTCACCTCTTCCATTTTCCCCCAACAACCTTTACTTACACCTTCAATTTTTTTCTTTTGACCTTACGGTTTTACTTTACCATGGTCCTAAGTCGTTACTCACACCTTTCTTTCCTTTTTTTCGATCTATAAATTACGATTGCGCACCTCAACGTAACAAGTCCTTCAGACCTTCATTGTCAATTTGATTTTGATTGAAGATTTGACTTTTTTTTTCTTTCCTTGAAATTATGGCATCGCACATGGTCACATCTTACGGGCCGCAAGCCGCACAAGTGAATGAAGAACCGCCTCCAGAGTCGTTTCTAGATCTTACCCTAACACAACATCCTTGTGATGAAGAACCTGAACCTTGAGAGGTGCGTGCTCGTTTTGAAATCGAACCTCCTCGAGCCTGGTACTATCGTATTTATCCGAACTTTCGCACCCTGGTGATTTTGTTGCAAGTCGACCCCGCTTTTAGTGACGAACCCGAGATCGTTTGTGAAGGTTGTTATGAAACTGAAGATACTTTTATCTTCACATGGTCTTCAGTTCCCAGCGTTGATCATTATCGTTGGTTGCGTGGTCCAATTCGTCGACTGCCTCCCAATAACAAGGCGGACTACCTAATTCGCACCATCCGGCGCATCCTAGATTTCTTGCAATTGTGAACTATCACTAAGGCATCACTCAAAATTTTACATGTACTTGCAGCTCCTTGCTGAGCTTACCCCTATTATAAATAAATGTTTCAATTATCATCAGACTCCTATTGCCATTGGCACAATATCATACTATCTATTTAATCATTGAATTGCTTCGAGTTAACCTTATGTTCAACGGCTTGAAGATTGTTCTATCTTTATTAAATCTTTCATTAACATCCCTTCAACTGCTTCAAAAATTTCTAACATCCTTGCTATTCCCTAAATACCATAACAAGACTAATGTTATGTTGAACACCGTAAATTTTGGTGTGTACTTCTAACCCCAACCCTCTAGAGATTTCTCACCCCTAATTACACAACAAAGTTTTTAAAACTATGGTTATTAACCTTTGCTGAATAAAAGAACTAATCCAACACCTTATTCACCAATAATGCATTTTAGAAAAGAAAATAACCCCCCTTCGCACCAAGCACATTCATCATTCCCTATGAAGTCGCTAAAAGCCCTTAAGAACCTTACCCCACTCAAATAACCCTGATGTAACTCTTAAAAATTGAAACTACCGCACATGGTTGTGTCGGTATGGTTCACATCCTCCAAAATTGTGGGAGTCCCAATTTCAAAATTTTCAAAACTCCAACTTGGGAATCCCAAGACAAAATGACATTTGGGTGCTAACCCCATGGCTAGGCATAGAGAATACTATAAAAGGGAAAGTGGTGGCTTCCTCCAAGTCCGGGCTGTGGTGAATTTTATGAGTCCATGATTACCCGTGGCTCATTTGTGCACCAAAAGTGTTCCAACTATGCATTAACCCACTGGTTGTTTGATTTGTGTAGGTCCGTGTGAATAATTGAATTGCTTGTCACTCTTCCTAATCCCTATCATGGAACTCCAACATGCCCCTCTACCCCCAAAGTGCTACAAGTTAGGGACCATGGCCCAACTCCTTCTCCTTCCAATGTTTTCACCTTTGGACTTATAATTGAGTCCATCAAGGAATTTGGGGGTGCGTCAAAGACAATGATAAGTCAACACTCGTCTTTGTCTTTTTTGTTTTGTTTTTATGTACTTAAAAAAGATGATGACAAACCAACATTCATCATTGTTTTTTTTGTTTTGTTTCTATGCACCTAGAGAAAATGATAACAAATCAAAACTCATTGTTGTCTTTTTTTGTTTTGTTTTTGTGCACCTAGAAAAGACGACAATAAGCCAACCAAACTTGTTGTCTTTTTCTTTTGTTGTGTTGAAGCAAAAAATGACGATAAATCGATAAGGCTTGTCATCTTTTTTTCATTGTTGAACAAGTAGGCGACATGTGTCAATTTAATAATTAATATAATTTTAATTTTTAAATAATTTAAAATAATCAATATAATTAATATAACTAATTAATTATTATAAATAATAATTATAATGAAAAAATAAAGTGTGATAATATTATAATATTATAATAATTAATTATAATAATAGAAAGAATGTATTTTAGTTCTTTTTTTTAAAAATTGATGATTTTTTTTCCTTTGAAGGTTTTTTTTTTTTTCTAAAACAAAATTTGGAATTTTTTTTTAACATGGCTCCTTAAAGGAAACATGCATGAAAGGCATGAAAGGTGTCAAATACAATTGAAGAGCAAGCAGTGCCAAATATAATTGAAGAACAAACAATTATTGTATATGCAACCCTACGTTTTCAAAGTATGTCATGAAAGGTGCATTTTGAATTTGCATATGGCCACATCAAAACCCATCCTTACTCTCCATGTGAGAGTAAATATGGGTTTTTTTTTGTCAATATTTTTTGTAACAATACCTAAACATTTGTAATCAAATTTTTTTCACATAATAAAATATTACCTTGGTTTTTGGTTCACAATATTTTCATCCTTTTTATTAGGGTTATGATTTAGTGCAATACCCTCATATTGTTGACATTGTGGTGGTTGGCCTAAACGTAATTCCCCACTATGTATGTTGATTTAGTGTAATACCCTCATTTTTTTGCCATTGTGGTGGCTAGTGTAGGTGTAATTTCGCACTATGTACATTGTTTTTGTACAACACCCTCATTAATTGTACCAGATCTTGCACCTCAAAAGGTTTCTCCTCCAATTCAAGATAAGCATGGAAGATGCAATGGAGGATAGTGAATGGGTTCATTAAGGTTCAAGATGGTGTTGCAAGGTGGATGTTTGCATTAGTTTTTATGGGGCCAAATGTTCCATTAGCACTTAGAGCGAACACACTCCTTTCAAATGTAAGCTGGGAAATCAAAATGTCCATCTACTCATCCTTGGGGGCCTAGGCAACAAGATCATGGTTCTATGAATGTTCATATTTTGAACAACCCACATGCAAAGTGAAAGTGGAATGAGAAAAAGGCCCTTGATCGAATGAAAAAGAAAGCGAAATTAAAGCGGGATGAACTTCAAGCCCAAATATAATAAATGCCATAGGTTAGGTAGCCCTTGTTAGTACATTTAGCCTCTAAAATGTTGTTGGGCATCATTGGGATTCCAAGATGGGAGGTGGGGTTCATCCCACATAGTGCATGGGCGCACCTTAAAAAGGATGAAAACCTTGTTGAGGCAATTTAAATAGAATTTCTTATGCAAATCCTTTAAAAGTCGCGAGGCACGTTCAACATTAAACATTAGAGTCCAATAAACACAATCGAACCAAAAAAATGGATGCAATATCCAAATATCACGATTCCAAAATTATTCATGGGCAATATATTTTCATACTTACACTTCATTTTTTTAACATTGTTTGCATCTTAACATTTGAATTTTTTTTTCTTTTTTTTTTTCAATTTTTTTTATGTTAGGCTTCGGGGCACAACAAAAAAAGTTTTTGTTGTAGATGTAATTCAACTTATGCTTGAACATTGTCAACTATTTATTCATCATGCAACAAAAGTTGAAGAAGCTACAACAAAATATTGCACCAATATGGGCATTGCTTCTAGATCATCCTCCTTGGAGGAATAATTATAGATATAACTTTAGTGCATGTACACACCATTTTTGTATTGAACCATTATAGATTAGCTTGACATGATTTTTTTGTCACCATCCTTTGTGTAATGTGGTTACTTGAACATTTTTGTATCAATCCATTTATTTTAATTTTCACTTTTAATTTTGGGATCATCTTATGCCATGTTGCACATAGTACCCCCATCCACCACAAATAGATTACATTTGTACTATAAACCAAATGAACAATACCATCATCTAATAAGGTTAACACATTTTGTGGCCATGCTAGAGCATTTAAGTAATACCTTCATTATCCTTATCATGAAATACCCATGCAATAACCTTAAGGAAAATTTTTAATTTAATATTTTTTATATAATTACATTGCCCACTTTCATGAAAAGACCCATTGGTGCATAAACCAATTTGTCTGTGCAAGTATTGCAAACTTTCAATCTTCTCTTATTTATGGTTGGGTTCTCCATGAGCATCTCAAATTGCAATACCTATATTACAACCAACTCATGTTCATGTTACATTACCTTAATCTAAGCTTTTAGCTAATATATGTTTCAAATAAATAAAGGGGACATTGAATTTAAGGAAATTAAGCCCACCGTTTTGTCATTAATTGTTTTAAGGTAACCTTTTTCTTGACATTTATATTATTTTCAAGGAATTTTTTTTAATGAATTTATGTATTCACATACACACATATATCTAAGGAGGTTCTTATTTTTCTTTTATTTTTCATGTATTAAAGGAAAGGAAAATGAAGGTGATTCCATGGCAAAAGTATGAATGATAAAAAACCTTTCCACTGGTTGGGGTCCCCCCCTTGAATTAAGTCTAAAACACAAGTTTTTATTAGTATTTATATAAAATTGTTTCACAATTTTATTACAAATATGTATCCAATGTTGATAGTTTGTACACAATTTAGGGTTATGCAAAAATATTTCCAAAATTAAGTTTAACACTTAGTTCTAAAAAAATTGTTAAATTCCAGCATTAAAATTATGTAACCAATTCTTTTTTTTAAAAATTAATTTAGGGTCAATGTAGGGATTCGTTTGTTTCATACAAAGGATTCAACTTAACATTTTAGGGTTCATTATACAAGTTTGTTTAATTTTTCAAATTTAAACCTATGAATCCATTAGGTTATAATGTCTACATAATTTTTGCGTTATGCAAAAATAGTTTACCAATATTAGTTTTAAGGTTTTTTTTGTATGAAACTATTTAGTTTTTAAATGAAGGTTAAAGTTTTCAATTTGCAATATCGTACCGTACTATACCACCTTATGTTAAATCCCAAATGCATGCCCCAACCCCAAATTGCAATACCTAAATAAATTTATGTTATGTAACCCCCTTTGATTTAATAATGCAAAAACATTCTCCCTCATCATCTAATGTTATGTAAATACATCTTGTCTACCAAACAGAATACCTTCATTTTTAAATGTAAGCATTGATTATGGGCATATCCCAAATTTTCCAAACCTTATTTAATAATACCTACATCATTTATAGTCAATGTTAGGGTGATCATTAAAGCAATTTTTCCTTTATTACTATAATGTAATACTACCAAGTTACCATAATAAACTTATCACAATACCTACATAAATTTATACAGTGTATTATCTGTTGAGAATTCAAGCTCAACTTGTTAGGTTTCGTTAGTTATTAGAATAGGAAAGTAACTAGGTTACTTTCACAAGGTTGAATTACTTTCTTTACTTATATTAGTTTGGTTATTTGTGGTTTGGTCTTTTAGTTAAATACCTTAGTGTTGATGGTTTGGTTTTCTTTTCTTCATCACACAAGTTTGTGTATTTCATGTGACAAGAACCTTGAGGAGTTCTTGATGTTATGTTTTGTGTTGTGAGAATCATGTTGTAGTTTCCTTTCAATAAATATTTATGTTTGCACTTGAGTACATCTCCTATTTGTTAACATGGTATCAGAGCTTGAGGTGTTTGGTGAGAAAGTTGAAAGAGATCTAGAACTAGAATGTCTCTAAAACTACAACTTGAGAGTTTCTAATAATATCATAGGAGTTTGTCAAGTGCAAAAGAGAAATGGGGAAAGGAAAGAATGTGAAAAGAAAGAAAAGAAAAGAAAAGAGGTGAAAAGATATCAACATATCAAGGTTGTGGAAGTCAGATCTTTAAATCTAGATCTAGATCTACTGTGAAAAGATCTTGGAGTGAAACCTGGAGAGATTATACAAAATTATAAGACGCTTCTATTCTCAAATTTACAAAAGAAAAGGATATTTTTTGTGAGAATTATGAACCTTTGAAGACTTTGTGTTAGATCTGGTTTTTTGGTCATATCTCCTTTTTTTGAGCATTTTTTGATCTGAAACTTTGGGATTTAATAGATCATAAAGGAATATATATGTGAGAGAAATTTCATGTCAGTTGGATTTGTATTGAAAGAGATCTAAACATTTAAAATTTCAGTTTTAGTTTTGAAATTAGTTCTTTTTTAAAATGATAATTCTTTGTGGTCAACATCAATAGAGCTGAAATTTTGAGCAAGTATAGAAGACATATATTTAATGTGTCTCCCAAAATCTCAAGGATTTTGCAGTTGCTGACAGCGAGTTATAAGTCATTTTGTGTTCAGGTCCCAGTTTGAGGTGATCACTTCAAAGAAGTAACAAGATCTCTCAATTTATGAAGTTAAATGAGCTGAAATTTTGAGAGAAGGTAGTAGTTATAGTTATTCATGTTTCCCCAAAATTTCAGATCAATCCAAGGTCATATGTGAATGATGTTGCTTTGCAAAATCACTGTGACAAAAGTTTGTTTTGAGAAGACATCAAAACAATTTTTTGAAATCAAGCAAATACAACTTGGGAGAACTTGAAGGAAGAAGTTTGAAGATTGGAAAGCACAAATACACTATCAAGACCTTCATACAAAAGTGTGGTATGTAATCATGTACTTAATACCATACGAAATATTATACGAGATACGTACATATATGTAAAACCTATGTATAGTATAGAATTTCGTATAATACTCAAGACATACATACATATGCAAGGTCCATCTTGTTCAACCCTAACCCTAACCCTAATCCTAGAAACCTAAAGAAAGATAACCCTAATTCTAATCCTAGAAACCCAAGGAAGGAATTAAAATCATTTGTGAAACACCAAGAAGACATTGAATGTTGCCTTAAGACATGGTGGATAGTCTTTCTCAAATTGCAATTGAGAAACTAGACAAGAACAATTTCCAAGTGTGGAAATTTAAGATTATGAATTTCTTGATGGGGAAAGGCTACTAGGAATTCATAACTGGTGATGAGAAAGAACCTCCTCTCCCAGAAAACCCTACACAACAACAAATTCAAGCCAATAAAACTTGACATGAAAAAGCAAGGAAAGTCTTGTATTGACTTTTTATGATTGTGTCTGATTCCATGATTGTGCATATTCAAGATGCAAAGTACCCAAGCAAGCTTGGGATACATTGGTGAAGATGTATAACACCAATACACAAACCCACAAAATGCAACTCAAACAAGAGTTGCATAATCTACAGAAAAACAAAATGAACATCAATGACTATTCTACAAAGGTGAAAAACCTTGCAGATGTTCTTGCATCTATAGGAGCCCCTATAGATGATGAAGATCTAATGGTTGTCACCTTGAATGGAGTTGGAAAATATTATAGCCAGTTTCATACTTCAATTGCAATTCGAGAAACATTTCCCGATCTCCAAGACTTAATAACATTACTTATAAGTGAAAAGATGAGAATTGTTAGTGTTTCATCCAATGGAGGATCATGAGAAAGTGCTTTCTATTCAAATACTAATAAAGGTAGATGTAGAGGTGGTAAAACTTCATTTCAAGGTTGACATGGAAGTTCGCATGGTGGACATCATCAACATGAAGGTCAAGCTCATGGAGGTGGATGAAGAAACTTTGGAGGAAGAGGAAGTCGAGGAAGTCGTGGTGGAAGTCATCAAGGTTAACAACCAAATAACAATTTAAATTGCTACTACTATGGGAAACATGGGCACATGGCAAAAAACTATTATCAAAGGGAACATGATGCACAAAATGGAAAGCTGCAACAAGGGAATTATGCATCAACTAGCAATCAAGGTGATGAGCAACTATTTGTGATTCAACACATGGCAAATTCAATGCTAGGAGGTGTATCGAACAATAATGTCTGGTATGTGAATTCTAGAGCTTCAAACCACATGATTATTCATGGATAATGGTTTAGAAACACAAAGGATTTGAAGACACCGGGGTTTAAGGAAACTAGTGATGACACTACACATCCCATCACACAAATTGGCAAGGTGCCATTGTCCATGCAAGATGAACAAACAAAGTACTTGAAAGATGTACTTCATGTTCCAACCATAACAAAAAAATTGGTCTCTGTAGGCCAAATGGTGGAACAAGGTTTGCACGTGACATTCAACCCAAATGGATGTTATGTGGAAAACATGAAGAACCAAGGAAAATTGATTGCAAAAGAAGAAAGGAATGGACGAATGTTCACCTTAGATGTGAACATGCCTGAAGTGAATTCCATGTTATTCACACATGGAAAAGGAGCTAAAGACATTGGAATTTAGCACAAGCGGGTTGGCCATGTTAATCTCCAACGTCTTAAATTGATGGAAAAACAAAATCTTGTTGAAGGTCTTCCCAAATTTGGAATGAAAAAGGTGATGTTAGAAGTTTGTGAAGCATGCCAATTGGGGAAGCAAGCTAAGCATCCATTCCTAGCTCAAACAACTCATGTAAGTTCCAAACCTTTGGAAATGATGCACTTAGATGTGTGGACCACGAAGACAAAATTCATTGGAGGATGCAAGTACTAGGTGAGTTTCATTGATGACCACACAAGGAAGATGTGGGTCTATTTCATGAAACACAAAGGTGAAGTGTTTCAACATTTTTTGAATTTCAAAACAATGGTGGAGAAGGAGAAAGGTGTTAACATCAAGTGCCTAAGGTCCGATGGAAGGGGAGAATATTTTTCAAATGAATTCAGTGAGTATTTGAAGGAGCATGGAACAAAGGAACTCACGTAGTTATTCCCCACAACAAAATGGAGTTATTGAAAGGAAAAATAGGCACATTGCAGAAATAACACGTGCCATGTTGAATGAAAAGAATTTGCCAAATTACTTTTGGGCTGAAACAATAGCAACTGTAGTTTATATCATGAATCGAACACCCATACCGATAGTTCATGGCATGACACCTGAAGAAAAATTCACAGGCAAGAAACCCAATGTTTCACACCTCAGAGTGTTTGGTTGCATTACATACGCGCATGTTCCTGATGAGAAGAGATCAAAACTAGACCCAAAAACTGAAAAGTGTATCTTCATTGGATATTCCTTAGAACAAAAAGGATATAAATGCTTCAATCCTTCCATTCAGAAGTTATAAGTGAATAAAGATGTTGTATTTGATGAAATGGTTAGCTGGTACTCACCACTGAAGGTAGTAGAAGATGGAGAGGCTAAAAATGGTGATGTTTCATCAAATGTGGAACAAGAATCACAATCAATTAGTGGACCACAAAAGTCTTCAATTAGTGGGTCAATAGCACTCCATGGAAAGGAAGATTAAGATCTTTAAACATTGTACATGGTAATTCTCAAACATCATCTAAAAATCTTCATGTAAATGATGAATCAAGTGATTCAGAAAAGAGTGTGGGTGAAGAATCAAGAATCACTTTAGTCACTACTTTCAGAGCTCGAATGGCCAAAAAAACTTTGAAAACACCTGACAACAACAATGGAGTAAGAAGATCCACACGAGTCAAATACCATGTACAAATACTCACATATGATGGCTTTGTAGTTCATCATTACGCATACATGGTGAGAGTTATACAGGAGGTTGAACCCACTTGTTTTGAACAAGCGGTTGGAAACCTTAAATGGGACAATACCATGGATGAAGAGATGGCGGCTTTGGATGCTAATTCTAGTTGGGAATTGGTAGCTTTACCAAAGGACAAGAAAGCAATTGGGTGCAAATGGGTGTATAAAGTCAAACACAATGCAAATGGATCTGTGAACAAATACAAAGCAAGATTAGTTGCCAAAGGTTATGCCCAGACTTATGGCATAGACTACGAAGAGACCTATAGTCCAATTGCCAAAATGACAACTATAAGAGCAATCATTTCTATGGTAGTAATAAAAGGATGGTCTTTACATCAAATGGATGTAAATAATGTTTTTCTTCATGGAGATTTACATGAAGAAATGTACATGGAACAACCACCAGGTTATGTCGACCAAACACATCTTAATTTGGTTTGTAGGTTGAAGAAATTTTTGTACGACTTGAAGTAAGCACCTAGAACTTGGTTAGACAAGATAGGTCAATATCTTGTCACAAGTGGATTTCAAACATCCAATGCAAATTTTTCACTATATGTGAAAAAGACAAATCATGGGATTGTAATCATAGTCATTTATGTTCATGACTTGATTATCACAAGAGATAGTGATGCATACATCTTTGATTTGAAGAACTTTTGAAGCAAAAGTTTGAGATGAAGGATTTGGGAGAATTGCGTTACTTCCTTAGTATTGAGGCAATCCAATCCCCTAAAGGGATATGGTTACTACAAAGGCAATATGCCTTGAACAAATTGTCCAAATATGGGATGACAGGTTGTAAACCCATTTCAATTCCATTGGAACAAAATGTGACGTTAAGTGTAGATGAAGGAAACCTTGTGGAGGATACCACTATGTACAAATGCATAGTTGGGAGTTTGATTTACATGAACATCGCAAGGCCAGATTTGAATCATGCAGTTGGAGTGGTGAATAATACATGCAAACACCACAAAAGCCACATTTGGATGCAGTGAGGCGCATACTGAGGTACATAAAACATACATTATAATGTGGGATTTTTTATGAAGCCAAGAGCCAATTACAAGTACATGGATACACGAATGTCGATTGGGCTGGCAATGTTTTAGATAGAAGATCGACTAGTGGTTTCATGTTTTCTTTTAGAAGTGGTGTTATTAGTTGGAGCAATGAGAAATAACCAACAGTTACACTATCAAGCATGGAAGCAGAATATAGAGGTGCAACAATTGTTGCATGTGAAATAATTTGGTTACAAAAATTACTCTCAAATTTGGGACAGTCAATGGATGCTCCTGTTGTCATTTATTGTGATAACATTAGTAGCATACTACTTGCTAATAACCCGGTCTATCATGCTAGGATAAAACACATTGAAGTGCACTACCACTTTATTAGAGAAAAAGTTCTAGCAAAAGAAATTGACCTTATTCATGTCAGTACTGAAGATCAAGTTGTTGACATTTTCACAAAGGCTTTAGGTACAAACAAATTAAGGAAGTTTTTTAAAATGTTTGGTGTACTAGAAATGGATTTGAGCTTGAGGGGGAGTGTTGAGAATTCAAGTTCAACTTGTTAGGTTTCATTAGTCACTAGAGTAAGAAAGTAACTAAGTTACTTTCACAAGGTTGAATTACTTTCTTTACTTATATTAGTTTGGTTATTTGTGGTTTAGTCTTTTAATTAAATACCTTGGTGTTGATGGTTTGGTTTTTCTTTTTTTCATCACACAAGTTTGTGTATTTCATGTGACAAGAACCTTAAGGAGTTTTTTGTCACAACCCCACTTTGGGGCTAAATGTGAGAATGCAATTCACACTCCCAAAAGTGGGAAAATGGAGTCCTCCGAGACTCTCAAAAACTCAGAGCTCAATTTGAGGGGTCAAATCTCCTTGCATTGGAGTGTTCTTGATTTCATTGGAAAGGTCTTAAAGTTTAGATGTCCAAAATGGTTTCGCATGAGCCATTTGGACATTTGCAACTCAAGTTATGGGCAAAAGAAGGGCTGGGAGTCAAATTGCCAGTTTGACTCCCGACCACTAAAAGTCAGGAATCAACCTCTTCCCAACGTTGCCTGAAAGAGTGCAACACGGCGTTAAAAAGCTCTTGAAGAGAGCTACAACTTGATTTAAACCTTGTCCCAATCCGAGTTCGGAGCAAGGAGTTATGAGCGTCCAAAGTCCCGGGACTCCAACCCGGGACAATTTTGGGACTACAACTTGGGAGTCCCGGGAAAAAAAGCCATTTGGATGTAGCCTCGGCGGAGAGCTGCAGAGTATACTATATGGGGGAAGGTGGTGGCTTCCCCCGAGTCCGGGCCGTGGTGAGTCTTGTGTGTCAAAGTGCCCGTGACTTGTCCCAACACCCAAGGGTGTTCCCAAATGCTAACTAACCCTCTTGTGGTTGGTTTTGGATGCAGATTCAAGCTTGATAATCTAGTTCCTCTTCCTAGTCTAATCCCGGGACTTCTAGCACGCCCCTCTACCCCCTTTTAGTGCTGGAAGTCGGGAGCAACCCCCAAGTCCCAACTTTTCGCAACTCTACATAGTTGGACCCTCAAGTGGGTTCAACAACGGACTTAGGAGCACGTCATTCTTGATGTTATGTTTTGTGTTGTGAGAATCATGTTGTAGTTTCCTTTCAATAAAGATTTATGTTTGCACTTGAATAGATCTCCTATTTGTTAACATTATCACCAAAAACCCCCTTTTAATTAATAAATATTTATTATGCATGTATTGAAAAAAATTTGTCTTTCATCATCTAAGGTTATTTAAGGGGATCTTGTCCACCAAATGCAATACCTACATCTAATGGACCGAATGTAATAATAAATATCCAAATGATATTTATAAATAAAGAAATTCCATTAAAGCAAATCATCACTCTGATGAGAAAAGGTAGGACAATACTTGCATTAAGTGGTCAAATCCCTCACTAGAAGAAGTAGGGTTCTTGCAATACCTTCATATGATGTAATTATGTAATTAATACCCACAAAAGATATGAAATTATATGTAATAATTATATTAGTGCCCATCAACCTTTAACTATGATATTCCCTAAACCTTGCAATACCTACATGCAAAACAAATTAAATGCCACAAGAAATATGATGGATAAGCACTACCTGCATATCGACCTAGTGATTATTGTACAATTGACCTACAATACCCACATTGTATAGGGTGGTAGATTAGTTGTACATGATGCAAATATGTAATACTCACCTTTATATGACATTTGAATGAGATATTATTGTTTGGGAGTTTAAAAAGATATGTGTTATATAACTTTAGCAATGTAATTTTAACTTTCAAACCCTATATTTTCATTAATACAAAAATCAATGCATTAACATGTAAATAATTTTTTTTTGACCAATTATAATATCATGCACATTTTAGTAATGAGAAATCAAAATGGGGGATAAATACAAACAAATTTTTGTTTTTTTTTCTCATGAACACTCTTCTTATGGATATTTCCATGTTCTAACATCGTTTCATGCCAATCTTTCATTCGGTGCACTAAATTGCCATGTCCACCATTGATGCAATGAAATACCATGTTGAGGTGCATGACTTCATTCGCCTTGGAAAGGCACACACCTTGTACATTTGTTGCAATAACACACAACAATGATATGGAGTGGTCTATGAATTGAACCTCACCTTCTTTGACTTCATTGATGATTTCTTACATTATGTTACCCATTTAAACAAACGTTTTCTTCATGAAGGTGGATGGACTTGAAGGTTGGTTGTGATCCTTTTTTTTTTTCACATTGGGGGAGGTATCATCTGGTGTCATAAGCTCACACATATCAACAACCCATGGTTGTTTAGAGCGTTCTTCATCAACCTTTTCATCATTAAATTCATTGTCATAAATGTACAAATAGGTAGGGTCCGCAAACATAGTAACATAACCTCCACAATCATATCCATACCATGTCCAACAATATTGAACGATATTTTTTTTAGTGAAATCGATACATGTAAGAACAACAACAACTTGATGTTTGCACAAGTTTCCATGCAATGCCCATTCCCACGTGCAACAAGCATACTTAGTGAAAGGAAGTGGGACCTTGTATGTCATATTTGGATGTTGTTGGTTTCGTACCATCCATGCATGGCCAGTTTCATTTGAATCATCTATTCCATGGGTGACATGAGTGTGAAGGATCAATGTGGCCTTCTTAATGTTCACTTTTACGATGTGTTCCATAACCTTATTTTTTATAAACTTGCAATTCTTCATTTTAGCCATGTGTATTGTCTTGCAACCATTGTTGTGAGTCTCCACACTAACCAATTAACCCATTGACCTCGAAGCCCCTTTGTTTCCAAAGAGGACCAATGTTTCAATGCCCCATGGTAAGATTCAATTAATGTTTGTGTGTCCTGGTTTGAACATGTGGCACTTGTTAAAGCCCCACCATCCACAAATCTACAATAAGATACACAATACCCACATGGGATTACCAAGTCCATCATTGGTGTTTCTACATTAATTCAAGGAGTGAATATTTTGGGATATGCACAAATGGTGAAACAACAATAATGGATTGAGAGTCAATTCATGTACCAACTTGGAAATAATAAGTCCAAAAGTACCAAATTCATGAATCATCGGGTAAAAGATGTGTGAAACATTCAATGATATTGTTTGTCCCACAAGCCATGAAGGCTTCAATGTTTTCACATGGTTCAATGGGCATGTACATGACAATGTGAAGGTCATCCAATATTGTGCATCGCACCCCATTGTTTTTGATTTTTTCCATGAAACATAAGCACCAAGCTTTTAAGACATGCCATGTGCAAAGGTGAACACTTGGTCCTCACCCCACATAATCTTAACCATGCATAAAATATGAATTTATCATTATTTCAATTAATAACATTATTTACAAAATGGAGAATGTGGGATGAAATTTTGAAATGGTTGCATATACATTAAAGTTCAAAAAAAGGTACAATGAAAATAAAATTCATCGCAATGCTAATAACTCTTGTGGAACATCATCAACGATGAAACATGAAAGTTTTCATTTAGGGTTTTTCCTTAGAAGCTTTGTTTTCAAAGGAATTAGCCATTCCACCAAATCATTAGATGTTTGGCAACTTGTACTGATTCATGCAACTGGCACTCTTGTGTGATGTGCATTAAACACCATCAATGTGAACAAGTGAAATTTCACATCATTCATGCCAAAGGTGGCATCCATTGAAATTGCCCCATTATCACCTAATCAAACCACGACTTACAATTGAAATGGGATTTATATTCCTATTGTGAATGAGACATGAATCCCATTATTTTCATTTGCATCTTGAAAATAAGTCACATCATTTGGATGGCTAAATGCCCATGTGTGAAGGGAAATGGCTGGATTTTTGTCTAAACACCAACTTTTTCTTTTGTGTTTGCAATCCAGGTAAGAAATGTCTTATTGTTTAATGAAATCATCCCTTGTCATCACTTATTCTGCATTGATTTTGGCCCACCATATTGCCTTATGTCTATCATATACTTGTTTGACAATGTAACCTAAACCCAATTGAGTCCAAATGTGGTCTTTAAGGGCTTGTGACATTCATGGGGCAAAAAAAGATAGTCGTGCAATTGAATCAAGGTCATGTTTGCCATGCGCAAGCTCACCATTGGCTCATGTATGTGGTCAATCGTAGAAAATTATCTCTACCACCTTAGGTCATGTGTACAATCGCCTAATCAAGAATTGAGTTAAACAACCCCATTTAATGGATTGATGGTGGTTTAGGTTTCCATGATTATCTTCTGGTCCATACCCACATGCATACTTACAAAATATCTTATCAATTTAGACCTAAGGTTTGGTATAATATGAAATTAAAAAACAAGTTCCATATAACAAGAGTGAATAATAGAGCATCATACCAAATATGGCCGAAGTGGTTTTGGATTCTTGGCATTTTTACATTTTCTTGTGGGGGTACGCACTTATAAATGTTCCACTCCATCGAGGAGTCTTCATGGTTTCATTCACCATTTAGAATTTTCAAAACTCATGCATGTGGGATGTATGCACATTCAACTTTGATTATATGTGCCCTTCCATGTCGAACTTCCTTTCTCCACACCAAGTCCATGTTGTTAAAAGGTGACCTCCTTAAGGTTTTAAATCTCAATAGATTGAGATTTTGAAGCATAACCCATGTTTGAAATTATTCTTTGAGTTGATTGTACAAAAAAAGATGGTAAATTGATGTAAGTATCCAAAATTTTATACTTGTAATATGTTAAATTACATGTTAATTGTCATGTTTAATATTAATGCAAATGTACATGTTCTAAATACTTGATTTGTATCCCTCATCTAAACCCTATGCAATCATACACATAATACCCTAAATGTTAAATATGGAAAACATATGATATGGTTTATGGCCATAATTGTAAATTTTAAATTGTAATATTTGTAAATCTATTTTTAAATCCATATTCTTTATGGATAATCTAAATGTAGTACCCACATGATAATTAATAAACTACATTATTTATGGAAAAGCGAAATGCAATACCTACATGACAATTTAAATATGCACATTATATGTGGGGGCAAAGTGTAATACCCACATTATGACCCTAATCCACACTATATATGGTAAAAGGAAATGTAATACATGCACGACAATTTATGGATGCAGATTGTATGTGGGAGCAAAATGCAATTCTCACATTATGACCTTAATCCACATTATATATGGAAGAGGGAAATGCGATACATGCACGATAATTTAAGGATGCACACTATATATGGGGGAAAAATGTAATACTCACATTATGACCCTAATCCACATTATATATGGAAAAGGAAATGCAATACTTACATGACAATTTTAAAATGCACATTGCATGTGGGTGAACAAATGCAATATTTGGCATTATGACCTAAATCCACACTATCTATAGGAGGCC
>Ga0116227_10000905_pt1 | contig 62465 bp, 49 predicted proteins | sample S1TSphgellanicum_FD_89693 | JGI IMG/M metagenome (GOLD analysis project Ga0116227, IMG submission 89693) | Host-associated microbial communities from peat moss isolated from Minnesota, USA - S1T2_Fb - Sphagnum magellanicum MG | ecosystem: Host-associated > Plants > Peat moss > Unclassified... | reverse complement strand
AGGTCGATTCCCGACTTTTAGTGGTCGGGAGTCAAACTGCCAGTTTGACTCCCGGCCCTTCTTTTGCCCATAACTTGGGCTGCAGATGTCCGAATTGCCAATGCGAGGGCATTTTCGATATCTCCGTTTCAAGACCTTTCCAATGACACCAAGAACACCTCAATGTGAGGTGTTTTGGGCCTTGCTGTCGAGCTCTGAACATTCGGGAGTCCCGGAAGACTCCCAACCTCCAACTTTTCCAAGTGTTGGGCTTCACCCCCACACTTGGCCAAAGTGGGGTTGCGACATTCCTAGACTCCTTGATGGACTCAATTGTGAGTCCAAAAGTACAAATAACGGAAGGAGAAGGAAAAGGAGTTGGGGCGCACTCCCTGGCTTGCAACACTTTTGGGGTAGAGGGCGTGCTAGAGCTCCGAGATGGGGACTACGAAGGATGACAAGAAAGTCAATTACTCACACGGACCTGCACAAACCAAACAGCAAGTTGGTTAATGCATAGTTGGAACACTTTTGGTGCGTGGACAAATCATGGGTAAACACGAACTCACAAGACTCACCATAGCCCGGACTTGGTGGAATCCACCACCATCCCCCTTATAAGATTCTCTATGCCTAGCCACGGGGCCAGCACCCAAATGTCATTTTGTCCCGGGATTCCCAAGTTGGAGTCTCGAAATTCCCAAAATTAGGACTCCCACGACTTTGGAGGCCCATAATTTCTTCTGCAAACCTCCGATCAAAACAAGGTCTAAAAAAAAGTTGTAGCCCTTGTTAAGATCTTTCTAATGATATGTGATGCACAACCTACACACAAATAAATTAGGGCAATTCCCAACTTTTAGTGGTCGAGAATCAAAGTGACTCCCAACCTTTCTTTTGGCCATAACTTATGTTTTAAGTATCCAAATGGATTATGCAAGCCCATTTTAGACTTTTACATTCCAAGAGCTTTAATGATGTAAAGAACTTTTCAATCTAATGAGTTTTGACCTTTACAATCGCCCTCTAAAAATTCGGGACTACAACTCCCAATCTGGGAGTTCATTTGGGAGTGTGGGGGTTCATTCCCTCACACTCTCTTGCACTCCTGGGAGTATGAAATGTGACTCTTGGGCTTCACTCTTGGCCCGCACCTTTGCAAGCCCTTGCCTTGGTTGTGAGCCCAAGGTTAGGGTTGTGACAAGAATCCTAATATACGTTGGAATCTTACATAGTGGTTAATATTGAAACATGTTAGTGAGATCCTAGTGCACATGGAGTCTTGGTGGACCACATAGTGGAACCACTTCCACATACTAGGCGTTTAGACAACCCATGATGTCCACTAGGAATGTTGTGGAACCACTTCCACCAAGGGGGCCATGGTTTCACTTCCATTACGGGTATCATGGAATTACTTCCACTAAAGGTGTTAGTGAACCTACTTTGTGGAATAAAAATGTTGTGTACCCACTTTTAAACCATGGGTTTTGGTGCCATGACAAATAGGGGTGTTATGGAACCACAACTTCCACTAGGACGGTTAATATAATTTCCATTAAAGGTGGTTTTGGAAGATCAGTTATGTGGTATGATGATTTAAACTTGATACACTATTTTTGAATGGCCATTTGTCTAAGCTATATGAAAACATAAGTGACATCACATGTATCAATTATTACATACATGACATATCATTATGTATGTTTTGAACGAAAGGTAATGGTAGATGCATGTTGTAATTATTATAATGAGGATTAATGATACATGTCCAATTCGGAGGTGGTATTGATGTAGGTATACCATAATTAATCACAGTGGGGTGTATACTAATTGAAATGTAAAGGAAACATAATGATACATGTTATATCAACAAATGGATCACCACCAGCCATTATAGTGGTGGGAGGGCTTTCCTAGTTGACTATGTCATAGTGTATATATACAAGTCATGACACATATATAAGGTATATATGTGAAACAAATCGCTTCCACTTGGGGGGTGGTTGTTAGGCCAAGTCAAATGGAATGGTTGTGGTACTACCTCCACTATAACACCTTTTGTTTGATTGTGGGGGGTTTAGGAACCACTTCCACTAAAGTTGGTTGTTTTATTACGGGTAGTTGTGGAACCTCTTCCACTAAGATGGCTTGTTCATCCACTAGTGTTGCTAGTGGAACCAATTCCACTAGGGTTTGTTGTTTCACCAATCATAGACGTTAAGTTGTGCAACCATTCCCATTAAATTCAGTCCATTCAATGCAATGTACTACATATGTTAAACTACCAAGGTTCATGTCCATGTTGATGCACATATGAGACTACATGTTACCTTTATATATATAATAATAATTGGGTGGGATGTTGTGTTGGTGGGACTTGCCATAAATATGTAGGTCCGTATATAATAGAAGGCACAAATTGGAACACATGATATATGTAATGACATCTATAATCCGATCAAAACCTATTTGCTATTAGTTATGGTATTTAGTATACAACTTTAGGGCCTCACTTTGCAAACTATATCTTCTAAGGGATGCATGCAACTAAACATGTTGTTCTTGTGATGTAAGAGCTTCCCATTTGTAACACACTAGATGTCATGCATGTTGAACAGAATGTTTTTGATAGCACTCTAAAACATTTATTTGGTGAGTGGGACATAATGGAGGTGCGCAAGGACATGGAGGAAGCACGAATCAAATGACACATGTGGTTACATCAAGACCTTAAGGGTGCAAACTATGTAAAGCCCCAAGCCCCATATGTTTTCACACGAGATGAAAAGATAATTTCTTGATTTTGTTAATGAGGTATGAGCACCAATAGGTTATGTAACTAGTTTCAAAAAACATGTAGGTCCTAAGAAGCTTTTCAATATGAAAAGCCATGATCATCATATCATGATACAAATCATACTTCCTAATGGAGTTTGAAACTTGTTACACCATGGGCCAATGAAAGCAATCATTCGCTTTGGTAAGTGTTTTCAAAAGATATGCACCAAAGTGTTGAACCCAAATGATATTGGGGGCTTATGAACTTATGCAGTGGAAACACTATGCATGTTGGAAATGTGGTGGCCACCTTCTTTTTTTAACCTCATGACCCACCTCATAATTCATCTTCTGGATGAATTGGAGATTTGTGGGCCAACTGTAGCAAGGTGGTGCCACCCAATTGAACAACACTTGTATGTTTTGAAAAAATATGTGAGGAACAAGGCTAAGCTTGAAGCTTGCATGGCTTTAGGTTACATGTATGATGAAGCATTGGGGTTTTGTATGAAATATTTTGCACTATACCCACACACAAGATGCTATAATTTGGAATGTGAATTAAGAAGAAGCTAATGCTAGGGAGGTGTTGGTTGGAAGTGGGAAATTGAAGAGGTTATTTACAATAGAAATGGAGTGCATACATGAACATGTTATAACAAATGTTATGGCCACAAAAGCACCGTATAGGTATTATGTTAACCACTATGCATGTCTTTGCAGTTAAGCCAAGTCATGGTTTCTACCCAATGGGCCTAATGGAAGTCATGGACCTATCAAAAGTCCATGTAGGCATTTTTTAAAAGTGCTAGTGAATGACCTAATCATGTAGGTTGAATGTCATGAGGCTTGTGAATGAGATGTTGTTGACCACTAGTTTATATGAGAAGGGAATGGACATAATTGCAATCTCACCATGAACAACAACAAGCAAAATATAGGATGCATGCACGAAAGGGATGTTGAGGGCGTATTGACATTGTTCTCCCCTTTCATTTGCAACAAGATGTACCATCTTTCAACATTTGGCTACAAGCTCACATGAAAGGCCAATTAGATGTAGGAGTTGTACTAGATCCGAACATGGTGCAATTGTCACGATCCCCTGCCCGTAATGTGTATGTGTATGAAAGCATGTGGGCGTATGAAAATCACTATTGTGTGGACATGGAATTTGGGCCAATGCATTTGACATATGATTTTGGGGTGGCATGCATATTTAGGCAAGCAAGTCGTAGTTCAACCAAGGATGAGAACATGGTAATGGTGAATTTGAATTATGTTAACATCCTCAAGGTTGTTGTGGACTATTTAGGCCTCCTATTGGTTTTGTTTAAATGTTCTTGGATCCTAACAAACACACAAAGTAATGCTACCATATGGCAAGATGAGCATGGGTTTTGGGTGGTGAACTTTGCACACCAGCTCCTTCCAATGGTGGAGCCCTATGTGTTTCCTGCAATTGTGAATCAAGTAAGGGCACCATTAACTTTAGACTAAAAAATGTTACATTTTTTTGTGGTTCACAATTCTTTGATTACAAAGTGTTGGATACAATTAAATTACATGTTGAGGCTGATATCCACTTTTCAATTAATTATGTGCACATCAATTATAGGTTAATGCTCCAAACCCAACTTTATGGAAATGTAGGTGATTTTTGTGTGAGACACAATTAGTGGTGGTGATTGGCGAATGGTGTTGCAAAAGGAACCTTAGGGCAAATGTGTGGTGGTTGAAACTAAAGAACTATTGTTAGGAATGGATATTGGTGGGGTAGAGGGCATCTTGGGGGTGGACATGGGGCATGAACACAATATTGGGCAAGCAAATGGTGGGGAGGGTGGGGAGGAGGTACTTGCTATAGAAGTTGAATGCTTGGATGTTGAATTGTGCATGGGTGAAATAGACTGTGATTTTGAAATGGAAGGTGATGATGAAGAATGATATTGCAATTGAGGTGGGGTGCAACATTTACAATATCATGTACACATGTGGTTTGGTATATGTTCCAAACATGTAACCCTTTTTAAGGTATGACTTGTTGATGCACATCATATAGTCTAGGTCAACAAAGGGTCATTTGTGTTATCATCCAATGTGTGTTGGTTGGGTGCAAGTAGGCATATGTACCTTTAAACATTTTTCCACATTACACACATGAATGTGTACATCATGAGACATGTGATTTGCACAATATTATAATTAGATGGCAAGGCTAGCAATACAAACTTGGAATATTTTGACTAATTCCATCAATATACGAGGGGCAAGTTGTTGTCCGAACCATAACTTAGACATGTGTTTTTTAAAACTTGATCAAAAGGATTAAATTAAATGGGTTAACATTGAAAGCTTAAGAAGTGCATATTATATTGGAGTGGAATTGGACATAAAGTAAAATTAACACCATGGCCAACATGAATAATATATGCACATGCCATGTTTTAAAATTAGCCTTTAATTTTAAGGTATGACAAATTGATGCACATCATATAATCTAGGTCAACAAAGGGGTATTTGTGTTATCATCTGATGTGTGCTGGTTGGATGCAAGTAGGCATATGTACCTTTAAAAGGTTTTCCACATTACGCACTTGAATGTGTATATCATGGGACATGTGATTTTCCCAATGTCATAATTAGATGACAAGACATTGCATTATGGAGGTGGAATATTTTGATTCAATATACAAGGAGCAATTGTTATTAGAACCATAACTTAGACATCTACTTTTTAAAACTTGATCAAAAGGACTAGATTAAGTGGGTTAGTATTCATGAAAGCCTAGGCATAGGGAGGCTAGTGCCATGTGGTACCATTGGATGGGTAGATTGGATAGTATGTAACAATATTTAAAATGAACACAATAGACATGATTGAAGCAAACTGAGTTATTGTAATGGACATTTATGGGCTATTTTTAAAATTAATGTGTATTCAAACACCTTATAATGAATTTGAATTGGCAATTTCACTTTATGTTGTAATCTATCTCAATGTTGTAGCTTTAAGGCTTGGGTAACTTTGAAATTACCTGGTAGTATTATCATGCATGACACCATGGCCAACATGAATAATATATGCACATATATTCTGGGGTTGTGGTGGAAGTGACCAATAATAATCATGGTGTAGTGGTTTGTAATCTTCATGCCACCAAGAATCCATTATGCCCCAAGTGAGGTGGAGTTGTGTCGGAGATATGATGGAAGTAATCCACCAATAATCACAACCCAATGGTGTCAAATATCCATGCTACCAAGAATCCACTATGCTCCACAGTGGAGTGGAGTTGTAGTGGATCTATGGTGGAAGTTATCCACTAGTAGCCACTGTTTAATGTATTCAGTGAAGGTGTAATGATTCTATTGAAGTCCAATCCACTCATTTCAAATTAGGTGGAAGTGCATAGTGGAAAGGGGATAGGTTCTGTAGTAATGAAGTTATTGCTGAGCAAGAACTACTTTCAAGTCTAATTCAATCCTTGTCTTAGGTGAAAAGGTTTAATAGTGTAGCAAAATTGGTGACAAAACATGCCATTTTAACTGCCATAGTGAGCTTAAATAAGAGTTGGTCTTCTTGTAGGCAAACGATTTGCTTGTTGAACGTGCACCCATGGAATGTTACAAAAGTTGTTCAACATCAAGAGTTCATGAATTCTTCTAAAGAATTTCTTTGGACTTTGTCAATTCACAACAAAAGGTTGAATATGTTGTATCTACAACAAAGGTCTTGGCATGGTGGTATTCTAAGACGCACATGAGTCCAAATTGTAAGGAAGTTGTCAGAAAGTGTTTGGTGCCATCTGTGTATGACATCAAACTTGCCCAATATCCATTGGAAACATAGGTACTTTCAATTCTATCACTATTTGATTCAACTCTCATAGTTTGAATGGTTTAGTTTGTAGGACAAGAACTAGGTGTTATTTTGCATGCTTCAAACTTTTTTTTGAAATGCACATGGGGATCCTACGTTTAAGGTTTTAAGTCTCAACTTTGTTGTGGGTTTAGTCATGTGTTACAGACCTTACTTATCAACACTTTCAAAGAACAAAATTGTTTGTTCATTTTATACTTGAAAGTCTTGAATAATTAAATGACAATCAGTTTTGTGTTGTGAGTATTGAACCACTATTCTATTGTACCTTTTTCTTCTTAATCTTCTTCTCCCATATTTTGATTCTTTCTCCTTTGCTTTGCCATTGAGATCTTCCAAATTTGATGTTTATGCTCCACAAAAATTATGGTTCTTTTTCCTTGTTCTACCATTGATTTTCTACATGTGGTTTTTTTTTTTTTCCACAAATTTGAGTCTGTCTAATGGGGTTAAGGTGTTTAATTAGTTTGTGAAAAGATTCCTATTTGCATAAAGTCATTTATAAAACTTCTTCATCGACACCTTCAAGTTCAACAAAATTGGAACTTGTCAATATTTTTTCGAAATTCTATCTAAATATAGAGTGATAGTCCAACTCTATATTTTGAATATTGAACCACAATTGTTGTACCTTTTTCTTCTTAATCTTCTTCTTTCATATTCTTTTCATTTCTCCTATGCGCTACCATCAAGATCTTCCAAATTTGATGTTTATGCTCCACAAAGATTGTGGTTCTTCTTCCTTGTTCTACCATTGATCTTTTACATGCGGTTCTTTTTTTTTCCCACAAATTTGAGTATGTCTAGTAGGGTTAAGGTGTTTAATTAGTTTATGAAAAGAACTTTATTTTCATAAACTAATTAAACACTTTCAAGTTCAACAAAATTGGAACTTGTTAATACTTTTTGAAATTCTATGCAAATACAAAATGATAGTCTAGCTTTGTATTCTGAGTATTGAACCACAATTGTTGTACCTTTTTCTTCTTAATCTTCTTCTCCCATATTTTATCCCTTTCTCCTATGCTTTACCATCAAGATCTTCTAAATTTGATGCTTCTTCTCCATGCAAATTATGGTTTTTCTTCCTTATTCTAGCATTGATCTTTTAGATGTCAATGATTTTTGGACTTTGTTCTTTACCCATGAAAGAATAGACCTCGTTTCTCAATCCAGGTTCACTCGAGATGTCTTTTAACATTGCTTTCTAGCTTGTGTACTTGAGAGCTTGCAGTGAAATCCTAGTTACCAATAGGGGCGTAGATTCAAGAAAACATATAGAGTTCATGGTATCCTTAGTATCCAATTCAAGAATTTATTATGTTATAAAGGCATGTTTTGATTCAAATAGAACTACATGTTTGTTCATTTTATACTTGAAAGTCTTCATGAATAATCAAGTGATTGTTAGCTATGTGTTCTGAGTATTGAACCACAGTTCTATTGTAGGTACTTCTTCTTCTTAATATTCTTCTCCCATATTCTCATTCTTTCTCCTTTGCTTTGCCATTGAGATCTTCCAAATTTGATTATTTTGCTCCACAAAGATTGTGGTTCTTCGTTATTCTACCATTGATCTTCTACACATGTGATACTTCTTTTTTTTCACAAATTTGAGTATGTCTTGTTGGGTTAAGGTGTTTAATTAGTTTGTGAGAAAATTTGTATTTGTGTAGAGTCAAATTATAAAACTTGCTCATCAAACTTTCAAGTTCAACAAAACTAGAACTTGTCAATATATATTTGAAACTTTGTGCAAACTCTAGCTCTATATTCAATATATACTTGAAATTCTTGAATTCATGATCATACCATTTTGCTTTCACAAAACACAATTTGGTATCCTACACATGCACAAATCTTCCACTAGCTTAGATTGTCATTAGTACTTCAACTCATATTGTTAATGATTTGTGGATGTTTATGTTCTACTGAAAAAAAAATAGAACTTTTTTTGAATCTAGGTTCATTCTAGCTATCTCTTAACACCATTTCTAGCCTATGTATTTGAGAGCTTGGAATGAAATCTCAACTATCAATATGGGCATAGATTTAAAAAAACATATAGAGCTCATGGTATCCTTAGTATCTAATTCAAAAACTTATTATGTTGTACATACATGCTTTGATTTTAATTTTTTAGATGGAGGTCACATTACTCCACATATTTTTTTCCTTTGACTCTTTTGGGGGCTTTCCAAAGAACAAAAACACCCACCCAACTTTATGTTTTGAGTATTGAACCACAACTATTGTATTTTCTTCTTCTTAATTTTCTTTTACATCTAGATTTTTTCTCTTTTGCTATGTCTTCCAAATTTTATTATTCTTTTTGAAATAGATTGTGATTCTCCAAACTCAATGCGCATTTTTCAATGGGATTATTTGGTGTCTGTTATACATTGGGTCATCATATTAATGAATAAAATATAGCTATTACCTTGTAGGCTCTAGACATTTTTTTTAATACACATGATGAATGTTCAATCCCAAGTTTGTTTATTGTGGATTGCATGATGAATCGACAATTTATAAGCCCAATTTGAGGTCAATTTAATGGGGTTCTTGGGTGTTAATTAACTTGTAGTGAGCTGAATTTGTAAAGTTGACAATAACTTAACACGTATGGTCAAGATTCTATTGGGTGAACTAAAGGATTATAAAAAAAATAGATACGTCAATGAAGTATTTATAATGTGGTTATTTGGTGTTTGTTTCTATTATGGGTCTATATTTGGAATTGTGAATACTTAAGCATGCTCTTGTGGCTTCTTTTTTTCCATGTGCAATGACTTGGCAAAACTTATTCAAATTGAATTTTTTGTTCACAAATAATCTAGGGTCTAAAATTCTATTGTGGTTTATGTTTATAAATTCATTTTCACATAACATTTTCATTTATGAACTTGTTATTGTGATTTGTAAGATGAACAAACAAACAAAGTTTAATGAGAGTAATTTGTCAATGGGGTTTTCTGGTGTTTAATTATGTCTTGGGCTATGATCATAAAGTTTGGGTGTTATTTTGCATGTTCTTTATAATGCACATGCTGAACTTGCCCAATTTGAGATTTTTCAGTTGGTGTCAAGTGTGTAATTTTATTCTTCTTCATGAACTTTACTAACATAGTGCTAAATTTCATGGACATTTGTCATCCCATTATGCCACATTGACTAAAAATGGACTGGAGCTTAATGGTACTTGGAAGTGTGGTCATAATATTCATAGGTGTGATTATAATTAATGACTATGTGTATGATGTAAGGGTGTGACTAAACATTACAAGTTTGATTTGTATAAACATATGGACTGGTCATTGGAATAATGTGGACTATTATTTGTTGGCCAAAAGTTTGATTTATATGTGGGGAGATTGAAGGATTTCAATGGTTTTTTCATGATTAAAAGTTATACTTGGGTGACTAATGTGGGACATCTAGGGATTAGAATGATGGACATGTCAAGGATTGGACTAATTTCTAGTGACTAATGGTTGGACTTTGGGGACTTAGGTGTTTTTAGTGACTATTGGAGCTATTTCAAATGGGTGATTTATGTGGGGCATCTAGGGATTGGAATGATGGATGTGACCAAGGATTAGAGTGACTTCCTAGTGATTGATGGCTAAATTTGGTAGATAAGTATGTGGTTTTAGTGACTAAAGGATTCTTTGGGGTAACTCATGTGGCACATCCAAGGATTAGAATGATAGATGTCAAGGACTACCTAGTGAGTTTTTAGTGATTGTTTGTTAAACTTAATGGACTGATCAAAATAGTCACAAAAGACATTTTTAGTCGCTTAAGACAAGTCGAAAAATGGGGTTTTTCTTCTAGTGTATGTGGTTTTAGTGATTGTTGGCACTCATATTTAAACAACATGAGTGACACCCATAACATTAGGGGGCCACAATGGACACAACCACAACTTGGTTCTGACCCAAAAATTAAAAATGTCGTATATATGCATAATTGCAAGACTACAAATGCTTAAAAACACCAATCAAGGAAACAAAATTCTTTGTAAAAACCTATTTACATGATATCCCACTCCAACATAACTACTCTGCAAGAAAATGTCAATCACAATAGGATGAATTTTTTAAAGAAGGAAACATGTTCTTAAATGAAATTTAAACTGCCATGTTGAGTAACAAAATCAAATTTGTGAATTCAAAGGAATGCTTGCAAAGCTCATGCAAAAACTTGACAAACATTTAAATGAAAATACAAGCTAACATGTTCTATGCATTCAAGGCAAAGGTGCAAAAATAAACCTTGTTACAAAAAGATGTTAGATATTTTTCATAACCATTTATCTGTTGTTCTACCAAGTTCAATTGAACAACTACTACTTCCTATTCAGTTGATAGAGGACCTAACCCCATACTCACCCACCAATTAGGATGCATTGGCTCATGACAAAATTCCATTGCACAACATGTTGAATTTTGGAAATGAGAAAATAAACAAAATGGGTGATAAGTATGCCCACAAGATGTAACGACAATGTCATTTGCATGAAACCATTCTTGACATAATGGGCAAGGGGTGTAAGCATGGTCAAGTAGATAAAAAAAGTAGTCCGGCGAAAATGTAGTTTAAAAATGATAGAATTTTTGATATAAACACATGAAAGTAGATTAAAAATTTGAATAAGTAGAATTTGAAAAAACATGGCCCTCCATTTAGTTTATGGTAAGTTGAATACAAAATTTGAAAACTTACATATCATAAATAGAATGAGAAGTAGATTTGAATTTGATTGGGTCAATTTGGTGTTCAAACCTACTTTTACAATAGAAATTTTATGTATTATGATTATAACATGCATAATTTTATAGTATACAAATATTTTTTAAAGGCTTTCATAATTTGAAAGTAGAAAATGTTCAATATTTTATCTACTTTCAACCCATTTTGTAAGTTCAGACACTTCTTGCAAGTAAATGCAATTTTGTAACATCTACTTAAATCTACATGAAAATGTTCATCTTTCAAATTTATAATATTAAATGAAATTTTATCTTCATATTAATCATAAAATAATATTTCTACTTTCAATGCATTAAAAAAAAACAATTATCTATTTGTAATTTTTTGTGACAAGGAACATTTTTTGTCTACTTGACCATGCCTACACCCCAAGCCTTGCCTAATATGAAGCTCCTCTAGTTCTTAGCTTGTTCACTAGGGTGCACGATGGGCAAAGGAAAGGTGCAAACTCCAAACCCTAAGTGCATATGCTCTAATTGGCTTTGGATGGATTCCACAATAACTTGAATCATAACAAGTGCTTGTTCAACCTTAGTAATGTTAAAATCAATATCTTCATATTCTTTACACGTATTGTAGTATGAAGAAGTTCCAAGTTGGGCACATTAATCCAATCCTTTAACTGTTTTGGTATGTAATCCACCTCACGATTAAAGCCATTTAACTTGTCAAGATGTAGCTTAATAGAAGTTTGCAACCCTTCCAACCCCTTGTCCTCATTTGACATACCCATCAAAGTTGCTTGTAAATGTTCTACTTTTGTTTTCTAGGCTAAAAACTTGCCTATTGCATTTTCATCTCCATTTTAGCTTCAACATAGGTTGCATCTATGTCCTCCATTTGAAAACAAAGGTGCTTCACCTTTGCTTCAAGATTGGACTTCTATTGCAAAACATTTGCAATGGATGACTTCATAGCTAGGTGCAAATTCTTTAAGGTGTGCCAAAATCTTGTCACAATGTCACCTGTTTTCTCTTTTTTACCTAGTCTTTTTTTACATGTAAAGACACATTTATGGATGATTATATGGAATCTAGAATTGTAATAGTCTAAAATATAGTCCTTTTGAAAAATTTGAAAACTTTTGATTCATTATTTTTTATGGGGATCAAAATATTGGGTAAAAAAGGACTACAGTAAAGACTAGGCCCTTTTCATCATGTGTGGTACACCTTAAAGGATTTTCACCCAACTACTAACTCCACCTTTTTTAGTTCATGTAACTCCTCGACTCTAGAAACCTTTTATTTGGCAAAACTAGTTGGTCTTCTTCCATGATTTACTGCCACAATCAAGCCATGAAGAGTTTTTCTAGGCTTATGCATGTTCAAAGACCTAGTAGCAACCCCTTCCAACTTCACAACAATATCCATGTCCACTGTTGCAATGTCGGCTTTTGTAATTTGAGTGCCTTTGAGTCCTCTTCGAGCTTTCTCCTTAATAACCTCCAAACCAAGAAAAACCTAATTCATAGGTACAACCTTTTGTTCTGCCACAATTCCTTAGTAGAGTTTGTGTCCAAATTTGTTGTTTGTGATTTTTTCATTAATAAGGTATAATTTGAAATACAATTCTTTAGTTTGCATCTTCACCTCAAGATCAAAATTAGGGTTGTTTGATCTATAACCATTGGCCTTCTTAGGGCCAAACACAGCTACAACCTCATAAAGTGTGATATGCCCATCTTTAATTAGTTTTTTAGACTTTATTCCAAATCTAGGCAATTTCATGACCATAGTCCAATATGTCATGTCATGACCACCACAGTCTACATCTTTTTTAAAAACTTTTTATGAGTTCCGGAGGAGTCTAAGACCATCTTGGCCCAAATAGATAACTTTAAACCCTAAACTTGCAACAAGACCACCAATAACCTTGTTAATGCAAGTATAAGGAACTCGTAACCAACAATTTCCAAAAATCAAAAAACAAATTCTAAGGTAAAAGGTTTTTCTACAAACAAACTAATCCTTCAAAACCTTAAAATATAGTGAACAATATCAAATGTAGGATTGGGGTGAAAGCACACTAGGGTGTCACAATTTTAGCAGATTAGAATCCCTTTCCAAAATCCTTTTTAATGTAATTGAAAACTGGTTTAAAATATGAATATTTACATGATATTGAAAGTGACACTTTTTTCCATTTCCAATTCCAAATCATGATGTTGTAAAACATATAAAAAATATCACAAAAGAAAAATTTTAAAAACAATTATTTTTAAATGCTTGAAAGGGCTTTTAAAATAATTACAATTTTTGAGATGCTAAAAAGTCCATAACATAATAAATTAAAATCACATTCCATTCATTCAATGGATCTTTAATTTTTAAAAGATATTTCATCTAATATCCCAAAGTTTCAAACACATAAAACTAACATATTGTAAGATAAAAGTCCATATCCATGAGTTTTGTAGGTGTGACAAAAAGTGTGGGCAAAATTCAAAAGTCCATTACTTATTGGCTATCCATGATTTTGATTTAATTTTTTCATTCTTGGAAGGTTGATTATGATAGCTTTAGATAAGTGAGTCTCCTTTCTTTTTATTTCAATGAATTTTATTTAATTTATTTTCTTGTCTGTAAGGAATATAAGAAAAACTACCATTGTGACATCCAAGGTCATTGTAATGTGCAAACACCCATTGAACTCCACAAAGTTAAAGCAAACCCACTTGGATTTGCCTTGACTTGTATGATTCTACATGTGTTGAAAAGAATCGATGAAAAGTAGTTATACACACCTTCCACCAAAAAAACTAATGGGTTTCTTCTTCAACCACAAAGAAACAAACACTTTGTCTTTGTAAACAGAATTTTGTGTTAGCACTAGTGTGTGCAAAGGATATTGAACTATGTTATGACCAGAACTGTATGCACAAAGATGTTTTTCGTAATTTTGTTATTAAACAAATTATTCACAATTTTTTTTCAATATTCATAATTAGTATTCTATAATTGATTCTTATTCATTGTTGGCATTGGTGTGCCTTGTGTGAAATTTTGATAATTATGTTTGTAATTGACAAATTTTTTTGAACCTTCCATTATTGGCTTTTAAAATCAGTAATATATTATGTTGCACCTAGTGGCCATTAAGAAAATTGGTATATAAAATTTGATTAAACTACTAAGGTTTTTTTAAAAACTATGAGCAACAACTTCAAATTTGTAGACATTGTAGCCATTTTTGGATTGGCATGGTGGCCTTTCTTTCAATTTCAAAGATTTGGGTTTTGTTTGGTCACTAATGGGAGCACTAACACATGGCTTTCATTATTAATAATATATTATTATTACTATATATATCACTTGGTAACCAATAAGTGGAATACTCTTCTCATAGTAAATAGAATTCAAATCTACTAATGTATTTGTTTTAATATGAGCATGATCTTTGGATCCATAAAGATTATTGCCATTGTTGGATTGGCATGGTGTCCCTAGTTTAAAACTCAAATAATTGAGTTTTTCATTGTCATTAATGGGAGCATTAACCCGTGGTTTAAAATAATTCTTAAAAACTATTGACATGTGTGTTATAGAGTTGAGAATTATAATAGTGTCATCTTACAATTATAGCCCAAAAGTGGATAAAGACAACCCAAGTTGAAGGGTTTAATCATCTTAGATGGATTAAAAATGTGTTGTAAGTGTCCCATCAAATTGCTATGAATTCTTTTGAAATGTCATCATTTTTGGAGCATTTGTTAGGCTTTTGGTTTTTTCGCACATGTTATATATCCACCTTCATTTCCCTCTTTCATTAAACATAATATGTACATGTTGATGTTATTTTTTGGAAATTATTGGTGGCATTCTCATGTTTACTTAGTAATAAATTTACTAAAGCATGTATTTAAATGACATTCATGTATAAAATGATCACAAACTTGTCAAATCACATTGCCACTAGGTGGAGTTAATCCCAAGGTTATGCACTCTAAGGTGACTCAATTTCGGTGGATGCTCCATTCCCTAAAAATCCATACAATGCTATTAAAATGATAATCTATTTTGATATCATTAATTTAGTGAGGAATTACATGGTGGTTAATGAACTAAAAAGCACATATGAAAATAAGCCATTCTAAACAAGTTTTTAATGTACATGTTAAAAATTGAAATCCACCCAAAAATGATTATGATATGGACTTATGAAAGTATGGCTCATTTTCGACCATTCAAAAGTCCATAACTTTTTTTTGGTTAATTTTTTTCTAGCAACTTTTTTACACATATGTTCTTTTTGTTTTAAAATACCATATATTGAATCTTTATAATATATCCCAAATAAAGTTCATACAAAAATATGCATGTATATAGAGACATAAACAACAAACTAATCTATTTTTTATCTTCAAAAGTTTTTTATTATATATTTGGTGTATATATGTTGTAAGTTCTTTTATAGATGTCTTATTCTTTAAGTTGAAAATTTAAATCTAGCCACAAATTTGGAAAATTATTGTTTTATGCCATGTTAATAGCATGTAAATGCATGCCACTTTGCAAAAAAACTAGATTACGACGCAAAAAATGAGCCACCCTACTTTGCAACCACCCCCCATCCACCAAGTTGTCTAAAAATTTAGTCCTAAATTAAGTAAAAATGTGTTAAAATCTACACACTTTGAAATTTTCATATTTATTCAATAATGATTGACATAAAACATGTGATCTATTGGGGCAATTATATATATTTTAATAACAAGTTGCAAAAGATTTCATTCAAAAAAAAAACCATATGAAAAATTGAAAAAGGACTAAAAAGGATTCACATTCCTTTTGTAAAGTAATCCCAAAGGTTCGTTTGTGTGTATTTGCACCCAATTGGAAGTTTAACTACTAGATTCCACAAGCAAAAAAAGTTCATCATGCAACAAATCATTTTAATTGACATGATTATCAAAATTTAATGTATTATATGTGGGTAACTTCATTAGCCACATCAATGTTGCTTTAGCTTAATTACCATGCATATCATCAATTGTTATGGTGTTGTTCATGGTTGTATTTTTCCTAGCAAGAAATGTGAATGCAATTGAATTAATGTCTACCCATTGCACGGGTTTGCTAAGTTGCATTTCCACCTTCCTTGCTAATAGTCTTGGTACAACTTTACATTATTGTGTGTTCCTTTCTTGCAAGGCACCCACCATTGAACATGCACCATTTTATAATGCTCATCATTCCCATCCTTGACAACATCATTGTACACCCTTCCCATCCATACTATAGGTACCATGTAGGATCAAATGGGTGAGCAAAAATAAAATCTCTTTCATTCAAATCTTCATAGGGAATGTATGTCATTGTCATCAAAGATGGTTTCATGTTTTAAGGCCCACAAATATATGAAAGGATAATTGGATCTTCTTGATTTTCAAGGATAGGTGGAATTGGAAAAATTAATTGCACATGATTAGCCTTCCAATTGCTAGATGGCCCAAAACGCTCCATTAATATGGAACTTTTCTTTGGAAGTGGTTTCCCAATATTCAATATAAAAACCCATGGCCTTTGCATACATATCATCTTTCACAATGTTCAACTTTCAAAACTCCAAATACTTTGAAATTCCACTATTGATGAATTTTTCCTTCTCTATCGACAATTGATTTTGAAATGACATTATCTCAAACAAAACAAAATGGAACAATCTTTGGAATTCCACTTAGTAGCTTGGGGCAACCTTGATTAAAACCAATCCAACAATAATCTAAACCAATCAATCCAAAAAAAAAAAAGGTTATTGCATTTAGACTTGGTTTAAGGAAATAAAATAGTAATCATATTCCCTATTATGATAATCACAAATATGTAATGTCAAATAAATAATTTGTCATCCAAATATAACCATGGATAAAAAAAATTTAGTCCCACCAATTATCATTAGGTGTCAAAGTCCTTGATATTCTACCAAATTAACTGATTAATGAGTTCAAATGCACATGACAAGTCAACCCATTTGGGTAGAACTAGGTTGGGGGTTCACTAAATTGATGTTTGGGCTTTATAAATTTGTCTTTCATTCAATTATAAATTTATCTGATATTATCTAAGAAAAACGCATAAATTGCAAAAATTAAAATTCAAGGAACCATGTGTATATCTTTGGTATAGAGCATGCTTTCATTTAAGATTGCACAAGTAATTTGTTCAAGAGATTTTCCTTTAAGCATTTGAAATGAATAAATTATGACACAATTGCTTAACTCTCATTTTTTGTCATCTTCCATTTGATCTTGTGATTCTTACATGGTCAATTGTTTTGGAAAAACCCCATTTGTGATATGAAAATGATCAAACTTTTCACACATGGTTCAAAATGTTATAAATTTCATACATGTTATAAATCAATCATTTTTCAAATATATGTGCTTTCTAATACAATCTTACAAATATTATTTTTGCACAAATATATTCTAAAATACGAGTTTTTCAACAATTGACTTCTTTATGTTTTGGGTTGTACCATAATCTGTAAAAGCATTTTGAAAGTTCTTTTTATATTGACATGGTTGAAATTTGAAAATACCAAGTCTCAAAAGAAAAAACAATACTTGTGACAACATAAGTGCGTCCCCCATATTGAGCTTTCATGCTTGAGGACCAAGACTTATGCATCAAGGTCAACAAATATGTAGGTACAGTCTTAAGAAGTTAAAACCCATATTTTCTATGTACTCAAAATAACATGTATGAATACACATGTATTTCAGTATTTCAAACACTGAACTTGACTTGAACCCTACAATGTGCCAACTGGATGCATTTTTTGGCTTGTCGATGGCCCATGAGTGTTGAAGGGACTTTTTTGTGTATGTGAAGCTCATATACATTTATATATTTATCAATGTAAGTTTTACATTTGTGTTCCCCATGTGTTTTGTGCATTGTTCATTTCAAGCCCATACATACTCCTCACATTCGGTGACTTTGCTACATTGCTTTGGATTCAAGTAGCTGACATTCTGAACAATTGACAGATGGTCTAGCCATTTGACAGCTTTCATGCAGCTACCATTCACTGGATTCTTCGCAGACTATACATCTTCAATCCCGATATTCCACCAGTTTGTAGTTTATAACTGTGTAATTCCAATTTTGTACTGGTTTGAGTGTTCTTTTCAGACACTTTTTTCAAACTTTGTCCTATCTGCTCCTTCCACTTTTGCTGGGGTTGGTTTCACTTGTAATGGGGGTCGACTGTGGAGAACATGCTTGGGATGTAAATCGACGGTGAGGAAAACTGGTTATGCTCTAGAATGGGCTCAGATACAACCCATTACCAGCTAAGAAAATGACACACCCCTTGATTTTTTGTTCTTTCAAGTGTTGAACCTTGGCTGATTCTTTAATTCTATAAAGAAACTATGGTTTCAATGAAAGATGAATTGGAATTGTCTCAGTTTTTGGTTTTGGTTTATATCTTTAAATCATGTGCAAATTAGAAGGGTCCAGTTTCAATTGTACTTTTTTTTCCCCATAAGATGGTTTTGGTTCCAGTTCTGAAAATCAGTCCTAGTTTTGATCTGGAGCTCTTACCAATTGGAATCAGAATTGACAATTGATTGCTGGTTAACCATCAATTCTGGCCCCTGTTACATTTTTAAGAATGTAATGGTTCTAGTTTCACACATCAACATAGAACTGAGAATCTGATTTTAGATCCAGCTCTTCAGAAAATAAATTTCAGTTTTGGTTATGGTTCCAATCTTGAAAATCAGTCCCAGTTTTGATACACTTTTTCCTAACCAAAACTGCAGTGTTTACCCACCAAAGCATGTACACATCATTGTTGGGTGGTTTTTGACTTTTTAGAGTAACCTTTGATTTCAGTTTTGAATTGAGCATAAATAATGATTTTGGGTCCAGGGGAATATTAAGAACAAATTTATTTTATTTTGAACGATTAAATATGGACAATTGATCAATTAATCATAAATTGGTCAAGGATTCAAAAAAAAATTTATACAAGATCCAATAATTATTGGATTTTTAAAAATATATATTTTCTTAGTATTTCAATAATGGGAACACAATAATACACCATAGTTACAATATATTTAGCTTTATAAAAATCTAAATTTGTCCTTTGCAATCATTTTAAAAATTAGACACTCCTTATTGAACCCCAACAATGAATGACCTCATAAACTTTTGAAAATAAACACACATGCCAAGAAAACCATGCTACAAACATTAGAAATTGTATTAAGAAGTTTTTTAAAAAAATCATTGCAATATATTGGATCAGACAGACCTTCAATTGACCCCAAATTTTTTTTAAAAAAAACCTTGTCACATGCTTTGTGCTCTTATATCTCTCAAGTTCACAGACCATGAAAACCTCAACCAATAGAGAATCCTGGAACCCCAAGACCATAAAAATCATTAACCTTCACAAATACAAAATCCCAGAACCCAAAAGATCACAGAAACCATAGTGATAGTGATGGGCATGAGATAGTTCACTCAAAAGCCTAACCCCTGTGCCCTAACAAAAACCGGAACCAATATTCTAAAGAAAATTGAGTTCAATTCTATATCAAACCCTATGTAGAACTGACCCTTCAAGTCTGGGTATTTGAAAACTAAAACTGACCTATCGAGTTTGGTTCTCCCCTTGCCCAAATAGAAACCGGATGGTAGGTTCCTAGCCCGGTGCCCATTACCTGCAACTTTGGTGGGTCTGGTTCTTCCTGGGTTCTGATTCAAGTCCTTTGAAACAGAACTGGACTTAACGATTATTACCCACCAAAGTGGGTACCCACCCAACACTGGTACACACACAAATTCGATCATTCCTACGTTGAACAGGCAGGAACTTATTGGTTCCACTTTTGGTTTTCCGAGTTCCCACTTGTGATGTAAATCAACAGTGTGGAACACTGGTTCCACTCTGAAAGTGGCCTGTGTAGGACCAGTTATGAGGTAGTGCAATAATATAGCCCCACCAAGCTGGACAAATTCCTAGATGGATCATGCCTGGCAGATTTGAAGTGTAACTGGAAGCATCTCCAGCAGTGCTCAGTATGTGACCCTGCAAAAATATTTCTCACATCCAAGTTTAGTGATTTATTTTTTTTGCAACTACGCCCCTAAACTAAAATGAGGACTGAAAATAGGTGGGAGACTAGGAATAGCAACCCACCTGGATCATTCAAACTATCTGACCAATCAACAGCAGGTGTTATGCTTTGCTCTATAACCTTTTACCAGCCTCAGCAAACTATGCAAAAATGACCCAAACTTGTATGGTGTAACTTTTCTTCATGTCCAATTTTAATTTGTTGAGTCACATACTGAGCACCAATGGAGCTGCTAGACATTGCCTGGTATTCAAGGAAGCATGTCTTCATACATTAGCGGTTCCAAAAATTTGGATGGTTCCCAGATACGTGGGGGTCGATTGACTTAGGGCGCCATGCCGAGTTGGCTAATAAGTTCCTCCAAGATGTTGTGGCAACACGTCATTCAAAATATAATTTAATAATTTGTACGCAGTCGTATTTCAACGCCGGCAGGTCTTGAAGCTCGATTTCAAGCCTCTACCTCCTTTGATCTAGCACTGACGTATATTTTGGTGATTAGCATCCCGACTTGCCTCTAGTCCCTTTGATCTAGCACTGACGTGTAATTTAGTGATCAGCATCCCGTTATTCAACAAAGAAGACTTTACTTTCTCGGTGACCAACTGTCTGATGACGAGCACCTCCCAGCAAACTCGACGTCGTTGCAATGCGAGAGCCTTTGAATAATGCATAACCGCGATGGTCATATTATTCCTTTTCTTTTGTAACATCTGATTGACATGCGAATAGCCAAGACTTGGCGTGCAAGGGAGGTTAATTAATTTGGGAGTCGGCGATGTCGGGAAGTCTGGAGGTCAAAAAAAAAGTGCATTCGCATGAGGATGAAGGATCAGGCTGCTTCTTTGCAGTGGTCGAAAATTGAAGACCCGACCGCCCCTCGGCCCAGGGCGATCATGCCTATAAAATGTCGCACCAGTCGATGCTTAGTGCATGAAGCAGCTTGATTGTATTCCATACGTCCCGAATTTCTCTGCAAGTTGTAATACCTCGTGCATATCCATCAGACTTCACATTGCGATTAGACACTTTCAGGATTGGACAATCAATTGAATAGCATTCGCTGTTGCTCTACTTGGATCTGGTGGATCTCTCTGTTGCTCTTGAATAGCATTTGCTGTTGCTCTACTAGGATAGTGGATCTCTCTGTTGATCTCTTTGGCGAATGCTTTAATCTAGCAACTTAGATAATTTCTATGACAATATTCATGGCTCCGAGGCTCTTCTCGGTGATAGGAACAGTGTGTTTCATGATCTTGGCACTGTTGGACGCAACACAACTGCAGGGCGTAACTGCGATGAGGTTACTTTTACCAGGAAACCACGACGCGCCAGTCATCATCGATACGGGTGACCTTAAACCAGATTTCATGCTCGACATATTCACGGACTGCCAACAAGATGAATCAGGCTGTTCTCGTAATCACGAAAACTTTCGAAGATTTGAAGGTGCAATTCCTGCAGCACGTCCTCCTATAAGCAACGTTCAAACAACAAAAGTCGGGGGTGAGAACTCCTCTAATAACCTCCTCCACGGCCGTCCTTTCAAATTTCACGCTCAAAGGGCAGACAGGGGAACTCCAGTGCCGCCACCACCAAACGGCAACCCTGGTCAAGACTAGTCAATAAGCCACTAGTGCGTTAATCCTAGTCTTGTCTTTTGCAACTTGCGACGTCGAAACTTCGATACTGATTCTGATGAAGTTGCTACTAGAATTGGCACACATAACACTTTCGACACTTGCAATACTCCGCCGGATTGGTTTCGCGGCCAACAACTGAATCAGCTCAAGTTCTAGCAATAGTAGATCAGTGGCACTCACTACGGTGCCTACAACTTAGATGCACTAAGTCCCACAATACAAGCAACGCTGCATCAAACCTGTTTGAATATGAAAAATCAGTTCTTAGCAATACATTAAGGAAATGAAAATCTAGAATTTCTCGGGTTGTTAGCGGAAGTTCCCCAATTCTTGACTGTCAGCTAGCATTTGATGGCCTCTGAAAGTGCTAGTGTTGGAAGTACCAAACGAAATTCTGTTGTTCTAGTGCCGTCCTATACGGATGGGATTTCAAAGGAGTGAACCTCATGATCGCCTTGTGAAAAATCAAAGTTTGAAGCTTTGCTAATTTCTTTTCAGTTCATATGTTCACAAATCTTAAACCCATTCTAAACCCTGTAAAATTATCAGATTGCTTGATGTGCTTCTTCTTCGTCTCCGTCTTGAGTCAATCGTTAGAACATGGTGGACTTTAGAATCAGCTGGAGGGTTGCAGTCTGATCAGGATTTCATTGTGATTAAAAGCACTAATTCGTGACTGAAGTAATAGTTAAATTAGCCCATGATTAAGCATGATCAACAGAACTTTGACAAGGTCCATCCCCTCCCCAAGGTCTTAAAAAACAGGCTCAAATGGAAGAATTCGCTGCAAGCCTCACAGGTCCTCCTAATGCATCATTTCAAGGAAACCATCGGCAAGGTCGATTTTGGAGCACACAGCCATGTACTTAGCCAACTAGGGCTTCGCTTTGCTTGTTTCACTCAACCATTTTCGCACATTTTATCAAATACATTTCTTTTTCCATCACAATTCTTTTGGGGGTAAAAATGGAATTCTTCTTTTCTTTTTCAACACCGTCTCTTCAATGAGCAGAAACCAAAAGCTCCCAACACAAAAAATTGTGATCAAACTGAAGCAATATAATTTAGTCTTCCCCCAACACCCCTCCTCATGTTTGAAAATACTTATCGCAAGATTGAAAACTGACTGGAACTACTGAACAACATGAAACCGCACTGTTTTTAGTTTCCAAAACCTCTGTGCTTTTCCATGTGACATAGAAATAGTTGTCTCATTTGTAAGCTTTTTGCCTTCTCTCTCTTCTGTGGGCATGAAAGGTTTCCTTTCTTGGAAATTGTGACACATGGTACTATGTATAATACTTAATGTCATTCCTAAGATGATAGGAATTAAAGAGAGGAGTATGGAAATTTGTTAGACAAATTTGTATGTAGATCAAAGGCCATTGTTTTTATTTGCAGAATTAAGAATTGGTCCACAAGTTCATCGCCCTTATGGAAGGGGATCCAAAAACTTGTAAGCTGGGTGTTGAAGACATATATGTTAAGATTCCCCCCAAAAGAGAAGCGCATCTATGCTTGCAATAAAAAGCTGTTCAAGCACGGTTCCATTTTGCTACACAATATACAAAGCATTCCATGCAAGTATTAATAATGGTTCTTGTTACAATCTTATTATATTAAATATTGATTTCCACTGTTTCATATTAAGTTTTAACAAATCTCATTCACTTCACAAATAATAGGGCTTGGGGTCCATTAACAATTAGGTTCAAAAAAAGAAAAAAAAACTGTAGAACTTTTTAGAGATTATGTTTTATAATCAATATTTACATGAAATAAATTAAAATTAAAAAATTGAATAATTTAAAATAAAATAATTTGTGTGATGAAGATAATTTTTCACATGCATATATAATTGTGCATCAATAGTGGGTGTCAAACATGTGCTTATGTCAACAAAGATTAGTGCTAGTAGCTGAAGTGGAAATTAGCATCAATTGTTACTTGTTAAGATAGTTGACTTAAACGTTTGTTGATGAGAATAGTGCTGATCCGAAAAATGACCTCAAGGTCCCTTTTTCAGATTAACATTGATTGTTTGAAGTGTCTCTTCACACTTTACCCCCACACTGCACCTTTTTGACATAACCATATGGTCAGCAGGTGACGTATACAAATGGCATCAAAGTTTAACAAAGGATGTTGATTTTCTTTCATTGATTTTCACATTAGCATTGATGATAATAAGTGATGATTTTAAAGACATGAGCTAAGGTTTGACACCCATTAATATTTGGTTTACAAGTAGAAATGTAAAAAATTCAAAATGAGTTTCTAAAATCATTTATAACATGTTTTTCCACATGATTATGTTTTGCAGATGTAATCTATGTTTAAAGTTAGAAATTTTGAATCTAATGAATTAAACAACTAGCCCAATGATTTTTTAAAAAATAATTTCCCTCATAGTCCTTGCTTCAAAATTTCAACACTTTGAAACTATCATATGATTTGTTTTTTTCGTCATGTTGACTTAATGAACATGATGTAAAAAAAAAAATGTTTTTCTTGTATCAAATGGTTAAAATCAACTACATTATTTATGCATTCCTTTTATGAAAACTATATTATGAACAACTTATCATAATTTAATTGAAGACTCATTTGAAAAAAAATTCCTAACATTCAATAATTAATAAATTAAAAAATATATATTCTTAAGATTATAAATATAAAAACACAACAATACACCATAGTTGTAATATATTGAACATTATAAAATTTAATTTAAAATTATCTTTTATAATCCTTTTTCAGTTAGACATTCCTTTTTGGACCATAGTTTCCCTTGGGGGATTTATAAGGGGTTGGGGATGAAATCTAAACTCAAACATATTAAGGTTATTTTACATATAGCTTTAGTGTGTTTAGCTATCTTCCTAGATAACTTGAACTTGAGGATCCTGATTTAATTTTCAACCCAATATTTAAAGTGCTTAAAATCAACCAAAAAAATTCTGGAAACTTTTTTAACAGTGGTTTCGTTTGCACTAGCTGGAAGTTATTTTAAATGGTGACAAATAAGTGTGTTTGGGGTTTTTCTTCACCAAATCTCAATTTTAAAAAAAACAAATCACCAGATTTTGGTATCAACTATCTACTAACTATGGGTAGCATACAATATAGCTCAAGACTTTTTTTTTTACTTTCATCTTTTGTTTATACCTTGATTTGGTTTTAAATCATCTCGACTTCTGCTACATCACAAAATTGAAAGAAGAAAACAAGAAAAAAAACATAGGAACTCTTTCACCATGATCTAGTGTAACAGAAAAGTATGGATGGAAGGTCTTTAGGGTTACTGTTTGGACAGGCAAATCTCCATCAGACTCATGGCGCCAGAAACTGTCCACTGTTTTGTCGTTTTGTTCTTCACAGAGAGGTTTCCCTGGAAGAAGCTTTGATGTGCTGATAAGCTTGTTTTTAAGTTTATGTGAAAGTTTAGGGATTAGCATAATGATCGTTGTTTTACTCTTGTATGGAGGGGAATGGTTCGAGGTATGGAGCAAGGGAGTAGCGCAACTACAAAGGGGCGGTGTTTTGGAAGCTAAGTATTCTGGCTGGTGTTGTGTGATTTTGTATGTAGAGATTGATGCAGAATTTGGACTTGTGCTTGAGGGAGGAATGCCCGAAATTAGTAGGTTGTGACTATCTTTCTGGAGGATTATCTTGCTTTTCCGCTGCGCAGTTGACCTCTTAGAAAGAATATGTGTGGATTCATGGAAATAAGTCTATGATCAGGGGAATGATGAGTGATCTAGGGATTTCGTGAGCGACCAATTGGCAAAGGAGCATGTTTGAGTGATTATTGTTGTGGGGATGTTGAGTGTTTTGGAATATGGAAGAGAGTACCCAACAGCCTGGGACCTCCGAATGTGTGCTTACACCACTTAATTGGGTTCTGTAGAATTTTTCTGGTTGGTGTCAAGCAACATTTGTCAAACTTCCTGAGTTTGTATTGCAAAGTGAATGGGGACATCAGCATTCCAAGTTGGGCTTTATGTGCTGTCAGAAGTTTTAGAGTGTTGTCTACAAGGAAATTATTGGCAGTTGCGGGTATGGGAATGGCTTGAGTGACATTGGGTTAAGCTGTAATAGCTGTTTATTGATTGATTGTACTGATGTTGAGAGAAGTTCCAGATATGCCGGTTTGGTCAGTTGAAGCTCAAGAGAGTGAAACCGGAGTGGTCTGACCCCTGTAGACATATTTTCAGTTATCTGACAACATGGGATAGCTAGTCTTCCTGAACATATAACAGTGGAAAAGCTGGATAAATTATGGATTTCATGAATCTTGTTTATACAGCTGATGCTGGAATTTGATGTATGTTAAATGTGTTCTTAGGGAGTTTATCTAGCCCCTTTTTTTTTGGTTACACTAGTACAAGTGTTTGTACTAGTTTGCCCAGGGCAATTCCAGAGTTCCAAATACGTATCTGAATTCACACAGTGTATCTGCACGAAGTCAGCACTTCTGTTCTTGTGACCACTTTCTATGTCGAGTGACAAATTGTATTTCATAAGCGACAAAGATTCCGTCCTTACCTTCTACGGAATTTTCTGATGCATTGATGAACTTCAGAAGAAACTACCGAGTGCTAATTGTGCTCCTTTGACATTGATCCGGAGCAGGCAATAGATCAATGATTTGACGTGACTGTCACAACAAACTTTCCTTTCTTGGCATTTCCTGTGGGGAAAATGAATGAAAACCTCTACCAAATTGAAGTTGAATTAACAAAATACAGGGTAAACTCTCCAAAGACATTGTGAGACCAATATTTCAATGTTTTATTCTGATTTTTCCACTGGGAAATAAGGGGGATCTTTGTGTTTTCCCATTGTCAAACAAGCCATTTCATGTTTGCATAGGGGAAATCCAAGTTTTTCTTGATGGTCCCACAGGAAATCCTAAAAAATGCTTGTTGTGTGTTGTTGCTGTTGACTTTGTTGCATCATCGTGTACAAGTCAAATTTACAAAAGAACTGCCAATAGCTTGTCAGTCAGGTCAGTTGCTGTGTTCCAGAAAAAGATTAAAAAAAGAGAGATTGATGAAGTTGCAGAGAAATCTCCACAACAACAATTAAAGGTAACACGACAATGAGTGTAGATTAAAAAAAGGGAAAAACAAAAAAGAACAGAGAAGAGCGCGTGAGGGTGAGGTTGAAGATCAGACAGGTTCTTGTCCAGGAATAGAAGACCGGCTTAGAAGAGCCTGCAACAGATGCGAACTGTGAACAACGACGTAAGGAAAAGCTGCACGACCAGATTCACCAAGTTGAATAGTAAGCTGATACATATCCAACCTCGCAGGAAAATGTCAACTGGTGGCAGGGGTCTGGTCAATATGCGTCATTCGAGACTTTTGTCAGGGACGCCTCTTTCATTTCTTCTGTGATATTTCGACTTTAGTGGAGGCTATGGAGTCGCGGTTAGATTTCAAGAACCCTGAAGAGATTATTCCGGCGTTCAGTTTCGGATTCCGCGAAACCAGACGATGCGGTCGACGTACATTTAGTCCGTACAGGCGATGCAGAATCGGCTTTCATAGCCATGTAACTGAAGACCTACAATTCCAAGCCGGTTTTCATGATGCCATCGCAGCCCCGAACCCCCAGCCAGTAATCTATGTCGAATAGCAAAAGTTCCCGACAATTCCTCCGTCAGCCGCAATGAACCGAAAGGTATTGATTACGGTTTGCAACGGCGAATTCATATCGTTACTACCAGAATTTTTGAGGGAAAACAGGGTAGCGAAGGTTTTGTGGTCGGTCTGCGGCTGATCAGATGCATTACACTGGCTAGTACCCCGAGAGTATGCAATACTGCCCGAAACACCTGAGTTTTGAGGCAGTTCATGCTTTCCACACTTAGGGCGCGACTCCCTACTAGCCTCTGATCGCCAAAGACTAGTTTTTCGTCATTCATTTGTGCATTCCAACTAGTCGCACAAACTCGGAAGTAATATTTCATCAACATACAAAAGCATTCGTGCCCACCGAAACTCCCGCTTTTGCTTTTTGATGTTCCGTCCCCAGTCATAGCTGCCAGTACTATCGCATTCCCTGCTATTCACTGTGGTCCCAACGCTAGAGTAGTCCATGAAAGATTGACAAGGAAAGTGACCGCGAATGTCTATTATTAGGCCTCTGATTTTCGCAAACCGGTACTCTGCCACCTCTATCGCTCAGCTCGTCGTTTGGTTGAGTTCCTACTACGTACTGGTTTCGGCTTCACTGAAACTCGTGTGCCCTCCAGAACGCCTTCCTTCAACTTCGACAGGCGTATTGCTCGTGTGAACTTCTCCGAGGATCTGCTACACTAGTCCATCATCCTCCGCTTCTGTTCTCAGTCATAGGCTCGCTAGGAGCCGGAATCGGGCAAAACAGCGGTGAGGCTACAGCATTGGCAAGACCTGCCGATTAGGTCTACAGAGTTCTGCACAAATGCTGACCGGCAGATTCATCACGACAATATTAGTCTATTCCAGATGAGAATAAGACCAGAATAAGACTGCTGCTATAATGCATTAAATATGAGTTCTGTGTAGGGTAAAGCCCAAGGGTGTGTGAGCTGAGAGCCAAATGCAAGCCCAATTTATGGGTCAAGCGCTTCCATGGGCTTTACTGGAATAAGGACGTGCACAAAGCAAACTTGAACAAATGCCCCAATTTCAGTAAAGACCATGGTGGAGGGCTTTAGCAAGTGTAAAGATCTGCGTTCTTTAAAAGAAATCTTGTGATATCCATATCATGGAAAAAAGGATGCAGGGCACTTCAAAACTCTGGAACGCTTGCTGAAGTGAGCATTCCATTTCTTCAAATGCCCCCTAAACAATGGAGGGAAAAAATACATTTCATAAGGTGTGGCTGTTTACACTAAAAAATCTGTACAAGACTTTATGTTTGACAAAATACTCAACATGAAACAATCCCTAGCTTTGGGGGAGTCTGTAATGTGTATATGGAACTGGACTCAGTTTTTGAACCGGGCCCAGAGGTTCTTGAACTAGAAAAAAAATTGTGCCAAAATTGAAACTGCTAGGTTTAAAAATGTGAAGACCTCAGTGTCTTTTGGGTGTTTTCTATTCACCAAATTTAGCAAAAGCTTTTTAAAGAATCCCATCCAGTGTGTTTGCTATTGAAGTATGATGATGGCTAAGACTTATGGTGTACATACATGTCAGTTAACAAGAAGTTGGCCGCTCTAATATGGATGAGGGATGAACAGTGGTGAAATTGGACAGTCGAGACGAGTGGAAGGCTGAAATTTTGAGGCTGTGGCATGCAGTAGCAACAAAAATAAGAGAACACATAGGGACATAGTTGGAATTTTGAAAGGTTCAAGGTGTCTTCGGTCTTGGTACCTGCCTGACTATATATCCTTACTGTCACTGGATCATAAAGGTCAGTCTGGTACTGGTATTAGGTGCAAGGCTGATTCTTGCCTCCTACATGACAGGTATAAACTTGGTATTGGTAGTGATAGTCATATACCTGGTATTGCCTCAGGTCATACCTGACTGGTATGTTCTTCAATACTAGTACTCATACTGGTACTATATACCCAGATTGTGTATACCCTATATATTGGTACAACACTGATTTACTCACTCACATTTTCAGTGAGGTTGATTATGTGTTTCTAGGTTGGAAGTGATCAATCAAGGATTTTCACAATTTTTCAACATGGAATATCTGATTTCAACCTATACAAAAGATTTTGTTATGAAATTGAAAATTTTGTATTATATTTTGCTCAGCATTTGGCTAAATCTTCTTGCAGATGATCACATATTTGGCTACCTCACATGATTGAATGTATATATAATTTTTAAAAACACATTCTTTTTGAGGCACAAAAACAGAAAATGTCCTTTCATTGAATGTGTGAATGAGTTTTGACTAAAGAGGGAATTAGGAGAATTAGTACTGAACCAGCACTATAGACAATCAAGCAAATCCTCTTCAAGGCAAGTTCAGTAAAGGATTTTGCTTGATTGGGTGCAGGTGCAGCTAACCACTTCTACAGTATCTAAGGGAAAGGATCACTTGGACTGCATAAGGAAAGGGAAGTTGCCAATTGAGACTTTCAACTGTATCCGGTGACCCTAGTACAGCTCATGCACCTATTACGAATTATGACTCTTTTCATTGGCACAGTTCTCAGCCCCTTTGGAGACTTGAGATGTACTTAGTTGATTCCTCCCACCATCCAACCCCACCGAATTAAAAATTCTTGTGTATTTGACTTGAAGCCCTTTGGAGCAAAATATACATGTTCCCCTATGAAAAGATTCAAACTTTATAGGTACCATGGCCAGACTACACCTGCAGCCAACACGGGATGGGATGACCTGTGGATAGGAAACACTTTTTCATTTTATCCCTGTTCAATTGCTGACCATGTTGGTTAGATATGTACTAACCATCCGTATGCATCTACCTACTTAATAGTCACCAACTGCCATAGCTCATACCTACCTACCTAATTTTCACATGCATCTACTAAGTATTCATCAAGTGTCATAGCTTACTAGGTATTTACTTAAATATTACAACAAAATGTGTCCTTGTACGCCAAGTGATTTCACTAGATTTTGAGTGAATTCACTAATCTTAGAAAACAGGGATTAGTTGAAAAATGGTGAATTCATTGATTTAATGAATGAGAACTAATAAACTGCATTCACATTTTGTAATAATGTACTAAAATCATTCGCATTCCGTATTTACTTACTTTCAATGTTTACCCACTTACATAATTAGTTATAACCTAGGTGTTGTGAGGGGGGAAGTAGGAGGGTTTACAGGATAAGCTAAAATCCAACCTTCCATCTTGGTAACTAGGATGTGGTTCATGCACAACTAAGGTATCGATAATAGGCTGATATTAGCTCATGTACTCACCAGGCAACAAGTAGTGGTACTTTAGGTCTAGCCTTTTTTTTCTTGGCGATCTGTGGCCAAATTTTGACATTTGTTGAGGTGGTGCAACGGGGCTAATAGGATGTATAGGATGTAGTTCGTCATCATTGTTTTTGGATGAACATTTAGGTTGTTATTATACATCTACCAAATGTGACTAGATCGCCAAAAAAATTGTTAATGTAGCTAGCAAGGATGTGACCTCATTGCCCATTTGTGCCAAAACCTTAATTCTAATCACCCTCAATGGTTGCAAGCTTTTCAATAGGAACCTTGTTGCTTTCACAAAATTGCTACCATTGCCAATAATGGTGCTCCAGAGTGCAATTCTTTCACCAAACTTGTTACAAGATCTACTCTTCTTATAATTGGGATCGCCTAAATCATCTTCTTCATTCCTACTTATTGTTAGCCATCCAAAATGCAATGGGTGTACACAACTTTTTGTTATGCTTGAAAGCTAAAACTGTCACTCCCAATTCCCAATCCTTCAATTCATTTCCAATTTCATGTTCTTGTTTTGTTTGATTTTTGCGAAGGTTGATATTTATACTTGTGTTTGTGGATTTGTGCAAAATTATGGGGGTGGTTGTTTTAGGTTTGAAAATGGCAAAATTGGGATTCAATAAAATTGTATATTGGATTTTGGCTCAAATTTGCAAAGCGAAACTCAAGGTAAGTTTCTTGATCACACCTTACAACTTGCTATTCCATTTGTCCATTTTAGGAGTTCTTCTTCTTATGCAAATCCTTTCTATTCCAAGCCTTTTGTTCTTCTACAAGTTCTTTCTGTTTTTCTTTTGCAAGGAGGGTTTAAAGGAAATTCAACCCCTTTCATAGTGTTTTTGACCACTCTAGACTTGATTTTGTTTGGATTTTCAAAGCTTTATTTGCATTTTGCATTTTTTTTATTCAATTTGTTCTATGCTTTAGAGTTGTACATTCTTATGCAAGAGGGTTTAAAGAGCTTCAACCCTTTCATTGTGTTTTTGGCTACCTACAAGTAGGGTATAAAAAGCTTTGACCCCTTCATAATGGTTTTGTCTACTAGCGAATAGAGTTCAAAGAGCTTTGACCCCCATTTATCACAGTGTTTTTGCTTTTTAGTATGTTTTTGGCTAGTTTTGACCCCCCCCCCCTTTTTCACAATGTTTCACCTTTCTCCTTCTTTTTAGCTAGTTTGTTTACTATGTCTTCTTCAATATTCCAACATTTCAACTATTCAAGGAACACAACCCTTACCATGCCATTATGTATTGTATCTTATTCCAATATGTTCCCAAGGTCGTATAGCTCTTGTGATAGTGGGCCAAAATTGCCATTAGTTGGAGCTTGGCTTGAATCTCCAAAATTGAATGTCAGCCCAGTAGGAGCAACCAAATCCCCAAAGCTCCAAAACCCTCATTCTTCTTTTGCAATACCTGAATTCTTCCCCAAAATCCCTAATGTTATTGATGTAGATCCTGATGAAATCTTCCTTGAAATCCTTGATTTTACAACTATAGATCTTGATGAAATCGTGGAACTATTAAACTCCCAATCTGATCCCCAAGCTAACCCCCCAAGGAAGAAATAAATGTTTGGTGTGGATGGCATTGGGAAGAAGGTTCACAAAAAATCATATGATAATAGTAGAAAGTTCCAAGTAGAACGGGCAAGAAAATTACCATGGGCTGAGGGGTTAATGGCTATTAATGGGATTATCTAAACTGTGAGGTGCAAAGTTTACTCCTTGATTGAAAACAAGGGGAAAAAAATCAAATGCAAATGGGATACTCTAACTAAACATGCTAGTCATAAGATAGCAATTTGTGACTTACCTTGACTTGGGGTGAAAAAAGAGGGGGAATACATTGCCAAGGATTGTGCCCATTTGAAAAAATGTGATTATGGGCCCAACAAGGTCCAAATTTTATCCTACAGCAAATCAACAAACCCCCAAGAGAGGGGACTCAAAAGATAGTTCAATTCAAACCCATGATTCATATTCTTTCTCATGGCCACCCTATGCTAGAATATGAAACAATGTATGACTTATTTGCCAACTTGAAGGTCTCTAATAATCCGAACATGGATTGGTCTGATTTACTAGCTGAACATTTGCTGAATTTATGTATCAACAAGTCTAGAAAGCCACTATCCAAACCATACAATCTACCTAATTCTTGGCATGTTATTGTGATGAGGTGACAACCATAGATAATGGTTATTGGATATATGTCCATGCCTACGTGGTTGTTGGTTGGACCAAAGTCCCTATTTTAATATGTGTTGACCGAATTGTTGATGGATCGAGTTCTAACAACCTCACTGAAGTGATTATGATCTCTATGATGAAGGGTGGGGGGTTAAGTAAGGAGGAGCTATCCAAAAAGCTCCTATGTTTTGGGGCAGATGAAATGAACGTGTTTCAAAGAGGCAAAACTAAATTGACAAAGCAAATCAAAGATTCATGGGCCCCCTTTTCCATGGGTGTGCATTGTGTTGCACACCACACTAATTTGGTAGTGCAATCCTTGCAAGATTTGACCCTCATTGTTAAGATTAAAAGCTTTATGTTCAACATATATGGCTATTTTAACCATTCACCAAAAAGACATATGAAATTCCAAAGACTTATTCAAACCCTAGAAACAAAGGGGAACAAAATCCTCAAGAATGTTAAAACAAGATGGATGTCCATGTTTAGTCCATTGAACAAGATCATGGCAAAATACCGTCCTTTGCTTGTGATGATGCAAAATGATTGTTCTATAATGACGCATTCCTAAGTCCTTGGTTAGGCCCAAGTTGGGACTAACTTGCTCAAGTTGCGGAATTGACAAGGACTCAAGGCACATTCCCAGCTTCCAGCACTAAAAGGGGGGTGAGAGGGGCGTGCTGAAAGCTCCGGGATTAGACTAGGAAGAGGGACAAACTACTTAGTTATTCAGTTCTGCATCCAAATCCAACTAACAAGTTGGTTAGAACTCATTCTGCACCCTTTTGGTGTTGGGGCAAGTCACGGGCAACCTTGAACTCACTTGACTCATCACGACTTGAACTCGAGGGAAGCCACCCATATAGTATTTTCTGCAACTCTCCGCCGCACTTGCATCCAAATGGCTTTTTTTTCTCGGGACTCCCAAAGTGGAGTCCCGAAACTGTCCTGGTTTGGACTCCTGGGACTTTGGGCGTTCATAACTTCTCGCCCCAAGCTCGGATCGGGACAAAATCTAAACCAAAGTTGTAGTTCTCCTCGAAAGCTTTCCAAAAATGTGTTGCACTTCACCTGCACGCATTGGAATTGGGTCGATTCCCGACTTTTAGTGGTCGGGAGCTAAACTGTTAGTTTGACTCCCGGCCTTTCTTTCGACCATAACTTGTGTTGCAGATGTCCAAATTGCTCATGCAAGGCCATTTTGGACATCTACACTTCAAGACCTTTCCAACGGTATAAAGAACACCTCAATGCAAGGTTTTTTGACCCCTGCAATCGCATTTTGAGTTTTCGGGAATCCCGGAGGACTCCCAAGTCCCATTTTCGGGAGTGTGAGTGGTGACCTCACACTTCCCTCAAAGTGGGGTTGCGACATATAGTCTATGTGGCAAAGGTATTTTTATTTCCTTAAATTGCCATTCTACATCTATATTCTAAATTTCTCTATTTTTATGTTGTTGGTTTAGGTGATTATCATGATAACATGGTTTATCCTTTTTTGTGTTTTGCAAATCCCAAAAATGATGTATATTGGTAATTATGCATGGTGTGATGTATGTGCAAACCAATTTGGGTTTTCTTTCTGATGTTCATATGTTGCTTAGGCTAACATGTATTTTGCTGTTTATGGAGAACATGCAATCCTTGCTCAAATTTGCACAACGGGGGGATATCTTCGTATCTAATTTCATAGTTGCAATCAAGGTATGCCAAGGTCAATTATACAATTTTGTACTATGATGCCACTCTATCATTCCAAGGAGATGAATTTTGGTCCTTCCACGAACTATTACAAGGTGACCACCAACAAATCCATACAAAATGGGTGATTGATCATAACACAAAGTGCATTGAGCATTTTGCATTTATTATAAATGGTGAAAAACTATGGGCTCATTGGGGTATACTATGCCCTAATACAAATGTTATGATGCTAATGACATAAGCTACATTTGCCACAATGGTACAACTTGTGAAAGTTGAATGCAAACGTAAATCCTTCAACCCTTCTTATTTCTATTGATATGAGTTTTGTAAATTTGATTTCATTTAAGTACTTTTAATGAAGTTTGATGGTTTTTTTATCTTTCTACTTTTGTCACATCCCAAAACCATGAACTATGAAGGTCTTCTTGACTTTCTACCTTTGTCAAATTCCAAAACAATGAATTTAAATGGTTTTCACCTCTTTTTGTTTTTGTCAAATTCTTAAAAAATGAAATCAAATGGTATTTTTATTTTTCTACCTTTGTTAGATTCTAGAACCATGAACTTAATTATGATCTTTTTATCTTTTGTCAATGTCAGATTCTATAACCATGAACTTAAGGTATCTTCATATCTTTTGCCTCTATTAAATTTTGAAACTTTGAACTTAGATAAATCTTCTTATATTCATCCTTTGTTAGATTCTAGAATTCAAAACTCAAATCAATCTTCTCATATTCAGCCTCTGTCAAATTCAGAAACTTTGAACTTAAATTAATCTTCATATGTTTTGTTTCTATCAAATTAAATGGAACTCTGAACTTAAATAAATCTTTTTATATTTGGCCTTTGTTAAATTTTGGAACTTTGAACTCATATCAATCTTTTGTATATTTGGCCTCTATCAAATTCATGAATTTTGAACTTAGAACAATTTTCACATGTTTTATTTATATCGGATTAGATGGAACTCTAAACTTAAATCAATTTTCATATATTTTGCCTTTGTTGGATTAGATAGAACTTTGAACTTAGATCAATTTTCTTATATTTTGCCTCTATCTAATTTTGTAACCATGAACCTACACATGATTTTCATATGTTTTGCCTTTATTAGATTTTAGACCTATGAACTTAAATGAATCTTTTTATATTTTGCCTCTGTTAAATTCCATAACCATGAAGTTACATGTCTTATTATCTTTTTACCTCTTTTAGATTTTTAAATGTGGAATTCATATGGTTTTCTTTTCTTGAACTATTTTTGTCTTTGTGACATTCTAGAACCATGAAATCATATGGTCACCTATGAATTTTCTTCCTTTGTCAGATTTCCATAAACATGAACTAGCCCAGTCTTCTTATTTTTTTGTTTATGTCCAATGTCGCAACCCTAGCTTTGGGCTCGCGACCAAGGCAAAGGTTTGCAAAGGTGCGGGCCAAGACTAGGCCCAAAAATCACATATCATGCTCCCAGAAGTGCAAAAGAGTGTGAGGGAATGAACCCTCACACTCCCAAGTCAACTCCCATTTTGGGAATTGGAGTCCCGGTGAACTCCCGAATTTTTAAAGGGCGATTGTAGATGTCAAAACTCGTTGGATTGAAAATTTCCTTATATCATTGAAAAGTTCTTAGAACGTAAATGTCTAAAATGGGCTCACATGACCCATTTAGACACCTAAAACACAAGTTATGGCCAAAAGAAGGGTCGAAAGTCAAATTGCCAATTTGACTCCCGACCACTAAAAGTCGAGAATCGCTTCGATTTCCTTGCGTGCAGGTGACATGCGACATGCGATTGAAAAGCTCTCGATGAAGGCTACAACTTTGCTTCAGACTTCATCTCAATTAGAGGTCTACACACAAAATTATGGGCCCCCAAAATCATGGGAATCCCAAATTTGGGAATTTTGGGACTCCCATTTGGGAGTCTCGGGACAAAATGCCATTTGGATGTGGGCCTTATGGAAAGGCACAGAGTATACTATAAGGGGGAAGGTGATGGCTTCCCCCAAATCCAGGTCGTGGTGAGTCTCATGAATCCGAATTTTCCCGTGGCTCTTCCTAGCACCAAAAGTGCTCAAATTATGCACTAACCAACTTGTTGTTTGGTTTGTGCAGGTCCGTGTGAATAATTGATGCTTGTCACTCTTCTTAGTCCCTACCCAAAACTCCAACACATCGCTCTACCCCCAAAGTGCTACGAGCCAGGGAGTGTGCCCCAACTCCTTACTCTTCCGTTATTTCCACCTTAAAGTCATATTTGAGTCTATAAAGGGGGTTGGGAACGCATCATCCAATTTGTAAAACCACTTGAATTGGGATTGGCTTGTAATTTCTTTTTGCCTTTTGTAAAATTTCCATATCCATGGACTGTGGTCCTATCTTCTTATGTATTTGCTTAAATGTCAAATTTGTAAAACCATGTACTTAAATGGTCTTTTTTTATTTTTTTGCCTATGTCATGTTTTATTTTATGTTGGATGGCAAAGGCTGCGAAAGGCTTGATAGTAGAGTTAGATACACGATTTCCTGAACAAGCAATCATGGATGCTATGGGGATTATTTATCCCCAATACTAGTTGCAAGCAAATGCAGATGTGACATTTCATTGACACCTTGAAATGCTAAAGAATTTTTATTGTAACCCACGTCCATGTGGACAACCCAAGGACAGCAAATTTGCCCCTATGGTTCCTGCCATTCTTTCAGGTCGGGATTTAGATGTTCAACAAGGCTTGTTTAAGTTGACCATGAAATCCAAAGCTACTCAAACCATGGTTGAAATTGTGGCTGTTGCATTTAACAAGATTAACCCTACCATCATCAATCCTCTCACATGCATGTGGCAAGTGATCCATGCATCACAATTGTTATCTAATGTTTTTTGTGAGTACTTAAAGGTGATAGAGATTGCCATCGTTCATGTGCTTGGTTTTGTTGAAGATGAAGGATATTTCAATTTTGTTGCATTCTTGAAAAACAAAGTGCGGAATAGATTGAATAACCATCTCCAACTAGTTGTTTCTATGTATGCATACAAAAAAATTTCACACTTCACAACTTTCCTTATGAAGATACCTATGAAATGTGGTCTAACATTCAATTGGCCATTGTCCAATATGCTTAAATTGTATTAGTGATTTCATGCCCCTCTCCTCAGATGCTTGTTGCTGGATAACACTTCTTAGCTTAGGTTTATAGCCAGATTTTTCTGCCAGCATCTAGTGTACATAGCCAAATATTGATGGATTTGAGGCTTTAGTAGCCAAAGGATATAGCCAAAGAAATATGCCTCATTGCCACCATGGACTCTTTGGGCTTTTATGTGATTGCCCAAGGGCGTATTTATAAAAATGGCATTTGCCAAATAAATTTTGGGAACACTTGTTTATCTTTGCCATATGTGCTTTCTGTTGGTATAATTTTTTGCCACATTCGTAACAACCCAGAAATGGGGGGAAAAAAAAGGCTGTCCAGGTCCTACCAGTCTCTTGAAGTCGTAACAACCTCGGAGAGAATTCTTCATGTATTTATAGGGCAGATTACATTTAGTAATCAGCCTTACAAAAAGAGCCCCCGGGCAGAGGTTGTGAGATTGTAAGATCCCTAGGCGCAGGATGTAAGCCAATAATATTTTTGGAAGGGAATTTGTTTTTTAAAAAACCATTGATTACCTCGGTTGTTATGCAGGGTAACGCCCTGCTGTCAGGGAATTAGTGCGTGGACCTCGGGCTCCGGCCTGGGTGCTCACGCAGCGATTCCCTGATAGCAGGGCCTTACCCCATACTTTCATACCCGGGTCCAGGACCAGTCTATAGACGACGGTTCTAGTCTGGTTTTTTTGGTAAAAAACACTGGTCAAAAACAAGTTCCCAAAGGATTTTCTCGGATATGCTGCGCCTTTACCTGCCGTTGAAATTCCTGATAACGCGGTCGCCGTGCGAATCTCGATCCTCTTTAACACCAAATACCCTTTCTCGTCTTTCGTCTACCAGACTTCATCTGGTCGCAGATGACTTTGAAGTTTGCGACGTGCACAGTTTTTTATGGGAATCCGCATCCTCATCAGACGCCCAGTCCAACCAAAATGCGGCTCCGCGTGAGGGTACTCGATGTTTTCAAATCTTCTTTCTCCCGGGCAAACCAAACAGAATGGTGTGTATTTTTCGCATGGCCACCAATATATAGCAGTCGACGATGCTAGCATTACACAGCCAGATTCAAGAAACATGAATTAGTGATCCATACACATTTCTAGTAGCTCCAGCCTCTGATTTCTTTGGTTGAATTTTGATGTTAATAACTCTGGCATACACAGTACTAGCTCCGGTTAGCTCTGAAATTTTCTTTGGGGGAAAAGATTAGTGATGCTGAGACCTCATTTGGTTCAAGTATTTTTGCATTCTGAATCTCAGCCAAATTTGATCTTCGTCTCTCTGTTTCCGGAAACTTGTTTTGCAGCTCTGAGTATCGTTTCAGGCCCCAGAAAAAGCATTCATCACTACTTGGTCAGTTCCAGCTCAAGCTGAACTTGTTAAATCAACCCAACAACATGGCGCCGAGACTCTTTTCACTGATGGGAATTTCTCTTGTGATCTGCACTGTGATGCTGCTGGAGGCAACTCAACTGCACAGCGCCGCTGCTGTCAGATTCAATGGATCAGGAAGCCCTAATTCTCGCCAAATTTCGAATGCTGAGCGAACAAGCGACGCACCACTAGTCCATAGTACCAGCGATGTAGAACCAGCTCTTCAGTACGCCGTGACCACGGACTGCCAGCAAGGTGAATCCGTTTTTCAAACTACTGATTATACTGAGAACTTCGGAGTCGCCTCCTCGCGCTCTAGCAACGTCAATACACAAGGAATCGGCGAGCTGGAATCCAGCTCTGTAATCGACCACGGACATCATCATGTCGTATTCAATCCCCAAAGAGCAAACAGAGGAAGTCCAGTAAGTGGACCACCACAGGGTAACCCAGGCCACTATTAACTCCAATTCATACAACCCAGACCCATCTGGAAATGATTCGAAACCATGATTAAGCATATTGCAGTTGCAATATGTTCTGTTCACTAGGAATGGATACACATCAAAATGCATCGACTGAATTAATATTGTAGGCCGGGGTGCCAGGGGGTTTGAGAAATTGCTCATCCCTTTACAACATCGATACCTAGCTAAAACATCGACAGTTCCAGATTCTTCTCAGTACAAATGTAGGTAGCAATATCGTCGACACTCCATGATCTAGTCTCAATTTTTTCTCAGTAGAAATGTAGCAAGTATTGTCGACACTCCATGATCTAGTTCAGATTCTTCTCAGTAGAAAATTTAGAATCTAGCATTAGCCCGCACGGGGCAATCCAGCTGCATGTATAACATACCAAGTCCATTTCATTTTCACCCAAATGTTGTCCAAGGCCATAGCTGCTGCTGGCCCTTCAGTTTAAATTCGCAGCTGATCAATTGGACTTGCTCCACTCGTTGATTCCAGACACCAGTAAAGCATTCAAAATCTCCGAGTATTATCTGCATGTCGACAATCATGTGGTTTCTGAGCAATAATACAAGTGAAGGATGTGCTCCAATGAGTGGGAAGCCTTGGGTGAACCAGAACCCACGTTGGTACCATGGTAAAAATCTCAAAATCCATTTTAAATTATTTATAAATGTTACAAATATCCCATGCTTAAACTAAATCAGGGTTTCTGAGTTCAAATCTCACATTTTTTGTGCTTAACATGACCACTATTTAAGGTGCTCTCACACTTGGTGTTAGGAACTCTAGTGTTGAGTCCCCTAACGCCATGCTAGTCATTTAGGACTTACACCTACATACCATGAAAATTTTATGTTAACATTCATTTAACATTAAGCTAATTGCCGATTTAACATCGGGTGCCACCTAGGATGCCACCTAGTTTTTCATTTAACACTGACTTAACATCAAGTGTGAATGCACCATAAGAGACCTGGCTCAAAAAGGTGAAGGTACCAACGTGGGTGCTGGTCCATCCTGGCCACGGCAAGTCCACCAGAAGCAGTTAAATTGCCTATAACGTACAGACCTAAATAGCATGAAAATGTGATTGGAATGGAGTCTTTTTAAAAGAAATTATTTGATGTAGCCAAAGTGGCAATCATCCATAAGAACATGTAGAAAAAGTTGTGATGATCCCTAGAAGATTTAGCCAAATCTGGCTATAGATCAAATATGAAACAAAAATGTTTAATCATCCTTCTATGTTTCTGGCTACTTACCGAAAACATTTAACTCTGGCAGTTTTTGTTCTTTTTTGGGTCATTTCTGGCAATTGAAACGCTCAATGTACATTTCATTTTCAAATTCAAATTTCTCTTTTTTGCCAAAAAAAAATCCAATAAAGAAAAGGCTGGTTTGGAGTTTGAACCTGCGAAAATATCCTTCCACAGGATAGCCTAGTACAATGGCAAGTTCAACATTTCAATGTTGAATCATTTTTATTTTAAAGATTCCATTTCAAAAAAATAGAGAATTCCAAAATATTCTAACAGAATCTCTATTTACCTTCTCAAAATTTTGTTCTTTGAAATTACATTTTTTGACACTATCAATATTTCTAGAAATAATATAATAGATGTCCTGCCAAGGTACTATGATATACCAGGTCTCCATAAGGCCCAGCAAAAAAATGATTGTGTCTGATTGACCCAATATAATGATTGACCAAAGTGATTGAATTATAAAATGCTCCGACCTTTTACACTATTCAATTTTTAATGTCTATGCATGGGGCTGGAGATACATCATACAAGTAACCATCTTGTTGGATTAGTCCTTTTTTTCACAATTTTGTGATGCAGCCATGGTGGTGAGCATTCCCAGACAGATTTCGCCTTTAATTGGCGATACTCCTGTGGAGGCCACACTAAAACAGAAGACGGAACTGTGAAGACAAGGTTCCCCAAAAAAAAAGGGGGGATTTGTGCCTGAAATTTGGTGAATCTTTTATTAAGAAAAAAACAGAATTTTCAAAAAAAGAGTGAATTAGTGTGATACTTCGCCAAAAGGTGATTTTGTACCCCAAAAATGACCGTGTTCTTTGTGATCATTTCTTGTAGATTCCCCAGTAGCAGGGTGTTGATGGATCTGCTCTCACATTTTAAGGTAAGAACTTTAGAGCTCCAGATTGCAGTTTAACCCTTTGACAATAATAAACCTTTTCTCACTACCACTTGCATCCCCATACTGCAATCCAGATGCAGGGAAGCAAAAGGAGATAAGCAATGTAAATTATCACATTAAAACAAGCAGAAATCACAACTTTCTTCAAGTCTAATATTGCAGACTAGAGCTTATAATAACCCACATAGGAACTTTGAACAATTTACACTTTTATTTTAGCATAAAAGGATATTTTGCAAGGGTTTTTGGCTATAGTCACAATCTTGTAAGCTTTGTATGGACTACATGTTTGAATCGCAATTCATTAGCATCACAAAAAAAAAGTGGTCACCAAAGGTGTGATTATAAAGGGGGTTTATTGTATAGAGGAAGGCCTGCTCTCCAAGGCCTCCCTTACTTTCAGTGTCGAGCTTCAAGGGTGGTTGCCTCATGGCTTATGCTCAAAAATTAGTGGAAGGACCATGCCTGCCTTGCTCAGCATAAAGTAGGAGAGGTTTTTTATTTGAATGGGAAAGGCCCCCCTTTCATTGACTAGGGAAGTGCTTTCAAATACCTACAAGGGGGAAAAAAAAAACTTTAAAATCATCTTTAATGGAACAATGGATGACACATCCCATCTTGAATAGAAGTGATGCTAGGACCATAGATGTTGGTCTTTCAAGAAATGGAACTCAATATTGGGGTTTGGGCATTGAGGCTTTTATGGTTGCAATAAGGGGTTTCAAAGGTTGATTATGTTGTTCAAACAATCAATTATTTACAGTCTGATTATGTCATCAATTATGTGATCATTGAAGGTGAAGCTTTGAACATCCCAATTGGTTTTATTTCTTATCTCATGATTATTTTGCCAATTGTTATCCCCGTGGTAAATCCATGAAAGACTATCATCTTTTCACATGTGCACACATTGTTGTTTGCTCTTATGAAAACCACACATAAACATAGCCTTCCTCTGCCATCAAAACAACCAACTCCTTTAGAACAATATTCACCTCTCTCTCAAACATCGAACATCACACAAACGTTCTCTTCAATGAAACACTCAACTTCTTTTTCAAAGCACCCACCCTTCATCAATAGCATTTAAAATTCAAAAGTTGTGCTTTGAACACTTAAGGTGGTGAAAGGTAAAGGCTCAAACTTTTACCTTACCTCCATTTATTACTAAAATCCATTATACTAAAGGTAAGAAAGTGATCATCAAAATGACCTTTGGATCATTGATCATTCAAAACTCTTCTCAAGAATTGTGATTTGAATAATGGATGATTCAATAATCACTCCACTCATATGCAAGGAAGAAGAGATTCAAGATAATTGATTATTGCAAGTAGATAATTGGAAGATAATCAACCTTTGAACTTTAAACCCCATTTATAATTACACCTTTAAACCCCTCTAATCCATCTCCGCCAAGCTGATTAGGTATCAAGTAGTTTTTGGACAAAGCAAGGCATGCTTGTCATTGTGAGAAAATTTTAGCCCTACCCAACCACCTAACTACCTTTGCCACCTTGCCTTAAATGCAAAACATCATGTTGTTGTCCACAAATTTTGAACACAATGTGTGGTAGGTGGTTAGGGTGACAAACAATAATGAAATTTAGGGTTTAAACTTTTAGAGTATAAACAACCTTACACATCATCATTTCTCTTCATGCCCTTGGGGTTCACTTAAAATTGATTTGGAGCTATGTTTTTTCCAACAATTTTGTGATAGTTCATAAGTTCTTTCAAGAGCATTTTCCATACTTTTAATTGTGGGTGATAGAAGATATTTTTTTGTTGAAGGAACATTATTTGTTTGTCAAAGTGATGGGGCCTTTTTAAAAAGAAAGTTTTTGGATGAAAAATGAAATTGTTAAGAAAAGACCAAAAACAAAAGTGATGCGAGAAAGAGACTAAATGTGAAGGTGCTATGAAAAGGATAGATGTAAGAATGGAAAAAAAATTTGTGGAACCAAAGGAGAAGATTGAAAAACCCAATGAAATCAAATAATATGTCAAGTGTTGTGGATTACTAAGAATAACGGAAAAAAGGATACGTCAATTGTTTGATAAGATTGAAAATGAAGTATTACTATGCATTAGTGTCAACTTTAGTAGATGTATGTATATGAATGGACAAACAACTTGGAGGGATATTCAATCTTCTCAAGATGTGGAGGAAGGCAACATCAATGAGAAACTTGATTTGTTTGATTATAAGTTAAGAATTTCATTTGACTAATTGTGCATTTGAAGTCCAATTGAAATTTTTTATGTTTTTACAATTATGGTTTTGACTCTCTCACCAAATTTTGTGTTTTAGGTATGGCTTTGAGGTGAAGATTTGATTGTTTCATTGCAATTTTGAAAATTGTGCACTAGAATCCTGTCTTTGTTTAAAATGAAAATTTTGTTTATGAGCTTTAATTCTCACATTAAACATTTTGAGTTTTGATTCTAATTTGAAGTTTAAAATTGAAATTCCATGAATTGTAAGGTAAGCTTGTAGCTTTAAAAGGTCTTTGTCCACAATAATTTGCAGGTTTTGTGTGCATTGTACATTGAAGCTTATGGTTTTGGTTGAAAGTACTACAATGCATGAATGACATTACAAAATATAAAGGAAAACTCTGATTACAACAAATACCAATGTGTTTTGAATTTTTACCCTATCCTTCAAGCCAATGAATATTCTTATACGAAGTTGTTATGGGAGAATGAAAACAAATGAAAAAGGAATTAGAGGGTAAAAATATCAGAAAATGGAAAGCTTCACATCCTTTGAAGATAGAAAAAACCCAAAACCTATTGAAGAAGAAATTGACAATGTAGCAAAGAAAAAATTGGAAGATAAAGTAAATGATGAAGTGAAACAAAATATGATACTTGATGTAATGCTTTAGTCATGCACCACCTTCAACTATGAAAGGGAATGCAAGAATATAAGGAAGAGAAAAAGCAAAATCATGAATGTCAACATGGTGTTAAGTCTATAGATGTTGATGGTGCTTTCGAAATTTGGATGATATGAACATGTTGAGACAACTTATGTTGCACAAATTTAATGTGTCATACACTTTTCCAAAATGTGCATCATAAGGACATATATTTTGTAGGGTTAAATGTGTTGATGAATGGTTATGTCATACATTTTCATCTAATAAATGCTTTAAACATTTCATCTAGGGTATAAATTGATGAGGGTTATATAACCATACATAACCATTGATGTAGGTAAACTAATAGATGTTTAGAACTTATGAAGTTGTTCTTTCCTTGTTTAAAGGAAACAACTATTGACATTCATCCACCACCTCAAAAAAACTCCATATAAATTTGATAATATGTAAGATTCAAATATTCACCTATTTAAGTTCATTTATTAATAATAAAATGCAAGTCCTTGACATGGCTCCCCCTATGCCTACACTCAACATTCATTAAAATCTATTTTGATGGGCAAACACTTCTTCCCAAAATAAACAAAAGGTCAACTTAGTAGGGATCACTCAATTCTCTTCAATTTTTGCATAACCAACCAATAGGTTTTTGCACCATTCACAGTAGATGAGTCCTGAGTACACCATAAACAAACCATTTTACTTTTACCCTTTTTCTTCTCTGAAATTTCAGTCAGTTTTGATTGTTTTTGGTGGAGCAGAGCCTGTTTTTTCCCCTGCTTAGGAAGCATTTTGAAAGTTAAAGACATTTTAGACATTACAATTTAGAAATTATTCTTTATTTATGTGCCTTAAATGAGCTTTTCCGTCTATTTAAGGATCAACTAAATTTACATAAGTTCCCTCTATGCGAGCCAGGGCAAAAGGCCTCATTCCATTAAAATAAAAATTTTGTTATTGGTTACAATACCGACAATAAAGAAGGGGCACTGCGAGAATCGAACTCGCGACCTCTCGCACCCAAAGCGAGAATCATACCACTAGACCAAGTGCCCTCTGATGTCAAGATGTAAAATTTTATGAATTTACTGAGAAAAAACTTTGCTGCGAATCAGTGATTTATCTTACAATTTTGGAGGTGACAAAATTGCACCAATAAAGGAAACCTGTGGAGACAGCTAAACACGTGAGGTGAGGTTCCTTGCTGAATTTCTTTGAGGAAATACCTCTCAACAATTTCTTAAATATGCAAGTAAAATAAAGCAATGGCAGACTAATATTTTATGTTTAAGTTCCGCTCTTTCCCCAGTTGTAGATAGTCTCCCTCCACTGCCTGTGATTAAGATCCCTACACCTTATATCCTCTGGCCAACCCCATGGAGTTTGTGACCTTCTTGTGTTCTTTTCTCTACGACAGAGGTTGTGGTGATGTGATAATCAGTCCTCAGCGAGAGAAGATCAAGTCCTGTGTATTCTCGATTAACATCTACAAACAGGCCTTTTAGTACATGTAATCTTGAATCCTTTCCATTAGTAACTTGTTAGTGAATGTCAATATAGTGCTTGTGCTGCTGATGTTTCTACATTTTAAAGGGGGGGGGGGGACTTCTTCCAAGAATTACACCCCTGTTTATCACAGAGCATTAGCAATGCTGCATTCTTTTCATCTAAACATACGCTATTCTATGATCAGTTCACAGACAACAGGAGCCTCCAGCATCACCAGGCAGCTTTTTGTGTCAAGGGTTTCCCAGGACTGATTTCACAGGCTTCTGAGTTGGGAAAGCAAATGATTCTAATCATGGATAATTTCCAAGAGCTGCACTTGATTGTTTTGAGAAGGCGAGCAGGCTCCTGTTCTCTGTCATGGTGATTAAAGTTGTGTAGTTGTTGTGAGAATATTTCATTGCTTGTGGAGTGCAGCTTTCAGAACAAGCTTCACTGCAAATGCAGCCAAGTTTTCATCTGACAAATGCAAGATTCTTGAATGGTCGGGATGTGAATTGAAGCTGTTGGATCGCTTGTCTGCTGCAACGCTTGAGTAGAGCAGATGCACATACCTTGATCATGTCCCTTAATATGGTAATGCCACCTTTCAGAGCTGCCCTTGCTTTGGGATGCTCAGCTGTGTTAATAAGGAGCTGCACAAGGACATAGAACGTGATTACTTATGACACAAACACAACTACACAGTTCAAAAATTCTTTTAGGTGCTCATCAAAGCTATGGGTTGATGTTATCAAGTGTAGCAGGCTGGAATTGAATGATCAATGGAGATCAATGGGGAGAGAGAATGAACCTGGAGGATATAGAGGCACAATAAATCATCATTTAGATCAAGCATGGGCAGCAATACTGGAACACCTTGTGCAATTAAGATTTTCTTTGCTGATGGGGTTGGCACCTTGGAATTGAACATTGCATGCTTGGCATCAATATTGATTGTAATGCTGCACATCATATGTTCAAAGTGCAAATGTCACCAGCACAGTCAAGTGTAAACATGGACCATGATGAGAGATCAATGAAGACATACGCTATGACCCTGGAAGTACTGAACAAGATATAGAGGGCACTTGACATCGGAAAACTCTAGAAACATCTACCAAGATGGTCAGAATGGGAGAGGTTTACACCTCATGAGTGCAGCTACTCCAAAAGCCTGAATTCGTGGTTCAGTATGATAGAGATATGGTATCATTATATCCACAGCATTCAATTTTACAGCTTGCTCCTTCCCAACAACATCAAAGCTTCCACACACAAGGCAGCACAATTTCACATTGTCTGTCAGAGTTACTCTTGGGAATGTGATCATATGTGTGCTCTGAAGAAGAACAAAGGAAAGAGTCATCTTAACTCCAGGGAGCTGAGGCCTACATACCATAGAAGGCACAGAAACCGTACAGCTGCCTCCTTCAAGTCTAGAAAAGTAAAGCTTGATATTTCAAGTGCTGTTGGGACTGCATTGACCTTCAGCCACACTTCAACGTATAGGAGTCAGCAGACAGGCAGACTAGAAGGTCAAACTTTGGCTTCTCTGTAAACTGACAATCTTCACTGACATAACAGAAATCTGTTTTTTGGATAATATCGGATTGAGCTTCACCAAGAAGTTAGCGACCAGAGACTATTGAATATATACACTACCTTCAAAAGCTCTGTAAGCGCCATCTGATCATAATTCAAGCCAGCCACACACTTGGAAAGAAGGTCAAATTCCAAAATCATGCAAGTTCTATCTGGCTCCTTATTGATACACTTCAAGATGAATGTCAGGGTTTTCCCATTTGACACCAGCTCCTTCCTCACTGTTAAAAAAGCCATAACAATGGTTTCATGATTTCAGTTGGCAATCTATGCTCAAGAAATCTACACATTTCCGGATAAAATTTCTTTCTAAGTTTCTCCAATTTGTATAACACTTAAGACACACAATCTCACAACCGCAGCATTTCCCATTTTCCAACTTGCACCCCAAAAAATAGGTAACACTATATCTGGCCCTCTGAAATATGAATTGCTCTGCACATCGACTTGCAAAGTTAACATCAATGTGATGGAGGAAGAGTAATCCCTGTTGGCTCTTCACTTGCCACAGCACATAGACATTTTTTGTTGCACATGTTTATGATCCATGGAAGAATGTATTTTTATGAGTTGTATTTCTGACACTTGATTCCACATCCCTGTGACATCAGGGTTCATGTGCCATTGTTACATGATCTGCATAGTGATTCTGATGAGGTCAATGTTGATGTCATCCTGAACATTTCCACTTGGGTATTGGCCTACCTAACTGGACTACATGCTGAATTAATCACACAAATCTATGTGCAAGAGGTAGTTAAAAGAGTTGTGCAGGCAAAGGAATGAAACTCTGCCAAGGAGTAAAATTCAGTCTCAAGCCATGTTCTCCAGAGAAAGATGACACATGAGCACATGAGTCGTGTTTTCAGCATACCTTCATCAGAAAGGGCTGCATCATTCAGGGCAGAAAGGGCATTTCCCCTCAAAATGATGTTGCTGTCAGCTACCTGCATTAACAGTAGTTTGTAGTCAAATGCGAGCCTGTCAATTTTGTATTCCAATAGATTGCAATCAACCACATCACAATGATTTTGGAGCACTGGTGACCATAGTCAGTCTCATGATAATCGAGGAATAGATTGTGGAAAACTCAGAATGTGTTTTCATCATTCTGAGCAGGTGCTTTGAGGCACAAGTCATGTCTTGTCATAAGGGAGAGCCAACTTGTTTCCTGACATTCATGGTCCCACAAGCCCTTGGGGCATCTGGTAAGAGTTTGTAACTATCTCTTCCCTGATTCTAGATCATGCTGATGTTTGTTCACCAACCTTCACAAAGTTCACTAGAAAGGAGAAAATACCATGTCAACAAGGAAGTTGATACACCCCAAAGTACACAGATCATCCCATGTCGTATCGGAAGCTGTGATGAAAGAGCCACATCAGCAGGTATCAAGGACATAAGGAAGAAGATTTCTTTGCCCAAACTCTGAAAACAGCAAAACACGCCCAGCATATACAGGGTCTGCCATCATACTAGAGGGGTGTGTAATCTGCACTGTACAGGAAGGGATTGTGATTTTGGCACATGAGCCAAGCTGACAGGTATTGTTCTTATTGAGCATGAGAAAACACTCAAAGATGAGAAACTAATGCAGAAAAACTACAATTCTGACACCATACTCACATGGCACGAAAGAAATGGAGGGAATTTGCCCTCCTTCCATTGAATTCTGGAGTTGAAACATTGTCACCTGAGGCATACTTGAAGCAGAGTGCAAGCTCCTGCTGAATGAACATGTCCTTCTCCACTACCATTTTGGCAAGTATAGGTAGAAAACCTATACATTCACACGTAGAAATTGAGCAACTCTCTGAGACAATACACGAAGAGAAAAATCTCTGCACTTAGAGTCAGGAAATAAAAAGAATGAGATATTTGAATTGGGCAGTGCTGTTGACAAATGCATTTCACTGACATCACTACCTACCAGCAGCAAGACAGCGTACACGACTGCTTGGAACAGAGAGGAGCTCAACTGCCCAAGTTACGGACTTCTGTCTGACAACAATATCTTTGTCCTTCAGCAGACGCACCTGACCATGCATAAATAAAATATTGTCACAAAAGTCAGACAGAAGCAGAACAACTCATGCAACAACTCATGAGATGCTTCAAGAATATCAGCTTGCAGATGCATCAGATCATGGTTTTTATATGTTTTGCTTCCAGATTCAAGGGGCTGACTCGGTGTTCCAAAAGCAGTGGAATTGCAATCTATTCCAGGTGCTGCTGAGATTCTGTAGCAATACCAATCTTTTGGACTAAACAAAGACCAGGATTGGTGAAACGGAAGTACTCACGAGCTTCGAGTACATGAAGTTTCCGAATGCGAGGGTGACTCTGGTCTCCGGCTTAGGCTTGGGAGGAGGATGTATGGCGTGCTGTACAAGCTGTTCGCCTGGGGGAAGCTCAGACTTGAACAATGGATATCCTTCTTCACAGTCCGGCACATTCACGAACTTCACCATGTTCTCCGTTCTCATCTGCTGGCATGCGTATTTCCAATCCTCGTACTGTCGAATCGTTGCATCTGTCAGAGCCTTGTCAGCTGCATTCACCATGATGCTTTGATTGCAGATTAAAAAGAAACAGTGATTTTGTTGTCCTTCAGAATCGAAATGCTCCAAGTACGTTGAAGAGCAATATACAGATTCTACAATTGACAAGATCCAAGCATGCCGTGGCAGATCGATAAATGTGAACACTATAGATAAACATGAGAACTTCCCTCAATCTACTACAGACGCCTGCCTGTCATCGCTTGCGAAATTTCATCAAATCATGATCAAGCTGCAAGAACGCTCCTGAAACCACAACCTGCAATCATGATCATAGAAACGCCTCGTTTGTTTCCGATTCAAACAAGTGCGGAAGTACTCGCTTGAGGGATTGGAAAGAGAACGGCCAGAATCGGAACTGTAAGAAACTGAAACACTGCATGTGTCCGTTACCAAATACTAAAGCCAAGAAAAGACTCGCATGAATCACCGATTAAAAGTTGCACGATGTCGTGTAAAATCAAGCAACGAGAAACCTGGCACTGTGCGAATAGTTTTCCAAATTCAAAGGCAGCAAGGTGGGGGAAGCCGGAACAGGATTCTCCGCTTCGAAACACAGCAAGTTCAAACCTGCAATATAGACTGGGACTCGAGAACTCTGGAAAAAAACTTGCGAGATGTAAAGAAAGAGACCTCGATAACAAAACAGAACAGAAAATTTATGTGCGTGCGCGAAATCGAAGGCGAAAAGGATCGAACCAGTACACAAGAAGTCGCGGTGCCAAGCCAATACACAACTCGACAAAATAGTAACAGGATCAGAAGAAGTAATGCAACAGTAAAGAGGTGATGGTAATAGCGTTGCCAAGGAAACGGCTCGGATGCCAATATCGCGCGAATTACAACGCAAAACACCAAATCAAAACCAAATCAAAAAAGCTCGGAACCCGATTTCTCCATTTCGGATCCACAATTGAACTGTGATTTAATTGAACAAGCTTGTGAATCTGCTTCCGAATTTCGAGTCCCAGAGATGCCAAGAAAGGTGCAAATGCAAAGCGCAGAAAGAAGGGCAGAACTTACAATTTTTTTGTGCGTTGGTTGTGATACTGTCGGGGACGGAGGTTAACCGACGACAGAGAAAATGCTCAAAATACCAGTCTCTGTCTTTCACGAGATCACCGGAGACGGCATACCATTGAGCACTTTTCTCGCCCCATTTCGTCCCCGAGGTGACCACATTTCCATCTGTTGGAACTTCGATCCCCAATGGGGGCTATTATGCAAACGAGGGTGAAATATGTAGAGTACGGAAGAATGGACCTGTGTGTGCAGGTGGGGAGAGGGAGTTTTTCACTCTTCCTTAAACCTCCAGTTCCAGTTCTAAAGAGCAAGTGATTTCCATTCCAGTTCCCAAAAAAACGGAATCCAGGTCCAGTTCTCTTCTTTTTAAGTCCTAGTTTCGGTTCTGGCTCTGAAGATCAGACCCAGTTCTGGTCCTCTTCCAGATAACCCAGATCCAAATCAACATATATAGATCACAAGGTGAACCTTATCATTGGTTACATTGGCCTTGATACATTGGCTATTTTCACTCTGCAAATGCAAATTTTGAGTTCAGGAATTAAATCTAATTTTGCCAATTCTGATCAATTGGAATCTCAACCCCAGAAGCAGCAAGATGTCAACCAACAGCAAACGGCTGTTATATTGCCTTCACTAAGTAAAAGTCTGTAGGTTCTCTCATGGCAGAGTAGCACAGACCTATACCCATAAAACCCATCAAAGCTAACAAAAGCCAGTAAAAAAGTAGGAGTGGCAATCTCCAGTAGATGTGCACTTGATGGCATCTTCCACAACTGCAATATATGGCAGTCAAGGCTAAAACAAAGGCTGCAATACATCTGGACAAGTTGCGGAGTCCACAGCTAGCTCTGGTCATGATAAGGGTAGAACAACTATCTATTGGTACAATGTTTTGTCCCTCTCCAAGATAATTTCAAGACTGGTGATGGTGTTGCTTACACAGTTCCTTCCAACTGATGGTGTGGTGATCTGGAAGTTTAGGCTGCCTGTTCCACTGCTTGCAAGCCTTGTGCAAGGTGTGCCAAGTATGGCTCTGTCTGTGATCCATTACTGAGTAGCACAACAAGGGACTTCAACTCTTTAATAAACTCCTCATCTAGTTTCCTGCACAAAAGCACCCAGTGACAAACAACTTATGCACTGCATTTTGTCACTTTCTCTCAACACATGCACCTCCTTGCCTTCAGTTGTGGAGCTCCAATGCACAATTTCTAACAAGCAAGATGGAGAAAGGTTTAAGGCAGTACCCTACTGTAGTCTTGAAGTTTGTGTCATCTGCTGCTTGTCTTGCCCATTGTGACTTGTATCCTTTCTTTGCTACTTTGTTGCTGTTGAAGGCAGGCTCTTGAGAGTCAAAACTTTCTCCTCGGAACAAGGCTGGAATTAACCATTGAGTTGCAATTGCATAATGTAAACAAATGGACTTCAGCTTGTCCACTTTCTGTATAACATACCACTCAACTTTGGTCAGGCATTTTCCTTGCTAGAAAGATAAATCCAAACCCATAACAGTCTGAGGATGGCTTTGTTTATGGGAAAATTTCTGGCAAACTGTAGCTTAAGGCATAATATGATGCACAAACCCAAGCATCAGAGTTCTTTTCATTGAGACAATACTAAGCAACTAGTCTAATCCAAGATGGACCTCCATGAATTGACACTATAGTACAGTCATAAGCCCAAAACAAAAGCAACTGCTTGAAGTCAATCATCAGGCACAATAGTTATAAGTTAGAGATGGTCTCCTCAAAAGGCATGCGGTAGGGCAAGTACATACCTTCAGAATCTGAGGCCAGAAGAGCATACATTGTTTAAGGCACTTGTCCAAGAAAGCATCATGATGCTGCATAACCTGCAACCCTTGTGTGTACTGAATAAGAGTAGGAACCAAGAACCTTCTGCTCCATATGTAGACAAGATAAAAGACCAGACTTATTGAAAGAAACAACTGCAAACCCCTCAAAGTACACCAGTTGAAGCCTGACTTCCACAAAAGTTCATGTTTGCTACTCTTAATACCAGCTCTGTGTACAAAGTGTGCCCACCTCATCAATGCTTTTCGCACTTTGTAGCTGGCCATGCATGACATGCCAATTAGGTTCAAGCACCTGAGCACAGATGGAACCACCACTCATTTAGGATATTATTCATCAAGTTCTCTCCAAAGTCTAGTTCTCTGCTTACACCCACATCATGATGTATCTACACAACAAAAGCTGATTCAAAGACATAACTATTCACTCACTACAGAGCAAGACAAAACTACAACACACCACATCAAAGATGGGCCAAGATGAGCAAAACCCTCTTTGCATGGTTTGTATGGTCCTTCTTTGCATTCTTATCCCAATTCTCAGGTCATAGCAACGCACATGACAAGAATCACACAAGGCACAGAAAGCTGCTGTGCTCTTCTCCAAGAGGTGGCATGCCACCAACTGAGACTAATAAATGACAGGCAAGAAAACAAGCTCAGCTGCAAACCTCAAAAGTCATGTAATGTTCAAATGTTTGTAGGAAGTGCAGCATGCGATGGCATAAGACATATGACTGTGACATAGCTGTTCCCAAGGAATTGAATGAGCGAGCAGCTGACTGCAAAACAAATCAACAAGTGTGTTGCAGCATTAAGCAGTCTCTTGGCTACAATGCCTTTCTTTCATGATCAACTTCAAAGTAGTGAATGAACAGAAGGTGCTGATGAAACAGAAGTGTACCTGGTGCAATTGCCAGGTGGCACACAGCTGGCGCTCAACATGCTTACAGTGAAAGAGATGCCGAAATATGAGCTGATATTTGGTCAATGCTTTTCTGGAAATTACCAGAGATAGTGGCCACCTCACCTACAACCCATCAACCACCTTGACCACTGAGTCTCTACCAGCTAAAGCACTCCCATGTCACTTCTTCATTTCCATATTTGGCATCCAAAGTCGGGAACAAAATAAAAACCATTCTCCTCATCTTGGACTACTCACTTGTTACCTCCACTAAGGCCTGTCAATGATAGTAGAGATAAGGGACTCTCACATTGTTCTTACCTCACACAGCAGTAATTAGTCTCTGGGCACTTCCTTATTCTATCTCACTCCAAAATTTTGATTGAAGAATAACAGGATTTTGAAAAGACTTCCTGCCTAACCTTGTAGTCCAAAGTAAAAGTCTCCAGGCCTGTTATGCTTCCAGATGCCATCCCCTGGAGACTACTAGCATCAGTTGAATCTGCGCGCTGGGAGTTATAATGAGCAGGCCCTGCTCCATTCTGGCTGATGTTCTGCAGCTGAGTCAGTAAGTTTGATCTCTCCTGCCATTTCCAACATGATCATGAGGCAAATGAGGATCACTGAAAAAAAAACTCACTACTGAGATTAAATAAGCATGACCCTCCCTTAACTTCAAATACAAAATGTAGGCCTATGATTGAATTCTCACAGCTGTAGATTCCCAACCCAAGTAGTCAGGCTTCACAGTATGGGCTACCACCGAAGCCCAGAGGACTTTTAGAAGCAAAGACAGAACAGTACTTACAATGTTGCATGTGAGATCTTCATGGTATGGATCTGATGCAGCAACTGATGTACGCAAAGCCAACTCCAACAATGACTGTGCATCACATGGTTTACATCTCAAGTCAATTACTCATCACTGCCCTAATTGCACCCAATGCAGCTAGTAGACATACAATCTGGTCATGACAACTTGGAACATGCCACTTTCCTTTCCTTGGCTATTGTGTTCTTGTTAACACAGACATGACACAAGAGGGTAAAGAGTCCTTACCTGAAGTTTCTCCATAGACATGGCAGAAGGCCTCTTTGCAAGCTCATCTCGTGCTGTGTCCATAAAGTGAACCAGGAAATCACCCTGCATTCCACAAGGAATAGCCATATCACCATTGCTTAGAACTCCACAAACAGAACAATGAGAGATGATACTTGTGGTAGTTGGCAATACTATCTCAAGAGAACATATGTTCCTGTCAAAACCATTTTCTTCCAGGCCAAAGACAGAAATGCAGCTGCATAAGGGAATGACCATCTATAATGATTATCTATTTCACTACTCCCACATTCCTTCTCACAAAAATCATATCATTTTTTCCAAAGTACTCTGCTGATACAGACCTGATCAACAAAAAAGTAATGCTTCACTGATCGCAGCCTGCCCATCAAGTCAAACTGCCAATATGAAGCCACCCATCCAAGGTCACTGCTAGCACAAGAAACTTGGCAAGAAAGGTAAGCACCATCTCAGAGAACATTATTGAACCATAAGTGTAGAGAAGTATACAAGAACTGTAAAGACAACTAGGAAGCCTAGGCTCCCCCAGCACTGATGCCTCATGAATGGCCCCATGTAGAGGAAAAAACTACAAGAGGAAATGGAGGCCAGATGTGGCATGAATAATGCGAAAAGCAAGACATTGGACTTGTTAAATGAGATGCTTTACAGCATACAACATATGTATGACTCAAACATAAGAATGGCATCCATACTAGATCACCTTATGGATAATGAGATTAAGAAGTTCTGCACTTGCAAACTCGTATGCAATGTTAATGCGTTCCAAGTAGGGACGTCTTGGACCAATGTTTCTCTGGTTTGCATCCTCTGCAAAAGGAATCTGCAAAAAACTCAACAAAAAACCTCCACATTCAGCAAACAAAGGATCTAGGACAAAAACCACAGGGGACAAAATAGAAAGAAGGCAATCAAAGAACAACCCCCTGGAGACACACCTGGATAGAATGGCCACACTCACGTACTGCATTCAAGTACTTCCCAGTGGTAAGAATGGTTTCAGCTGAGCTTGCCAAAAACCCTGGGATATCTCGGCGAAGGCTGTAGCGCTGCTGCCAGTAGGTAGCATGGTAATCCTGACTCAAACTCTCCTGTAGCATCCAAGGGTAAGATCAGGACCTTTAAACATCGCTGTAATAGTGAACAGATCCTTCCAGAGAAAGATGATCTCACATCATTGTGACTTACTGTGAGGAAATAATGACAATCTATGTTGACAAATGAGAAGAGGCTGAAGCCAAACACCAGCCAAGGTTTTCTAAAAATTACTCAATGATAGTATTGTAAATACCTTCTGCAAGGACTTGTTCTCATCAATCAAGAATTCACCATAAGGATCATCAATTACACCTTCATAGACCCACCTTCACACAACCCCAGTACCCAACTTAGAAGGTTTGTAGGATCAACAGCAGGTCCTTGAACAGAAAATAACCTTCAAGGATGAGATCAGCAGAGTTGTTGCCTTCACAGCAATTCCCACACTCATGACTTCCCACAACAATCTGGAGATGAGTACCTCTCAAGGATTCCAAAGTAAGGAGCACTTGCTGCATGTGTAAGCTTCTGAAGCAAAGCCCTGGCAGCACTGTCCCCAGCCATGGCTGTTGCCTATTAGACAGGACATTTGTTAGGGAAACCCCAAGATCTCATCCAGCTAGCACTTAGATCAGCACACCACTTCCCCTTTCATTCTGACAATCTCAAAATAGTGCACTTGCAGGGAATGAAGATAAAGCTGAATGTAGGGTCTGTCAATTGATAGCTATATGATATCTTTCATAAGAATAGAGAAATCTCCAATCTCACAATGAAGAAGAAACAGCAAGGTTAACACTTCCTCAGGAAGCCACAGAAAGAACCAAACAAGGGGAGACAAAAAAACAAACAAAAAACGTAAAACACACACCGGTATGAACAAAAATGCCAGTCTCGCACCTGTTCAGGGACCATCAACAGTAGTATGTATGTAGTGACTTAACTATCACAACTTCCCCACTGACTTCATCAGCTCCCTACAGTGGGTAAAGGCTGGTGACAAGCACCATCCTATGAACTGAGTTTCTGCTGCAATTCCAGAAGCAATGGGAAGACTCAGCCATACTACTGGCTAGCAACAGACCCCACAACAAAGACCAGACAAAGAAACAAAGAAAGACAGCAAGGGAAAAGAACAGGGAAAGACTAAGAACATATTAAATGATGTGCATATAGGGTTTACCTGATTGTGCAACAGATTCAATATTGCAGCACCTGAGGAATTCTGTGTACTTGCCTTCAGCACACACATGGAGAGTGCTTGCATAGCTGCAATCATTGGCTGCAATTCCAAACGCCTCTAGCATTTAGCAAACCTTATCTCTCAGTTTCTCTTTCTTTCAAGAAGAGTTCACTTAAGCAAGTCCAGAACAGCAATGTTTTCCAGGTACTGCATCCCTAACACAGAGATTGATGCGGAAAGAAGAATGGTACCATGTGGGAATTCCAGCCCAGAAATTAACTACAGAAATGTAAAGTGAAAAACCAAAATCAAGATTGAAGACATTACCTGACTGAAGAACCACAAACCTTGAAGTGACAACCGTGTCAACCGGAACTGATGCTCAAGTTGTGCCACCATGGCATGATAATCCTATACAACCACATCACACCATTCAGTACGAGAAAAGCAAGAGTGCCTAGCATAAAGCTAATCTGACAGTCAGCCCCCATGTAAGTCACAAAACATGGCATGAGTCTTTCATGAGATTGTTCCAGAAAAGGCCTGAAAGGAAACCAACTCACAAGATAACACAGCCTGCACAAGAGGTTAAACTTTTCAACATGGTCACAGAGCGCATTTTCAAACTCAAATGGCAAAGATAAGATGGGATTAAGAAACCTGTAGAATTGCTCTCAAGGCCGCTGCAAAAGCATGATTGACCAACCCATGTTTGAAATGTGATCTGGCTTCTGTGAACTGGCTCACCACTATGTAGTTCTCGCACAGAGGCAAAACCCGCTTTGCAAGCTCCTGCACTCAACACACATAAGGTGGGAACTTCCCAGGCAAGTAGGCACTGCTGGCTTGGCATCTCAATCACCTAGTGTAATATATGCCATCACTACATGGGCACTTCTTACATGTATTGATGCATCCATGGATGGATCCATGTAAAAGGAAAATGTATTTCCATCCTTAAACCGTCCCCTCCGAACTCGCACATATTTGCCTTCGATTCCAACCATGGCATAGAGCAAGTCATCAATCACCAGCAACTCCTGTTATTGCAATACATCAAACATAGTTAAAGGACTTCCTGCAACAACAGTAGATATTCCCTGAAATAAGCACATGACAGGTGCCCCAAAATATTGTTACAAACTGCTCTTTATGATGAACCACAGCCCTTGGCTCAAAAGAGTGAATCAACTCAAAAAACCACATGCTCAAAAAACCCATTCCAGATGGATACACTTCACTGGTTTAAGTTCCTGCAAACATTAAGAACTACACAACTTGACTCAGAGAAACTGACAAACATAGCATACATTTGGGGAACAAGGTTCTATCAGCATACCTGCACAGATGGCGTATAAATACCAAGGGTCCTGATGGCATCCCTGTTACTGTAACAAAGAGACAATATGTCATGTGGATGTCTACAACCTTGGAAAAACAATAGGTGGTGCAATCTGTCCTCAAACACTTGAATTGCATTCTTTTTGCACTCCATAACTCAATTTTTAGCTTTAGGTTTCAAAACTGCACAAGACATATCTTACATGACTGAGTCCTTGTCTGAAGGGCTCTCCTTTGCGGTTGAGCTTCCTCGTGGAGTCAAGGTCCTTCTGGGATTGGTGTTGCTGTCCTGAAAGATTAACACAAAATTGCTTACAAATAATAATTTTGGAGTAGAGCAATCAGTAAGATTAGTGTGGTAATTGGGTGTGACTATTGAGGTTCCAGTAAAAGAGAAATACCTGGAAGAGATGTTGGCCAGTGAGATAAGGTCTGTCTATGTTCCACTGAGGGGTTGCAGGATAAGACACTCCCTCTATAAGAGGTTTTGGTACATCCAGATATTCTGCATGACACAGAATTGGACCCCACATCAACACAAGATTAGCCAAAAGTAGGTGTCTTCAAGACTAGGATTAGCACTACTTGAAGTTGTTTGCCACCCAATTTCAGACCCGCACTTTTGAGAAGGGACAAGTTGAGAGTATGAGGACCCTACTTTCAGAGCGGGAATTCACCCAGCTGGCACTTTCTGATTGACGATCATCAAGACCAAAGTTGTGGAACTGCTGCACAACACTAGCAGTCCGACTGACCATCTGCTCAGACTCCCTGGATCTTTTAGCAGGGCCTTCACCCACATCTGAAAAGGAGAAAGGCATGTTTGGTAGCTGCATATGCACATCAAGCCCATATTCAACATGAGTATACAAGTGCAAACAAGTTTTAGCTGCAGAAGTCATCTATGTTTAACAGTATCTGATTGTTCTGCTACTATAGTAATGACAACTACATGGAGAATGGAACAGGTCTTGTGCAAAGGTAAAAGCTCCCTCTGTATGTATGCACAGTTCTCTCATAAGGTCTCAATTCTCTTGACCCAAAATACTTTTCCTAACGAGAAGAACAATCATGAATGTAGGCATTAGCAAATGATGTAGAATTACTTGTGAAGAAGCTTGTGCATGTTGATCTAGAGGTTCGACTACTACAGATTCCCTGTAACTAGAGGGGTCCATGCCACCCTCCACCACAGACACAAGCTTCTTCACAGCAGGCTCTGACATCACCTGACCCACAAGCCAGATGTATTTATCGATTCCTTGCACCCTGCAAACATGTACAATTTCCTCAGGGTTCCAAGAAAACATCAACTCAAACAAATGCAGCAGCTTTGTGTCAGAAGACAAGTTATCCACACCACCTGACATGTCCTGACAAATATGATTGATACAAGCAAGCAGGTAAATTAGGCATCCATTCAAAGTAAAGCGACTTCACTACTAACAGTGATTTTATGCATATGAGATATATGTACCCAGCATCTTTCAGTTGCTCAATTTTCTCTATCAGCTTTTGAGGATGAGGAGATGAGGCCAGAAGCACTCGTTGTTCTTGTAGCAGCTGAAGCTGAATGCACAAAGACAAGCCTGAGTTAATAAATGTACAGGCATACAATTTGCCAGTCTCTGACCTAGTAGATGAAGGCGTGACAAAAACCTTCAAGAACATCTTGGCCAAACCAAGGAAGAAAAATGGCAAGCCATAAACCCTAATCAGAAACCCTACGAGATTGAAACCGTTCCAGCATTCTCTTGCATTCACCGGCAGCGAAAGTCAATTTGATCAATGCTCAAATACCATTTCCTTTACGGTACCCAAGCCTTTTTACCTTCAAAGAACTAGAATCCTGTGCTTCCCAAACAATGGAGATGCTTTGACAAGCACGAGTTTTTTCTTTGAACGTCGCCTTTTAGGGCTCAAACTAGCACCTGTGAAATGCAGGAGGAATTCCAATGTGAGAAGTACGACGACTGAGGGAGTATGAGACCTTGGGCAGAGATTGAGAAGAGGCGCCCTGCAAGGAAGGCCAAAGCTGCTCCAAATTATCATGGATAAGAGCTGCGGCAGCCTGTGGACTATTGCTGCACACACGAACTAGATCCTTCAGAAGCTCCCGCGCTTTTTCAGAATAGGCTTGCTCCATCCCTCGATGCTCTCACCGTCTGTCTGTCTACACCTGCCGATTCACTGGCTCCAGCTCCCTACTCCTGACTCCATCTACCACGGCTTCTCGCCTAACCTGCATTTCCTCTCACTCAAACTGAAGCTCCCCAGCCTCCAGGCATATCTCCCTCCTCTGCAGCTCCCAAATCCGCAAATCTCCTCTGTTTTTCTTGAATTCTGTTTCCATACATGAGTGCTGCAGCATCCTTCCGAGCTCGAATATCCAAAACGTGAGAAATGGTGTGTGCAACAGATCTGAACAAGATTGTTGTAAGGTGCATCAATGCATGCAACCCTAGAAAGTTCGAATTCTCTGCAAATTTTGTTCCCCTTGGCCTACTTCCCGCCCCGGACGAGGAGAGACGAGTCCCGAACCAGGTCTCAAAATGTCGAGATCTCAAACAGACGTCCGACGCGAAATGGAGCCCGCTGGCCGTACGGGGTATTAGGGTATTCGTACGAGGTTTTAGGGTATTTGTTTTTGGCCTTGCCTACTCCCAAGGCAAGGATATTGTGTTTAGATTCATTATAGAGTATAGTAGCAGCTTAAGCGATTTTGGCCCCTAGGTAATAATAATAGGTCTATTTTTATATGAGGATTTTTGAAACATGATATTTTGGCTTGTGTTGAAACTTGAGATTAGTTATAATAGAGTTATAACAATATCTTGAAGGATTTTGGTTTCTTTTAGAGGATTTTTTGAAGATTATATTTTTGCATGGTGAAATATTTGAGTTTCTATAATTCCTCTTTTGCCTTAAGATACTTTTTAATGTAAATGGCAAGGCCACAGTGTGACACAGCCCTTGTTTCACCTTTGAATCATCACATGTGGAAATTGAATGTTTTTTATCCTCTCAAGTGACCAACATCTATTCCATTCAAAAGTTCACAATCACATTGAACAAAAGATTTTTTATTTTAAATCTTTTTTTCATATTAATATGGTTTCATGAATTTCTTGATGTATTTGATACACAATTTTTTGAATAGGTGAAAATTGAATATCATGTTCCATAACTAATAAAAAATGAAAATCATTTCATGAAAAATCTATGTGATTGTAGAATCTTGTGTTGATATTGTAGGATTCAACAAACAAATGAAAATTAATAAGTATTGCAACCGTTAATCTTCATTAGTAGCATGGACCACCATGAAGCCCAAATGATGATAATAGGATGAATGGTGTGT